>Ga0075428_100000096_pt1 | contig 73481 bp, 57 predicted proteins | sample RhiMetdeltSRZDD2_FD_75291 | JGI IMG/M metagenome (GOLD analysis project Ga0075428, IMG submission 75291) | Populus rhizosphere microbial communities from Tennessee, USA - Rhizosphere MetaG P. deltoides SRZDD2 | ecosystem: Host-associated > Plants > Roots > Rhizosphere > Soil | place: USA... | reverse complement strand
GTCCTCGGCGAGCTCGATCTCGACGACGGCTTCTCGAGCAACATGGTCAAGGCCGAGAACAACGTCCTCGTGATCGCCGCCGGCCGCGGCGGCGTGGCGCTGGTCACGATGCAAGCGCGGTGAGATTCAGCCGCGATCACCGTCGCGCGAGAGCATCGGGCCAGCGTGGGGGGAATTCGGCACCGCGAAGGGTCCAGCGCACGAAACGCGTCGGGCCCATTTTCCCTTGCAACGATCGCATGACGTCCTGGTGCGGCGGCGAAACGACGAAATCCTGGAGCGCGGTTTCCGTCTCCCAGACGGAAAGTGTCCAGAACCGCTTCTTGTGGATGTGTGCCAGCAGCGAGTAGCCGAGGACTCCCGGCGTCCGCTTCAACTGACTTTGGATCCGCCCCGAATAGAGAACGAACGCACCGAGATCCCTGAAACGCAGCAGCGGCAGCTCGGACAGGAGCACCAGGTATTCGCGTGCGCGGTCCGGCTGCTGGAACGTCACCCAAGGGTTCGCCGGCATCGCAGCTCGCTTCGTGCTCAGAGCCGCGGCGCGAGGACAGCCGCCGCGTCCGCCGAGGTCACGACCGGAACGACTTCGAACTCGACCAGGTCTTCCCAGCGGGACATCCACTGTTCGAGCAGATGGCGGTCGTCGCATTCCATGATTTGAAAGCAACGGCGAGTGTCGGTGCTCACCCAGCTGGCCACATAGTGCAGGCCATCGGGTGCGAGCCGGCCTTCGTCGCGAAAACGACGGTAGACGGGCACGGCGTCGCCGTCACGAAACGTTTCCACGACCATGTACAGCATTCCGTGCTCCACGAACGAAGGATCACGCGTCCAAGGGTGCGAAGGCGAGCTCGAACAATGTGTTCTGCTCGAGTTCGTGGGCTTTCGACGAGCCGGTGGCCGGGCTGGCGCTGGCCGAGCGCTTGACGCTGCGGAAGCGGGCTGGCGCCGCCAGGCGCTCGAGAGCAGAGCGCACGAAGAAAAATGCACCCATGTTTGCCGGCTCCTCCTGGACCCACACCACCTCGCGGAGCAGCGTCACGCGTTGTAGTGCCGCACGCAGCTCGGTTTCGGGGAGTGGGTAGATCTGCTCCAGCGCCAAGATGGCGACGTCGTCGGCGCCGCGCTTGCGGCGCTCCGCGCGGAGCTCGTGCACGACCTTGCCGCTCGCCACCAGCACGCGCGTGGCGGATTCGAGGCCGTCGTCGCCGAGGACGGTTTCGAAGCGACCTTCGGCGAGCAGCGCGCGCGGCGAACAGGCCTGCGGCGCGCGCAGCAAGCTCTTCGGCGACAGGACGACGAGCGGCTTGCGCCAAGATCGCAGTGCTTGGCGGCGTAACATGTGGAAGTACTGCGCCGCGGTCGTCGGCTGACACACTTGGATGTTGTCCTCGGCGGCGAGCTGCAAGTAGCGCTCGAGCCGGGCGCTCGAATGCTCGGGACCTTGGCCTTCGTAGCCGTGAGGCAGCAGGATGACGATGCCCGACAAGAGATCCCACTTGTCTTCGGCGGCGCTCACGAATTGATCGAGGACGACCTGGGCGCCGTTGGCGAAGTCACCGAACTGGGCTTCCCAGCACACGAGCGCGTCGGGATAGTCGCGGCTGAAGCCATACTGGAAGCCGAGCTCGGCGGCCTCGGAGAGCGACGAGTCGTAGATGTCGAACCGTCCTTGCTGCGGGTGCAGATAGCGCAGCGGCGTGTACTCGGCACCGGTTTCATGGTCGAAGAGCACCGCGTGTCTGTGATTGAAAGTGCCGCGGCGGCTGTCCTGCCCGGTGTGCCGCACCAGCATGCCGTCCCAGAGCAAGCTGCCCCAGGCGAGCGCCTCGGCCGCGCCCCAGTCCACCGGACGCTCGCCGCGCATCATCTCGGCGCGCTGCTGCACCAGCTGCTTCACCTTCGGGTGCAAGGTGAAGTCGGGGGGCACGAGGCTCGCCGCGGCGGCGATTTCGTCCATTCTGGAAGCTGCGACCGCGGTCGGCACTTCGAAGCTCGGGTCGTAGCGCCCGCCGTGGTACGCGTCCCAGTAACGCGGCAGCTGGCGCAACACGGGCTTCTTCTGCAGCGCGCGCGCCTTCTCTTGTTCGGCCTCCAGCTCGGAGACGATGTCGTGGCGCAGGGCGTCGAGCTCGGCCGCAGGTTTGCCAACCTGCGTGGCGTACGCTTCCCAGGCGCGCGGTCGCTCGGCGATACGCCGGTAGAGCAGCGGCTGTGTCACGGTGGGATCGTCGACCTCGCTGTGGCCGTAACGGCGATAGCCGATCATGTCGAGGACGACATCGCTGTAGAACCGCACACGATATTCGAGCGCGATGCGCGCTGCGCGCACGACAGCCTCCGGGTCCTCCCCGTTCACGTGCAGGATGGGAATGTCGAGGCGCTTGGCGACGTCGCTCGAGTAGCGCGTCGAGTGCAACGCCCCCGGCTCGGTGGTGAAGCCGATGAGGTTGTTGACGATGACGTGCACCGTGCCGCCGACCCAGGTGCTGCACAATCCCGAAAGGTTGAGGGTCTCGGCGGCGATGCCCTGACCGGCGAAGGCGGCGTCGCCGTGCACGGTGATGCACAGCACGCGCCGGTGACCTGTCGCCCCCAGGCGTTCCTGGCGCGCGCGCACTCTGCCCATGACCACGGGGTCGACGGCCTCGAGATGGCTCGGGTTCGACACCAAGTGCACGTGCATGGTGCGATCGTCCGAGCTCTGGTAGGTGCCGGTGGCTCCCAAGTGATACTTGACGTCACCGCCGCCGAGAACGCTGCGCGGGTCCACGTCCTGGAAGCCACCGAAGAGCGAAGCCGCCGGCACTCCCACGGTTTGATACATGAGCGTGAGCCGGCCGCGATGCGCCATGCCGATGAGCGCCACCTCGAAGCCGCGGAGCGCGGCGCGATCGAGCACGGCGTCGAGCAGCGGCATGAGCGCGGCGGCGCCTTCGAGCGAATAGCGTTTGGTGCCGACGTAGCGCCGATGCAGGAAGCCTTCGAACAGCTCCGCCGTGGCCAGCAGACGCAGGATGCGCTCGCGATCCACCTTCGGTGCGGGTTCCTCCATGCGCGATGCGATCCACTGCCGCCGTTCGGGTTGCAGCAGATGCATGAACTCGACCCCGATCGAACCGCAGTAGCTGCGGCGCCAGGGCGCGGCCTCGGCCGCGGGCACTGCATCGAGCTCGTCCACGGGGAGCGGCCGCAGGCGGTCGAGCCCATCGAGCTGTGCTTGCAAGTGGCCGTAGCGACGAAAGAGATCGCCGACGAGATCGGGGCGCGGCGCGCGGTCGAGCGCCGAAGGTGCCATGCGTTCGCTTTCGCTCGCTGTCATGCGCCCTCTGCTGTCGTTTCCAAGTTCAGTGTGTCGACGGGGAAGCGAATGAGCGGCATCAATTCACCCGTGGGTCGAGCGGCATCGTGGTCAGGTGCGCATAGCGCGGACCCAGCTCGATCAAGGATTCCGACCACACGGACTCCGGGTCGACGTCGAAGACGAGGCGCGCCGTGCCGGGTCGGACGATCCAGCTGTGCTCTTCCATCTCCGCCTCCAGCTGTCCGGAGCCCCACCCCGCGTAGCCGGAGAAGACGCGCACCTGCGACGAGGCATTCGGTGCCGATTCCAGGATCTGCATCAAGACGTCGCTGTCGCTCCCGAGTGCCATGCCGTCGGCGATCTCCTCGCCATCGGGGGCGTCGAAGCGGTGGCGATGCAGCACCAGGACGACGTGCTGCTGCACCGGTCCGCCCCAGAAGAGCGGTTGCGTCGCGCTCTCGGGCACGCCGGAGATGGCGTCGGACACGCTGTGCTCCGTCGGGCGATTGACCACCAGGCCGAGCGAGCCGTGCTCCCCGTGCTCGCACAGGAGAACGACGGTGCGGGCGAAATTGGGGTCGCGCAAGGTCGGGCTCGCGATCAAGAAGCACCCTCCGCGAAGACGCATTCCCCCTCCAAGCCGGCGCGCGGCGTTCCACTGCTGGATCATGCCGGAACCCAGGCGGATTGGGAAGAGCCGGCGAGCGCAAGTCGCACGCGGCGATTCCCGCGCGAGGCGAGCGGACGAAATCGAGGGTGCTCAGGACGGACGGTCGATGCCGAGGGTGTGCATCTTGCGGCGGAGCGTCGTGACATGCATGCCGAGCGCGCGAGCGGCGGCGCTCGCGTTGCCACCGTGGCTGCGCAGCGCCCCCTCGATGCGCTGCTGCTCGTGGTCACGGCGCGATGCGCGCAGCGAGCTCGCAGGCGGGGCTGTCGCGACTGCCGTCACCGCGGCGCGGCTTTGCACCGCACGCCGGATGAGGTCGTTGCGCAGCTCGCGCACGTTGCCCGGCCAGGGTTGGGCTTCCAGGTCGGCCAGGAGAACGGGAGTGAGCGTCAAGCGCTCGTCCAGCTTCTCCTGGCGCAACAGATGCCGTGCCACGTGCGCGATGTCGCCGGGACGCTGGCGCAGCGGCTTGATTTCCAGCGTGTGCACCGCCAAGCGATGGAATAGATCGGCGCGGAACAGGCCGCCAGCGACGTTGCGGCGCAGCGATTGATTGGTGGCGGCGACGATCTTGAGCTTGATGTTGCGTTCGCGCAGCTCGCCGATTCGGCGCAGCACACCGTCATCGAGGAAGCGCAGCAGCTTCGCCTGCAGCTCGTGCGGCATTTCGCCGATCTCGTCGAGAAGCAAGGTTCCGTCGGCTGCTTGCTCGAGCAGTCCTGGCTTCTCGCCGCCCGCCCCAGAGAATGCACCGCGCGCGTGACCGAAGAGCTCGCTCTCGAACAGATCGCGCGGGATGGCGGCGCAGTTGACGGCGACGAATGCCCCCTCGCGGCCGGAAAGGGCATGCAGCGCCCGCGCCACCAGCTCCTTGCCGGTACCCGACTCGCCCTCGATCAATACCGGGTGCACCGAGGTCGCCAGTTCCGGCAGGCTCTCGAGAAGCGCCAGCAGATCGGGGTCGCCGGTGACGAACCCATGGCGTTGCGATTCGGCGAGGCAGTCCGTGTCACTCGCCAGTCGGTCGAGCCGTTCGAGCAGCCAAGTCGAAGCCGGAAGCGTCTCCTGCACACAAGCGCGCGTCGACTGCAACAACGCTGCCGTCCCGAGCGAGCTTTCGCCGCCGATCTCGATCTCGATTTGCGCGATTCGGGTGAGCGCCGCTTCGAAGGCGCGCCCGCAGCGATCGAGGGTCTCGACGGCACTCGCGAAAGTCGCGCTCGATTCTTGCGCCTGGCCCCTGGCCGCCTGCACCCGCGCACGCACGCGCTGGACGCAACCGATTTCGCGCCGATCCTGGAAGCGATGACAGAGCGATTCGGCACGCGTCAGGTGCTCCATCGCTTCTTCGACGCGCCCGCAGACGACGAGGAGCTCGGCCAGGCGCCAGCTCGCTTCCACCATGAGATCGCCATCGGGGGCGATGCTGGCGGCACGCTCGAGGGCGTGTCGATAGTGAGCCTCCGCGGCGTCGAAACCGCCGCGGTCGAACTCGATCTGGCCGAGGAACTCGTGACACAGGCCGATCTGGCGCGGCATTTCCGTGTCGGTGCGCTCGAGCGCGGTGGTGAACCAGCGGTGCGCCAGGTCGAAGCGGCCGCGCAGACGCGCGCAGTGGCCGAGGCCGTTGAGCGCGGTCACTTGCTCGCTCACGAGGCCGTGGCGTTCGAAAACCTCCAGCGCCGACTCGTAGAGACCGCGCGCTGTTTCTTCGTTGCCGAGGTGCGCTTCGGTGATGCCTAGGTTCTCGCGCGCCAGCGAAATGCGCTCCTCGGCGGCATCGGCCTCGACGAGTGTCACGACCGCGAGGCGCAGCTCGTCACGCGCGGCGCGAATCTCGCCGCGTGCGTTGAGGACGAGACCGAGGTTGGTCATGCAATGGGCGAGATTGAGCGCGTCGCCAGAAAGCCGGAAGAGATCCGCTGCGCGGCGCATGTGCGCTTCCGCTTCGATGTAGCGACCGATGCGGAACAGGGCGACACCTTCGACCTTGAGTGCATGCGCCAACAAACGCGGTGACGTGGTCTCCATCAGTTCGGACTGCAGCTTGCGCAAGCCGACGATCGAGGCGTCGTAGCGCGCCTCGTGGATCACGAGCCGCCAGTTCTCGAGCACGCTGAGCACGGCCGCGATGGTGGCGTCGGCAGCGAAGGCTTGCAAGTCGGTGCGGAAATGGGTGTAGGCGTCCCAGCTCTTGGTGAGTGCCAGGCTCCAACCCACGGCTTCGAGGGCGCGCGTGTCGCACGCCAGCAGCTGCAAGGACATCGTGGCGCGTTCGTTGCACCACGACTCGACGACGGCCGTATAACGGCCACGCGAGTAGTCCTCGGTCCAGCGCTGCAAGAGCGGGGGAGTGGATACCCCGCTCCGCCCGTCACGAAGGACGTTGGCCATCGCTGCGATCAGCCCCCCTGCTGCACAGCTGTGGCGAGCGTTGCGTCGCTCGTTCGACTTGTACGGCCGCGATTACGGTGCGATGACGAAGAGCCGTCGCAACATCTCGAGGCCTCTGACGAAGAGTCTCCGCACTGTACTGGCGTTCGAGGCGCGGACTGCCGTGGCAGATCCAGACGTCTGCATGTCCGGCTCGCTGACCTGGACGGTCGTCCGGCGTGTGGGTGGCGGTGCGATCGTAGGCTGATCGTCGTCACCCTGTCGCGGAACCCCGACCTCGCCGCTCCCGTAACCCGGGATTTCGACGAACTGGTCGCGGATCGCGTGTGCCACGCGTGGAGTCGTGCATGTTGCGATGACGATGGTGAACAGGACCGTGAGCATGGATACGGATTTGAACGACAAACCGCGGAAACGCATCATTTGAATCATCGATTCCCTCGGTCTGGTTGGACTCGGGGATGTCGTGTCGAAAACTCTCGTCGCCACGGGTCTCGAACCCTGGATCATCAGAGAACGTGCGAGTGAAAGAATAGACCTCGTGCGACGGAATCGTCAAGCCCGGGCCCGACTCAACCCCATGGCAACCCGCTTCCGCCTCGGAGTGAATCGAATTGAAACGCCGACAAGAGGGTGTGTCGATTCCGTTGACACTTTCGCGACTGACGTTCCCTTGCAGCAGAAACGCACTTTCGCCGGAGAGTGCGGAGCGTTCTTGCACGGGCGCGCCGTGGGGGGCGGCGCCAGTAACCATGGCGGATCCGGGAGCCTGGGTGCCGTGGAGGCCACGTTTTTCGACTCGGGTTCATGGGGCGGCACCGGAGCGTTCTTGCTCCTCCTGGCCGGTCCATCCGAGGAGCAGAAATCGCGCAGGCTCAAATCGATCAACGTGTTGTGCCGTTTGAACCGAATCCGGTATGCCGCCTGCATTGAATTTGGATCGTGGATGCGACGACAGACGTTCGCGATCGGCCCGAGCTCGACCCCCCTTGAGCACGGACCGGACGTGAAAGCGATCGTCGATCCAGGAGCGCCGGGGCGCAGATGGACTTCCCGCGATCAGTCAACGACCCCGACGCTCCCTTTCGTCTTGCGACATCGCGTCGACAGGGTGCGCGCCCCGCAGGAACGCACCCTTTGGCTCCGCCGTTGGGTTTAGGGTCGTCGTGCCGCCGACGGGGTGAAAACCCTAGGATCGAGGGGGCTGGCGGAAGATGGCCATGTTTCGAGGCCGCACCCTTCGACGCGATAATGCCTCTGGATCGTTTCTCCCTTTCCATGACGCCTGAGGTGGTTCCTTGCGGAACCACCTCCTGCGACTGTGGCGCCCGCGTGTTCGCCGACCTTGGTCTCGATGCGCCACCCAACCTCAGAAGCCTTTGATCTTGGGAGCATGTCGCAGCAGCATCGACGTGACCCACCAACCGAGCAGGACTGCGGCGAGCAAAACCATCCAGGCATAATCTCCCGTGCTCGCCCACGTCGTGTGTCCATTCACCATCGTCCACACCAGCGGCACGGACATGTAAGTGTTCTGGCGCGACCTCGAGCCGGCGAGTGCCACCCATGCAGGGTCGGGTGCCTGGCCGTCCTTGATGGCGCGGATGATCTTGCGCTGCGAAGGCCAGATACGGAACCAAACGTTGTAGGCCATCGTCGAACCGAACATCGTGCCGGTGTGAATCACCATGCCGCGGTAGCCGAAGCCCGCCCAATGATCGAACAGATAGACGATGAGAGCCAGGAGCAAGAAACAGGCGGCGTAGGCAGCCTTCAAATTCGACTTGCCGAGCGATCGCATCACACGGTCGTAGACGAGTGGGCCGAGAAACGTGAGTGCCACCATGGCGAATGCACCGGGGCCCCATTTCACCGTCGGGTCTTCCCACACCACACCGGAATGGTAGAACACCAGTGCCAGCAACAAGACGCCGGTGGCCCACGTCCACACCGCGCCATGCCGGAACCAGTACAGCGCGCGCGGCATCAGCTCGGGCACGACCTTCTTCTTGGCGTCCGCATCCAAGGTGGCGGCGAAACCAGCGTTGACGAAGTTGAAGAAGTAGAGCAAGCCGATCCAGAGGATGCCCGCGACAACGTGCATCCAGCGGAAGAGCGATTCCAGAACCGGCAGGACTTGCATCACGTTTCTCCTTCTCGGCAGTGGGGCGCGGCAGCGCGCACAGCGGGGCCCCGGTTTCGCGCGCTCGACGTCGAGGTGAGAGGCAACGTTGGGTCGGGCAGCGGCTGCGGCGGCCACCGCAGCCGTTTACCTTCGTCGTCCGCAGTCCGAGTGTCAACCCCGAGGCCGGGAGCGTCTGGATCGGCGAGTCGTGCGGCAGCCTGTGCTATGGTGAACGCGGCGGCCGCCTCACGCGATACAGGAATCCAACTCTCATGCCTGGACGACCCCAACCTGCCAAGACCGCGCCCGTGCGCGTGCGTTTCGCTCCGAGCCCGACGGGACATCTGCACGTCGGCGGTGCGCGCACGGCGCTGTTCAATTGGCTCTTCGCACGCAAGCACGGCGGCACTTTCATCCTGCGCATCGAAGACACCGATGCGCAGCGCTCGAGCGACGAATCCATTCGCGGCATCCTCGAGGCCATGCAGTGGCTGGGCCTGGATTGGGACGAAGGCCCCGGCGTGGGCGGTGACTTCGGCCCCTATCAGCAGACGTCGCGCAATGTGCTCTACCGCGCCGAAGCCGAACGCTTGCAGCGCGAAGGCCATGCCTATCGCTGTTTCTGCACGCACGAGGAACTGGCCGCCATGCGTGCCGAGGCCGCGAGCCGCGGCGCGGCGCAACGCTACGATGGGCGCTGCCGCGGCCTCGAAGCGCAGGAAAGCGAACGTCGCGCCACCGCCGGCGTCCCGAGCGTGGTGCGCTTGGCGTTGCCGCCGAGCGGCCAAGCGCGCTGGCTGGATCTCACGCGCGGCGAGCTCGCCTTCGACCTGGCGGAGCTCGACGATTTGGTTCTCCTCAAATCCGACGGTCAGCCGACGTACAATTTCGCCGTCGTCGTCGACGACGCGAAGATGCGCATCAGCCACGTCATTCGCGGCGACGATCACATCTCGAACACGCCGAAGCAGCTCATGATCTTCGACGCTCTCGGGTTCGCGAGGCCGGAGTTCGCACATTTGCCGATGATCATCGGCGCCGACAAGACGCGACTTTCCAAGCGTCACGGCGCCACATCAGTCACGGCGTTCCGGGACGAAGGCATTCTGGCGCCCGCCATGGTGAACTACCTGGCGCTGCTCGGCTGGTCGGCGGGAGACGATCGCGAGGTCATGAGGGCGCAGGAACTGGTGTCGTATTTCGGGCTCGACAAGGTGAGTCGCAACCCCGCGGTTTTCGACGTCACCAAGCTGCAGTGGATGAACCACGAGCATTTCGCCCGGCTCGACTTCGGCGACAAGATTCGCGCGCTGCTGCCATGCATGCGTCGGCACGGTTTGTGGCCGCCGAGCTTTCGTGCCGAGCTGGTTCCCGCCCCGCACTTGCGCGTCGTGAGCGGCAGCCCGGCGGAGAAGGTGGCAGCATCCATCCAGCCGGTGAGCGAGGAGGAATGGCGCCGCGAGGAGCCGACCTTGGTGGACGAGCTGCCGCGATTGCGCCTGATTCTCGACACGCTCGGCAACCGTTTCGGCGGACCGCACGATGTCGGCTTGTTGACGTGTTTCTATTCCGATGCCTTCGCTTACGACCCGGATTCGGTCGCGAAGCATCTGCACGGTGATGCGGTGCCGGAGCGACTGCAGGCGCTCGCGACAGAGCTCGAAGCGGTGAAGCCGTTCATCCCCGAAGCGATCGAGACGGCCTTGCGCGGCTTGGCGGCGCGTCTCGGCATCAAGGCCGGGGATCTCATCCATCCGGCCCGCGTGGCGCTCACCGGACAAGCGGTGAGCCCCGGGATCTTCGAGGTCTTTCATCTGCTGGGACGGGCCAAAGCAGTGGAGCGCTTGCGCCGAGGTGCGGCGATCGCCATCCACGACCGCGCGCTGCCGCCTGGACCTTCTCCCACGGGGAGCGAAACGGCGCGGCCGGGCGACCGCACTTGAAGGCCCGCGGTGTGTTTGCTAGGTTACCCTTCCCCTTTGGCGCGTTGTTGGCCGGTCGTCCAACGGCAGGACAGCAGACTCTGGATCTGTTTATGGGGGTTCGAGTCCTCCCCGGCCAACCAGCCGCCTCCAGCACGAATGCCGTTCCTGGAGGCGATCATCGACGGATTGGCCGCAGCGCGCGCAGGGTTGACGCTCGTTTCGCGAGCGTGATACAGAACCGGCACGGGGCGGGTCCCGCTCCGCCAGGTGGCCCCATCGTCTAGTGGCCTAGGACGGATGGTTCTCAGCCATCAAACCGGGGTTCGATTCCCCGTGGGGCTGCCACCCTCGACGAGAGGCCCGCTGGTCCGACCGGCGGGCCTTTCCGATTTCGGGGCGGGAACGCACTCTCGGGTGACGATCATCCCCGGAGACACATGCGCTGGAATCAGCGGCTTCTCATTTCCGGCCTCTTCCTGTTCTCGGGTGCCGCGGCGCTCGTCTATCAGGTCGTTTGGATGCGGAAGCTGGCGCTCATCTTCGGGGCCAGCCAGCCGGCGGTGAGCATCGTCCTGTCGGCTTTCATGGCCGGACTGGCGCTCGGGGGTGTGGCCGGCGGGCGCATCGCGGAGAGGGTGCGCCGGCCGCTGCGCAGTTATGCGCTGTTGGAGGCCGGAGTCGCGCTCGCGGCGCTCGTCCTTCCCTTTCTTCTCGATCTCGTGCAACGCGTGTACGTTGCCGCGGCCATGCGGAGCGAAGAAGTCACGACCAGCATCAATGTGATGCGCGCGGGGCTCGCCTTCTTCGTTCTGGTGCTGCCCACCCTATTCATGGGTGCGACCCTGCCGGTGCTCGTGCGCGCGGTGGTGCGCCGCTTCGCGGAGTTCGATGCGCGATTGGCCTGGCTGTACGGTCTCAACACCGCGGGCGCCGTGCTCGGAGCCGCGGCAGCAGGCTTCCTGCTCCTGCCGCAGCTCGGGGTGCGGAACACACAGGCGCTCGCGATCGCGGCGAATCTGTGCATCGCGCTCGTGGCCTGGATCGCGGACCGGCGCGCGGCCGCGACGGGCGACGCGGCACGACGCGGGACAGCCGAGGCCGCGCCGGGCGCGGATGCACCTCCTGCCATCGAGTCGCTGGCGACGCGCCGGGCGTTGCAGCTCGCTTTCTTCGCCACCTTCGTCACCGGGATGTGCGCTCTGGCGCTCGAGGTGCTGTGGTCGCGCGGCATCACCGTCGCGACCGGGAGCACGACGTACTCGTTCACCATCATGCTGTGCGCGTTCCTCGTCGGCATCACCCTCGGCAGCGCCTTGCATGGCGTGCTGCCGTTGCGACGCGTTTCCGAGGTGGTGCAGCTCGGCGTGGTGCTGGCCTGCATCGGCATCACGGGGGCCGCGGTGTCGCAAGCGATTCCACGCCTGCCGCAGCTCGCGGTCGATCTCAACCTGCGCTTCCACGGCGGCTCGCAAGGGATTCGCGGCGTGTCGACCTTGCTCTTGTCGTTCACCGTCATGCTGGTGCCGGCGGTGTTCATGGGCGCCGCGTTCCCACTGGCGGGGCGGGCGTGGGCGCGTCTGCAGACCGGGTTCGGCCGCAGTGTCGGCGATCTGGTGGCGGTGAATACGCTCGGTGCCATTCTCGGACCGCTGCTCGCCGGTTTCGTCCTCGTGCCGCAACTCGGCCTGCAGCGGGCGATGCTGCTGGTGTGCGGCCTGGAGCTCGCCTATGGCTTGCTGTTGCTCGCGGTGGCGCTCGCGCCGCGCGCACGCAGTGCCGCTCTGATTGTCAGCTTGCTGGCCGTGGCCGTGCCATTCGCGCTGCCGCGCGGGTTGCCTCGGTGGGACCTGCACACGCTCGGCGCGTTTCAGAACAACGTCACGCTCGGAACCACGGACGAGCGTGGGCGCACCGACGTGCGCGCGCAACTTTTGGGGGCGCAGGTGTTGTACTACGCCGAAGGTCGTGGTTCGACGGTGTCGGTGGTGGAGTCGCAGGGGAATCGCGCCGTTCTCATCAACGGCAGATCGGTGGCGACCGATAACCAGACCGACCTGCAGCACGAGGCCCTGCTCGGGCACCTGCCGGTGTTGCTGCACCCGTCGCCGCGCGATGTTCTCGTCATCGGACTGGGCGCGGGCCTCACGCTCGGTGGCGTCACCGCCCATCCCGACATTCGCAAGATTACATTGGTGGAGATCGAGCCCGCGGTCTTGGGTGCGGCGCGTGTGTTCGAGGACTTGAACGGCGCGGCGCTCGACGATCCGCGCCTCCGCATCGTCGTGCAGGATGGCCGCAACCACCTGCGCACCTCGCCCACAAACTACGATGTGATCACCGCCGACCCGATTCATCCGTGGGACTACGGGTCGACCTATCTGTACACCACCGAGTACTACGAGCTGGCGCGTTCACGCCTCGCGCCCGGCGGCATCATGTGCCAGTGGATGCCGATCTACGAGGTCTCGGATGCCAACCTGCGCAGCATCGTGGCCACGTTCGCAGGCGTCTTTCCGCACACGCTGCTGTTCCAAACCACCTTCGACGCCGTGATCATCGGCGCACTGGAACCCATCCGCGTCGACTGGGAACGTCTGGGGGCGCGACTGCGCCCACCCGAGGTCGCACGGCAGCTCGGCCGCATCGGCCTCCAGGACGCCGGCAGCTTTCTCGCCGAGTTCACCATGGGTGAAGCCGAAGTCGCACGCTACTCCGCTCGAGCCACGCTCAACACCGACGACAATCTCTACCTCGAATTCTCGAGCCCGTTTTCCATCGGCAATCGTGGTGGCGGCGAAAACATCGTGCGCATCGACCAGCAGCGAGTGAGCGCCGCGGCGCTCGTGGGTGGCGCGACGGCGCCGCCCCCCGAGACCTTCGAGGAGCTCGCGAACGCCAAGCGCGGCACGGTGCTGGCGACCTTGATGCTGGAGGACGTCGTGCAAGCGCCGACTTGGGAGAAGTGGAACGAAGCGGTCGAGCTCTTGCAACAGGTGTTGGCGACGACGCCGGCCTATGCGCGCGCGCAAGTGCTGCTCGCCGAGGCACTCACCGGACGCGGGCGCGCCGAAGTCGCGGCCGCGGATCTCGCCGCCGCAGAAGCGTCGTTCACGGCGGCGGTGGCGGCAGCGCCGCAATCGGCCGCTGCCTACTTCGAGCTCGGATCGCTGCTCCTCTCGCAAGGGCGCGCCGCGGATGCGGTGGAGCCGTTGCAGCGCACACTATCCTTGCGCCCGCGCTATCCGCGCGCCCATCTCCTTGCAGGCGTGGCGCTGTCGGCGCTCGGACGGCTGGATGCGGCCGCGACCGAGCTCGCGCGCGCGGTGACGCTCGAACCCCAGGGAGTGGAAGCACGCCTGCAGCTGGCGGTGCTCGAGATGCGTCGCGGCCGGATGGCGTCTGCAAGCGATCATTTCGCTTTAGTTTTGGAACGCGACCCCGGGCAGACGGCTGCACGTCTCAACCTCAGCCTCGTGCTCACGGCGATGAAACGGCATGCCGAATCGGCGCAGGTGTTGCGGCGCGGCCTGAAGCTGCAGCCGAAGAATGCAGAGATCGCCGCGCGTTTGGCTTGGTTGTTGGCGACGACACCCGACGCGGCGGTGCGAAATGGGGCCGAGGCTGTGGTGCTGGCGCAGCAGGCGCTCGATGCCGCGCCCGCACCGGGCCGTTGGATGATCCTGGCGGCCGCGCTGGCCGCGGATGCGCAGTTCGAGGCGGCAATCGAGGCAGGGCAGCGGGCCGAGAGCCTCGCCACCGCGGCACAGGACGCGCAGCTCGCGGCGGAGGTGCGCATGCACCTGCGCCAGTATTCGCAGCGAGCAGCGCTGCGGCTGTGAGGCAAACGCCACGTCCGGACGGCGCCGGTCGCGATCGTGAACGCTTCTTGCGAGACTTGCGAGGCTGGGCCTCGAGGGCGTGCCACGCAGCCAGGCCGGTGTGGAACCGGCGCCGTCGGGCCTGCGGAGGTTCAATCGGTGCCAAGGACCACCGCCCGTGCCGTGTTTGGATCCGGCCCGCGGCTGGTGCAACATTCCAGACCGGGGCCATGACGAGGGCGACGATGCGTGGCAGGTTGAGTGTGGTGAGCGAGTGATGGCCTACCAGAGATCGCAACCGAGCAATGGGTCGCTCCTCGACCTGCATGCGGGGGAGAAGCACATCCCGCATCCCAAGCGCGTCTTCGTCAACCGCAACCTCAAGATGTCGAGTATCCGCGCCATTGGCTTCGACATGGACCACACGATCGCCGTCTACCGCAAGCTGCCGATGGAGACATTGGCCTTCGAGGCCACGCGCGACAAGCTGATCGCCGAAAAGGGCTATCCGGCGAGCATCGCTGCCTTGCAGTACGACCCGCACCTCATCATTCGCGGCTTGGTGGTGGACAAACGCCGCGGCAACATCCTCAAGACCGACCAGTACAACTACGTCGTGCGCTTGTACCACGGCACCCGCTTGGTGCCGAAGGAAGAGCGGCGGCGGTTGTACCGCAACCGGCGCATCCGCTTGTCCAGCGCCAAATACATGTCCATCGATACGCTGTTCGCGCTGCCGGAGGCGACGTTGTTCGCCCTGCTGGTGGACCTGTGCGAGACCAAGGGCGTGATCAGCCACCTGGACTACGCGCAAATGTACGATGACGTGCGTGAGTGCATCGACCGCGCGCACGCCGACGGGACGCTCAAGCGTGCCATCGCCGCCGATCTCGACCGCTACATCGAACGCCACCCGGAGCTGCCGGAAACCCTGGCCTCGTTCCGTGATCACGGCAAGAAGCTGTTCCTGCTCACCAATTCGGAGCCGCCCTACACAGAGAAGGTCATGAGCCATCTTCTCGACGGGGCGCTGCCGGGCTTGCCGCGCTGGACCGATTACTTCGAGGTCGTGGTCATGAGCGCGGGCAAGCCGGGGTTCTTTCGCACCCTCAAGCGCATGCAGCGCCTGCGGCCCGCCGAAGCGCGCCAGGCCGGGTTCGGTCCATTGCGGTCGACGTCGCTGTTCCACGGTGGCGGCGCGCGCGCCCTGGAAGGCGTGCTCGAGAACGCCGGCGAAGAGATCCTCTACGTCGGGGATCACACCTTCGGCGACATCCTGCGGGCCAAGGCTCACTCGCGCTGGCGCACCGCCATGGTGGTCGAAGAGCTGGAAGGCGAGATCGATCTCGAGCACCGGCTGGCGCAGCGCTACCAACGCTTGGACCATCTGGTGCTGGAGCGCAACCGGGTCCTGGGGGAGATCGGCCGGCTGCTGCGGCAGTTGCAGGCGCAGCGCTCCGGGGCGGGCGCGGCGGACGGCGCTGGCGGCCAGGTCGTCGAGGCCGCCGGGCGCCTCGAAGCCCGGGTCAAGCGGTTGGAGGAGCTGAGTGTCCGCCGGGCGGCGGAGCTCCGCCAGCTGCGGGAGGCCATCGAGCGGCGCTTCAACCGGCACTGGGGCAAGCTGTTCAAGTGCGGCGAGATCAACAGCAGGTTCGGCCATCAGGTGAAGGATTTCGCCTGCGTCTACACCAGTGCCGTGCGCAACTTCCTCGCCTACCCCGAAAACATGTATTTTCGCTCTCCGCGGGAGATCATGCCCCACGAGACGGGACCCGACCGGGACTAGTCGCGAGGACAGGATCGACCGCCGACACCCACACTGTGGTGACGAAAGGAGAGCGCGCGTGGCTCAGGAAATCGTGGCGTTTCTCGAGGACATCTTCTTCACCGCCAAGATCCGCGAGATCGCCCGGCAGCAAGGCAGGGAGATCCGCTTCGTGCGCGATCTCACCGGCTTGGACAAGCGCTTCAACGGACCCGCGCCGGCCGCGGCGCTCGTCGATCTGGCGGCCGAGTCTTTGAAGCCATTGGATCTGATCCGCCGCATCAAGGCGCAGCCCGATTGGGCGGGCGTGCGCGTCGTGGCCTACAGCTCGCACGCACGGGCGGAACTGTTGGAGGAAGCGAGCCGACTCGGCGCGGATGTCGTGCTGCCGAAGTCGGGCTTCGCCCAACGCCTGCCGGAGATCATGCAAGGCGCGGGGGTGTAAGGTTCACCCGACGGTGGGACCTGCTGCCCGCACGAGAAGAGGGTTGGCGCCCCGCGCGCGCGTCGTCGCGCTCCTGGGTGTCGCCGTGGCGGCGGCTTTGCTGCGACTCGGCTACGTTCTCGAAGTCCACGACGATCCTTCTTATCGTTTTCCCCAAGTCGATGCCGCGGACTTTCACACGCGCGCGCTGCAGGTGATGCGTGGCGAGGGCCTGGGGCCGCAGGTGCACTATAAGGCCCCAGCGTACGCGTGGCTCGTCGGGCAAGCTTATCGCCTCTTCGGGCCGCACCCCCAGGTCATCTACGTGTTGCAGATGCTCGGTGGAATCCTCGTCGCGGTGGTGGCCGCGCTGCTCGGGATGCGCTGGTTCGGCAACGTGGTGGGTGTGATCGCCGGGCTCGCGTCGGGGCTCTACCCGCGACTGGTGTACTACGAAACACAATTGCTCATCGAACCGGCGGCGCTCACCGTGTCGGCGTTGGCGGTGGCGTTGCTGATGTTTTCATCGCGCAGCCCGATGATCCTGGCTGCTGGAGCGCTCACCGGGTTGGCGCTGCAATTGCGGCCGCTCAACGCCGTGCTCGTTGTCGCGTTGCTCGCGTGGCTGTTGTGGCGCGGTGGCCCCTGGAGCTTGCGTTGCCGGCAGGCGGTCCTCTTCGTCGCGCCGGTGATCCTGCTGTTGATCCCGACCTTGCGGCACAATCGGCTCGCGTCCGGTCACTTGGTCCCGATCTCCGTCAACGGCGGCATCAATTTCTTCATCGGCAACAATCTGGATTACGATGCGAGCGTCGCCATCCGTCCCGGCCTGCGTTGGGAGGAGCTGACCCGGCAGTTCGGTGCCATGGACGATCCGGTGCAATGGGAAAAGAATTTCTATGCTGCTGCATTCCAATCGATGCGCGCCTCGCCGCTCCAGCACGCCGCGCTCACGCTCAAGAAGTTCCTGTTGGTGTGGAATCGGCGCGAGATCGACCGCAACCAGGACGTCTCGGTGTTGCGAGAGCGATCGCGGATCCTGCGCGGGCTCGGGGTGCCCTGGGGAGTGCTCGCCATCGGCGGGATCGTGGGATCGGTCGCGCTCTGGGGGCGCTCCGTGCCGCCCCTCCTCCTGCTGATCTGGCTCCAGGTGCTCGGGATCGTGGCGTTCTTCGTCACATCGCGCTACCGATTGGCCTTGGTCCCTTGGTGCGCCATTGCCACTGGCTTCGCCGTGACGGAAATCGCCGCCGCTGTGTGGCGCCGGCAATCCCGGCGACTTATATTGCTGGCGTCGACGCTCGTTGCGGCCGGCTGCATTGTCCTGCCCGACTGGACCGGTCTAGAGCGTAGCTCCTTCGGACGCCCCGAGTTCGATCGCGCCATGGTGCTCGCACGCGCAGGGGATCGCGTGGCGGCACTGCGTGCCTACGAACGTGCCCTGGAGCAGGACCCGAACGACCCAGATGTGGTGTATCGATACGGTGAGCACTTGGAGCTCATGGGACGGCGTCGCGATGCGATCGCGGCATACACTCGTGCGGCGGGACTCGCGCCGGCGGCCTACAAGCCGTCGCTTTCGCTCGGCGTGGCGCTCTATTTGGAGAACGATCTCGATGCGGCTTGGGAAGCGCTCACTGAGGCCGAGCGCCGAGGCGATCCCACGGGCCGGACGCTCTTCGACATGGGCTTGGTGCGCGAGCGCCAGGGACGATACGAGGACGCGGTCGACCTCTTCTCCCGCAGTCTCGCCAAGCACGACGACCGCGCGGAGACCGCCTCACGACGTTTGGCTCTCGGCCGATGTCTGGTCATGCTGCAGAAGCCCGAAGCAGCCGAGGTGCATTTCGTCGCCGCCGAAGCTCTGTTGGGCGATCCGGGCGCGGTGGCGCTGGAGCGCGCCGAGGCGTGGCTGCGTCGCGGCGAGCCGACGCGTGCGCTCGCGCTGCTCCAGACTGTCCCCAACTTGGACACGAGCGCCCGCGGCCAGTTCATTCGCGCCCGGTCGCTCGAGACCCTGGGGCGCTTCGACGCCGCGCGCGCCGCGGCCGAACGGTCGCTCGCACTCGAACCTGGATCGGAGGCGGTGCGGCGCTTCCTCGACGCGCTCCAGCCGCCGTGACGAGCGTTGGAAACAATTGACGATCAACGACTTGCTGCCGGATGGGGGGGCGCGATCCCGCCCCCAGCAAGGTGGAAAGGCGTTGCGGTGACGCCAGACGAGGTGTTATACGAAGTCAGCCTGCCGAGGTTGTCGCTCCGTCCTCCCTGAGACTGCGGACGATCGAGGAAACGGACGCCGAGGGAAGCGGGGGTCGTGCGCAGCCGAGGAGACGCCGTGAGGTCCGTCGCTTGTGCGTCGCCCCGCGGCCGATGTGTCTCTACAACATGCGCTGAAGCCGGAGGCCCTCTTTTGCGGATGGGGCCGGCCGACCAGAGGGCGAACCCGAGGAGGGTCAGAAGGATGAAGAAACTACTGCTATTGATGACGATGCTGCTCGCGATTCCAGGTTCGGCATGGGCGCAGGTCGAGTCGTGCCCCGGATGCGTGCTTGGCATCTACGACGCCGAGAATCTCAGCCAGAACTATGGGAGCTTCGGCGAATTCACCAAGACGATTTATCTCGGGATCAAATACGATCCGAACTCGACATACGATGCGTGCACCGGCGTCGAGTTCAGCATCCAAGGTCTGCCGAATCTCTTGCTGCCGCCCCAGTTCAACATCCGTGACGGCGGCTTTGCCGTCGGCACACAGACTCCGGTCGCGCCCGCGGACACGACGGCCATGGACGCGACGGGCGGCTGGAACGTGGTCTGGACCGAGTGCCAGCCGGGGAACAAGGTCCTGGTCGAGATCGTCATGGTGTCCTTCGACCCGATCCCGGAAAACACGGTGATTCGCGTCCTGCGCAAGTGGCCGCCGTCGAACGCGGAAACGCTGCAGACGCTGTTCACGCAGTGCAACGGTCCGATCTTTACGCTGACGACCTTGCCGGCCGACTGCTACGTTCTCAACGCGACGGGAAATCCCGGAGATCTCGTTGGGGACCCGCCCTGCGAGCTCAAGGGTGTCGCGGTCGAGGCGACGACATGGTCGGGGATCAAACAGCTGTTCCGCTGAGTCTCGGCGCCAAGGAACCGATTGCAGGGGGGAGCTTGCTCCCCCCTGTTGCGTTTCCGGCGAGGGAGCGCAGCCGAGCCTCGCTGCATTTTTTCCCGGCGGGCCTGCGACGCAAGACGCAGCGCGACCGCTGCGTCGCCCTCGCGGCGTCCATCGCCTGGCTCGCGAGCGCGTGCGCGCCGCCGCCATCCCCGGACAACGTGTCACCGGATCGAGTGGCCGAGCTGCGCGCCCAGGCGCATGACGAACAGGAGCGCGGCGATGTTGCAGCCGCCATTGCCACCTTGCAGCAGGCGGTTCAAGTCGCGCCGCGCGATGTCGATGCATGGATCGAGCTCGGTCAAGCGCTGGATGCGAGCGAGGATCGGCAAGGCGCCATCCGTTGCTATGAGAGCGCGATTCGCGCCAATCCCGATCGTTACGAACCGCACCTGAATCTCGCCATCGCGCTGATGCGACAGGGCGTCACCGGCCGCGCCCAGAGCGAGCTCGACGAAGCCGTGAGCGCGGCGCCCGCCAATCCGCTCGTGCATTGGAACTATGGTGCGGCGTTGGCGCAGGTGGGAAAATTCGCGCCGGCGCGCCTGCATCTCGAGCAGGCGTTGCGGCTGGATCCTGGTTTCGGTCCGGCGGCGGCCGAGCTGGGGCGGATCGAAGCGTTGGCGGGAGAGTCCGGCCCGGCGCTCGCACACTTCGCGCGTGCCGACAGCCTCGGGGTCGTGACACCCACGTTTCGCGCCAACTTCGGCGCGGCGCTGCTGCAGTCGGGGCGGCCGGCCGAGGCCGCAGTGCAGCTGCGCCAAGCGATCGCGGCGGATTCGACGCATGCCGGTGTATGGAACCACCTCGGCGTGGCGGAGCTGCGCAACGGCCGGCCCGAAGAAGCCGAACGAGCATTCTCGAGCGCGCGCCGGCTCGGCCCCAAGGACGAGGACGTGCGCTTCAATCTCGCCAGTCTGTACGTGCAGCAGCAACGCTGGGATGCGGCGATCGCAGTGCTGGAGCAACCGCGGCCGCAGCGCGCCAACCTGTTGGCGCTCTTGGGCCTCGCGCTGCGCGGCGCCGGGCGCAGAGAAGCGGCGCTGCAATGCTTGGCCGAGGCTGCGGCCGGAACGCCGCGCGATCCGAACATCCTCAACAATTACGGTGTACTCTTGGCCGAGTCCGGCGACACCGCGCGGGCGCTCGAGGTCTGGCGAGCGGTCTTGGACCTAGACCCGGCGAACCGCATCGCGCGCGAGAATCTGACCGCGCGCGGCCAGAACCCCGACGAGCCGGCGCGGAAGGAGTAGGGCATGGATCGCAACCTCGCGCTCGAGTTGGTGCGTGTCACCGAAGCTGCCGCGCTCTCGGCCGCGCGCTGGATGGGAAAAGGCGATGGCTTGCAAGCGGATGCAGCTGCCTTCGAAGCCATGCGCAAGGCGCTCGAATCCGTCAACATCCGTGCCGGTGTCTGCGTCGGGCGGCCCTCCTTGTCGGGGGACGATGCATTCGCCGAAGGGCGCCAGATCGGCGCCGATGACGCAGGCAATGTCCAGCTCGATCTGGCGCTCGATCCACTGGAATGCGTCGACAGCGTCGCCACCGGGCGCACGAACGCCATGAGCGTCGTGGCCGTGAACACCGATCGCACCTTCTTGCGCGGCTCTTCCGGTCTCTACATGGACAAGATCGCCGTCGGCCCGGAAGCGGCCGGCAAGATCGACCTCGGGGCCTCGCCACTCGAGAACCTGGTCAATGTCGCATCGGCGAAGCGCTGCTATGTCGAGGATCTCACCGTGGCCATTCTCGAACGCGAACGGCATGCGAGCCTCATCCGGCAAGTGCGCGAGGCGGGCGCACGCATCCACCTCATCTCCGACGGGGATCTCGCGGCATCGGTGGCGACGGCGATCGGTGACTCCGGCGTCGATGTGCTGATGGGGATCGGTTCGGCGCTGGCGGCGGTACTGGCGGGCGCGGCGCTGGCTTGCGTCGGCGGCGACATGCAGTGCCGCTTGGTCCCCGTCCTCGCCGGGGACGAGGAACGTATCCACAAGCTGACCGGCGGGCGTGCCAACCACAAGTACGGTCTGCCCGATCTGGTGGGAGATGGCAGCGTCATGTTCGCCGCCACCGGCATCACCGACGGGGACGTGTTGCGCGGCGTGCACTTCCGCAAGGGCGGCGCGGCCACCCACTCCGTGGTCATGCGACGGCGGTCAGGAACGATCCGCTTCATTCATGCCAATCATTTCTTCGAGCGCAAGCCCCGTTATTGACCAGGTCTCCCCGATGCTCATTGGGGGCAATTCCCCTCTCGCCCCGCCGCATCGACCGCCTGCAAGACGTGCGTGGCTCCAGGCGGCACGGGATTCCAGGCCCTGGATCGAAAGTCGAGCCGAGAACTACAATGAGGCGGAGCGCCCTCGCGGCCGCGGTGAATGGAGGTCAGGATGCCTCTCGATGCGGAGAAAAAGCGGCTCGAAGCAAGGCTCCTCGGCCTGCTGCAGCAAGCGCTGAACGAACGCAACCGCGACGACATCGTCACCACTTCGCTCGACCTGGGTGCGCTGTATCTCTCCGGCGATCTGTACGACCGCGCGGAGGAATGCTTCCGCCGCGTGCTCGAGGAACCCGTGAAGCGCCTGGCCAAGGGCGACGAGAAGGCACTGGCCGAAGCCGGGCTGGCGCAGGTGATGCTCGTGCGCGGACATTTGACCTTGGCGCGCGAGGCGCTCGAGCGCGCCGAACGTGCCGTCACCGGCGCCGACGCGGTGCTGCTCGAGATTCGCAAGCTGCAGTGCCAGCGCGACCTGCACGTCGGCGTCTATCGCGACGTCGTCGATGCCATCGAAGCGACGCTCGACCGCGAGACGGCCGAGACGTTGGGCGATGGGAGAATCGACTTCATGGTCCTCGAGGGACGCGCGCGCCAGCTCCTTGGGCGTCACCGGCAAGCGCAGCGCTTGTTGGAGAAAGCGCTGGAGCTGGCACAGAGCACCGGCTACGAAGCCGGCGCCGCCAATGCGCGCAGCGAGCTCGGCGTTCTCCTGGTCATCCTGGGTCAATTCAAACGCGCGCACGATCACCTGGACGAAACGCTGCGCAGCGACGAAGGCGCAGGAAGTCTGTACCGCCTCGATCGCGACCGTCGCCGGCTGGGGACGCTGTTCCTGCACATGGGGCGCTGGCAAGAAGCCGCGAAGCTGCTGCGCGAATCGTACGAATCGGCGCGCGATCTGCGTTCGCTCGAGAACCGCTTGAGCAGCCAGCTGGGCGAATCGGAGCTGCTGGCCTTGCGCGGTGATCTGGACGAAGCGCGGGACCGGGCCCTGGATGCAATGGAAGTCGCGCGTGCCGCCGGATTCGTGCGCTTGCAAGTGGAAGGCCTGGCATTGCTGGCGTTGGCCGCGGTGGAATCCAAGCATGCGCGCGAGGCGCTGGACTTCCTGCGCGAAGCCGAGGCTTTGTATTCACGCCTGGCGCCCGAGAGTCCGACGATGGTGCAGATCCAGGCGCTGTTCGGGCGCGCGCACGACTTGGCCGGTGAACCCGCGCCGGCCCTCGAGCGTTTGATGCGCGCGCACAACCTGGCGCGCGAGACGGGGAATGTCTACGACCGCCATCGCATCGACAGCTGCTTGGGCTCGCACTACGCCAGCCAGGGGGCCGAAGACAAAGCGGCGGGATTGCTGTCGAAGGCGGCGGCGGAGCTCGGCTCGCTCGGCGCGAAGTACGAAGTCGCCGTGGCGCGTCTTCGCTTCGCCCAGTTGCTCGTCGGCACGAATCGCGTGCGCGGCGCTGCCGAGCGGGCGCGCGAGACCAAGCTGGCGCGCTCCAACCTGTTCGAGGCCCGGCGCCTGTTCGAGGCCATGGGTGCCGCGTCACGCCTCGCCGAAGTCGCGGCGCTGGAGTCGCGCCTGCATCAGGAACCGGCGACGTCGGCCGATTGACCGAGCGCGGTCATCGCGGCCCCATGCGGCGACGACTTGCTATTGCAAGATGGTGAAAGCCGTGCGCTGTGTGGCGCGCCCGCCGCCGACGAGATCCACCACCGTGAGCTCCAAATCGTAGATGTCTTCGTCGAGCGTCGCGATGTCGACACGCAGGTCCTCGACGATCTCGCTCGCACCGCCTTCGTAGGTGAAGGTGGCGGTGACGAACGGGCGTTTCATTTTTCCTTCGGGCGGGAACCAGCCATCGGCCCGTCGGAGGCTGCGGGGCACAATGCTGTAGGTCACCTGGTAGCGGCAGACGCCGTTCGCATCGAGGTCGAGGCCGTAGATCTCGTACAGCCCCAGCAAAGGTCCGCTGCGCCGATACACACCGATCGGATTCGGCACGACCAGACGGTCCTTCTTGACGAAGCGGGGATGCCAGCTCGGATCGGCGTAGATGATCTTCGTCGCCATTTCGACGTCGGAGAGCGCCAGTTCACGGCCATCGAGGCGCGGCACGTCGAGATCGGTGAGGTACGTGCCCTCGCCCCTGCCCCCCGCATCGGCGATCCGCACCGCCAGACGGTAGGCGCCCTCGGCAACATCGAACTGCAGCTGCCCCGGATACAACCGGTCGTCCAGCGTGCTGCGGAATTCGGCGGCGGTGAGGTTCTCGCTGTAACTGTCGCGCGCGATCTCGCGCGCTTGGTGGTCGAGGAGCACGCCCTCGGCGACGTAACGGCTCACGTACAACGAATCCTGCCAGCCGAACGTCAAGTCTTGGATGTTGAATTGATAGTGCACTTCGATGCGCATGCGTCCGACGGGACCCTTGAACACGTCGACATCGAACACGAACCATAGGCGCGGGCGCGGCTCGCCTTGCATCCAGAATCGGTCGCGCCCCGCATCGTATTCCTTCTGGAACGCCCACACCGCTTCGTCACGCTTGCGCAACATCTCGCGGGCGCGGAAGTCGTTGCGCACCTCGTGCTCGATGATCTCGGGATCGAGCTGACTGTCCTGCAGATCTTTCTGCGCCAGGATGCGACGCTCCTCGTCCTGTCCGAGCAGATCGCTCTTGCGATCGCGCCCGCTGGCCGTGTGCTGGTCGGTGGCGGCGAAGCCGAGCCGCCGCAGCTCGTCGCGCACCACATCGGGCCGGCGCGACAGGCGCACCGGGGCGCCCAGCACCCACGGGCCACGCGGCTTGGGGCGCTCGAAGGCGGCGACCCAAGCCTCGTCGATGTACAGCCAATCTTGCCGCGCCGGCACGTAGCCGAGACCGTGCTCCACGTCGGCGCCTTCTTCGATGATGGAGTCCGGGGCGCCGAATTGAATCAACACCGTGCCGCGCGCGTCCCAGCCGGGTGGCTCTTTGGCGGCGAATTCTCGCTGCGCCGTCTCGAGCCGGCGCTCGTGCTCGGCACGCCGCTCGTTCGCCGGCGTCGTCGGTGTCGGATCGCGCAGGCGCCAGAAGCGTCGAACCCACTCGACGCGCAGCGAGTCGTTGGAAAAGCCCAAGAACTGGGTGCGCAACGTCGGGCTCAGAATGGGCTCGAGCCCGAAGTACAGGGTGCGCATCTCCGGCCCGAGCCGGTCGGGCTTCAGTTCGGGGTCGTGCGAGAACAGCGAGTCCTCGGCCACGAGCGTGCGCAAATAGTTTTCGAGCGGCCGGACGCCGGCGCGGGTCGAGCGCCAGCGATCGCTCATCTCCAGCAGCTTGTCGGTATTGCTGCCGCGAGACGGCCGCACGATCCCGAGCGAGAGGCCGAGAAGCAGGAGCAGGGCGAGGATTGGCAGGCAGCGCACGGGGTTCCTTCGCGAATCGACCCCGCGAGAGGGGGCACACGACACGACGAAAAATACTGTGCTCCAGGGGATGGGTCAAACCGGGCCCTGCCGGCTTGGCTCAGGCCTCCGGCTCGCGCTGCGTGACCGCCCAGAGCGTCTGGCGCCACAGGCCACGCAGCGCGGCGATTTCGTCGTGCCGGGGGCGGCCACGCGCAAGCAGGTGGCGGATGTCACGCAATGCATGCTCCACGGTTTCGGGTCGCGCGTAGCCGATCGCCAGCATCACCTTTCGCAGCTGTTCGAACTGAGCTTCGATCTCGGCTGCGGTGGCTTCCGGTTCCCGCACATCCGTGAACCCTGGGGAATCGAGCGCGGCTTGGTACAGCTCGTACGCGACGATGACAACCGCCTGCGCCAGGTTGAGCGATGGGTGCGCGCGTACCGCCGGGATGTGCAGAACATCCTGACATTGGTCGATCTCACTGCCGCTCAACCCATCGCGTTCGGGACCGAAGACGATCGCCAGCGGCCGGCGCGCCGGGGATGCCTGCACCGCGGCGGCGAAGGCGTGCGGCGTGTACGACGCCGGCCGGCGCTCCCCGGTGCGGCGAGTGGTGCCGACGCTCCAGCGGCAATCGGCGAGAGCAGCGCCCAAGGTGTCGACGGTGTGTGCGGCGGCGAGCACATCCTCGGCGTTGTGCGCCAGGCGGACGGCCTCGGCCTGGTCGGTGAGTTGCGGCGCGACCAGCACCAGCTCGGACAGACCCATGTTCTTGAGCGCGCGCGCGGCCGCACCGACATTGCCGCCAGAAGTCGGGCTCACGAGGACGAAACGGATGGACGCGAGGCGTTGCATCGCACCCCAAAAAGGAATCAACGCGCGTCGGGGGTGATGCTGATGCCCCAGTTGTCATAGCGCGTGGGCTTTTCTTCGTTCCATTGGTTCCATGCATGCGAGTCATCGGTGACGTAATGGACTTCGTACTCGCCGGCGTCGAGCATGATGGTGCCATTGAAGATCCGGTTCTTCTCGGCGCCGCCAGCATGGCGCGTGTTGCGCATGGTCATTTCCCACACCCACTGGCCGCTCGGTACGGCTTCGATCCAGCCGTAGTCGTGCATTTCGCTGTACATCCCCTCGCCCAGAGCGAGGATGTGCACGCGCCCTGGCTTCGCCATGGTGAAACGCTGGCGCAGGTGCTGGCTGTTGCGCACGCGCACCAATCGCGCCAGAGTGTCCTTGCCTTCCTCGCTGCGCGACGCCGGATCGAAGGTCTTGAAGTCATTGGCTCCGAGATCCACGGGCGACATCAAGGAGATGCCCCAACGGCGCGCATCGCACGGTGGCGAGGCGTTCCAAGCGCCCCAGGCGTGCGAGTCATCGGTGACGTAGGACACCACGTAGTCGCCCGGCGCGAACTGCACCATCTCGTCGGCGATGCGATTCTTCTGCGCGCCACCGGCGTGGCGCGTGTTGGCTTCGGTCATGCTCCAGAGATTGTCGCCGCCGAAATGGTCGATCTGGCCGTAGTCGACGAATTCGTGACCGCCGTGTTCGCCGATGCAATAGACGCGCAAGCGCGTGGGCTTGCGCAGCGTGAGGCCGATGCTGGCGGTGCGGCCATCGCCGATCCGGATCAAGGACACCAGCGTGCGCGCGGCGTCGTCGGCGTCGGTGTACTTGCCGATGCGCGCAGCTTGGGCCTCCGAGTCCGCCGTCAACATCATGCCCCAGCCGTCGGGGTCGTGCGGCGGCGGCGCGTTCCACGAATCGTGGCTGTGCGAGTCGTCGGTCGCATACGACGCGACGTAAGCACCCGCCGGGAGCGTGATGATCTCGCGGCTCACCTTGTTCTTGCTGTCCCCGCCGCCATGCTTGAAGTTGTCGGGACCGAATTCCCACACCACTTCCCGCGTCTCGGCGTCCATGATGCAGCCGCCGTCCACCGCGCCGCGGTCCCGATCGGCGAACTCGCCCTGACAATAGACCGTGATGCGCATGCGTTCGGGCAGGCGAAAGCCGTGGCTTTCGAACGCATCGTTGCCCATCGGCGTGAGATCGACGAACCGCCGCACCTCCTCGACCGGCGGCGGGTCGTGCTGGACCTCCACTGCCGTGACCAGGGCGTCGTCCACTGCCAGGCGCAGGCCCCAACGCTTGCTCTCGCGCGGCTTCTTGCCGTCGCGCTTGATGTAGATCCGCGCCAGGTCCTTGCCGAACAAGTGGATGGTGCGATAGTGCTGGGTGAACGGAGCGAAATAAGCGGTGTAGTCGCCGGCGGGGAGCTGCAGGTCGCCCTTCCACGAGTAATTGGTGCCGGGGCCACGGCCCGATTCGTCGGTGTCGAGCTGCCATACGACTTGGCGGCTGCGCCGGTCGAGGATCCAGCCGTAGGCGTAGAGATCCCCGTGCTCGGGATCGCCGGCACCTTCGGCCTCGACGTGGACGGTGACATCACGGCGCAAACGGAACGGGACGGAATGCAATTCGTCGAGCTCGACCTTTTCGATGCGGACGAATTCGGCTGCGATCGTCGTCGATGCGCAGCCTATCGCGCCCAGAAGAAAAAGGGCAACGACTGGACGCGGCGGTCTCGGACACAAGGACATGCGGGATTCGACCATCCTGGCGGGACCGTGGCCCAACACACTGGCTCGCGTGGGCTTGCCGCGATTTGGGCGCCTGTCGTCCCCTACGCCGTGTCAGCCCGAAAGGTTTCCGGCAGCGAGGCCGGAGTCTACCAAGCTTCGGGCCGCGGGCCGGGCGGAGTTGAGCATGGATCCTCCACTGGATCAAGAGCTTGAAGAGCCTGGCGCGAGCCGGCCTGGCGTTGACAGTGGCGGGAGGGCCCCCGTAGGGTGGGTCTTCAGGCGTCCGAGACCGCGCTGCCGGTGACCTCGGTGATGATCTCGAGCGCGGCCTGGGCCATGCCCCGGTGGACGTAGAGACGGGTGAGCGAGAGCGGCGAAGGGACGTTCAGCGACAGCAGGCCTGCACCCGGCGCCTTCACCTTCAGGCAGTGGATGCCTTCGTTCTGCAGCAACGTCTCGATCATCTCGGCGTCGTACAGTGCATTCGTCGTGTACACGAGCTGCAGGCGGCCGCGCGGTTTTCCCTGCGCCAGGCGTTCCCAGCAATCGGGACAGACATCGTAAGCCGGCGGGAACTCACGGTGGCAGTCGGGGCAGTGCAGCAAAGCGTTCTCCTCCAGCTCGGGCATGTGCGCGCAATGCCGCGCGCTACTCGCCAGTATAGGCCATCGCGCGGAGTGGCGGGGACGCTCCGCGCTGCGAAGCGAGGGTGATGTCGCGCTCTTTGCGTATCCTGCACACGTCCGATCTGCACCTGGATGCTGGGCTCCGCACCACCGGGCTGCCCAGCCCACGCGCGCGCGAGCGCTGCCAGGCGCACCTCGACGCCTTCGACTGGATCGTGGCGGCCGTGCCGCGGCTCGGCATCGACGTGTTGTGCATCGCCGGCGATCTGTTCGAAGCGGCGCAGACTCGCCCTGCGACCGTGCGCCATGTGGCGCACGAGCTCGGCGCCTGCGGGCGCCCCGTCTTCATCGCCCCGGGCAACCATGACCCGATGCAGGAGCGCTCGGTCTACCGGCTCGCGCGCTGGCCGGAGAACGTCACCGTGTTCGGCGGGGCCTGGCAGAGCGTGCGGCTGCCCGATCTCGGGCTCGTGGTGCACGGCCGCGGTTTCACCGAGCCGGTCGAGAGCGCGCGTTTGCTGGCCGGGCTGGTCGTGGAAGGCGACGGTCCGCACCTCTTGGTCGCGCATGGCAGCGACGAATCGTGCCGCCCCGATCGCCATCACCCGTATCGCCCGTTCGTCCCGGCCGAGCTCGACAGCTTGCCGCTCACCTACGCCGCGTTGGGTCACTACCATCGTTTCTCGCGTCTGCCGACGCAACGCGTCTCTGCCGCCTACAGTGGCTGCCCGATCCCGCAGAACTTCGCCGATGTCGAACAGCACGGGGTGGTGCTCGCAACGCTCCGCGCGGACGGCGTGGACATCGAGCTGCTGCCGGTGCCGGGGCGCCGCTTCGTCACGTTGGAGCTGGACGTGAGCGGCGCCGACACACAGGCGGACCTGGTGCGACGCCTACAGACCGAGCTCGAGCAAAGGGCGCTGCAGGAGGATTTCGTGCGCTTGCACGTCCGCGGCAGCATCGCCCCCGATCTGGAATTGGAGCCGGTAGCCTTGCGCGAGGCCTTGGCGCCGCACGTGCACGATCTCACGCTGCGCGACGAGACGGTGCCGGAATACGATCTCGCCACCTTGGCGCTGGAGAACACCGTGCGCGGCCAGTTCGTGCGTACCCTGCAGGCGCGTTTGCAAGACGCGGCTGATGCCGACGCCGAGATCGTGCGCCGCGCGCTCGTTCTCGGGCTCGACGCGCTCGCTGGGCGTTCGCAATCGCGTTGAGGAGTGGACGCATGCTGTTGCTCGAAGCTCACATCCGCGGATTCGGCAAGCTGGCACAACTCCAGCTGCGCTTCGCGCGCGGCGTGCAGATCGTCGTCGGTGACAACGAGAGCGGCAAGTCGACGTTGCAGAAGTTTCTCCTCGCCATGTTGTTCGGCCTCAAGCGCGAGGATCGCCGGCGCCGCGAGTACCTGCCGGACTACGAGCGATGCAAACCCTGGAACGGCGGCGCGTATGGCGGACGTCTCGTCTACGAGCTGGCCAGCGGTGCGTCCTTCGAGGTGCAGCGCAATTTCGAGCGCAAGGACGAATCGGTGGCCGTTCTGGATGCAGTGTCCGGTCGCGATCTGACCGCCGAGTTTCCCTTGGACGAGCGCAAGGAGCGTCCGTTCATGCAGCGTCAGATCCAGCTCTCACGCCAGCTGTTCGAGGCGACGACGGCGCTCGGGCAGCTCGCCGGCCGCCCGGCCGCCGAAGGTGTGGGCGCGTTGCGCCAGAGGATCCAGGGTCTCCTCGACAGCGGCGACGAGAACTTGTCGGCGCAAGCGGCGCTGCAGCTGTTGTCGCAGTTGGAGGAAAGGCTCGGCAGCGAGCGCACCCCCACGCGCGGAATCGGTTTGCTGCTGCGTCAGCGCCGCACGCTGTTGGACGAACGCGAGTCGGCCGCGAGGCGCCAGGCGGAGATCCTGGATCTGCACGCGCGGCGCGAGGTGGCGGCGCAAACGTATGCTGCGCACGCCCGGGCGTGGGAGGAACGGCGGCGGCGCGAGCTCGATGGGGAACGCGATCTGTTGCAACGTCGCATCCAGCGTTTCGAGAAGCTGGATGGCGAGTTCCACGCCTTGCAGCAACAGCTTTCGGGCTACGACGACGTGGCGGACGTGGACTTGGCGGACGACGCTCCGGCGCGCGAGCGCGCCAGCGCCATCGCGGCGCTCAAGGCCCAGGCTGACGAGCGCGAAGCCGTGCGACGGACGCGGCTCGTGCGTGCCGAGGAGCTCGAATCTTGCGCCAGCGCTCTGGCCGGCGCGCTCGGGGGAATGGATCCCGAGCGCTTGCAGAAGCTGCAGCAGGATGCGGCACGGGCATGGGAATTCGTCGGGCGCGTGCGCGAAGCGCGTGCGCGCCAGGCCGATGAACAGCGGCGCAATCGTGCCCTCGTCGACCAGCTGCGCCGGCATCATGGACGAGATTGGACGCGGGACGAATTCTTGGGCGAGCTGTCGAGCCAGCGGGGACTGGCACACGGCGAGACCGCGCAGGGATTGAATACGAGCGCGACGCAGGCGTGGCGAGATGCCCGGCGGCGCCGTGGGGTGCTCGCGATTCTCGCCCTCGGCGCCACGGCGGCCGTCGCGGGCTGCGTGTTTCTCGCACGGCAGAATCCGGCAGGCTGGTCGCCGCTCCTCTCCTGGGGCGGTGTCGCAGCGGTGTCGGCGGTCGCGGCGTGGACACTGCTCGTCGCCGTCGGGGGATGGGTGGCGGCGCGCGATCTGGCGCGCAGCTTACAGGCGCGTGCCGAACAAGCTGCGCTCGGGCAGTCGGCTGCGGCGGAGTGGCTCACCGCCGTCCTGCAGCGCAATCACGTCGAGGATGTCGAAGCACTCGAGCGCGCCCGCCGCGATTACGAAACACTGCGCGCGCAAGCCGAGCGCATCTCGAGCACCGGCGGACGCGAAATCCAACATCTGGAAGCCCAGCTCGAGGCGCTGGGGTCGACCATGCATGCCCTCATGCGCGACTGCGATCTGGACGCCGTGCACGCGCTCGCGGCACGTGCGACCGGAGCGGCACGCGAGGCGCTGCCCTATGCCGAGGAGGAACAGGCCGAGGGCACGGGCGCCGATGACCTTGCCGATCTGCGGCGCCTGATCACGGATTTACAACTCTTGCCGCAGCTGCGCCGGGGCGTTGCGTGGCTGGAACGCGTGCGTGCAGAGCACACGAGCCTGCAACAACACGACGAGCGTGAGAACCGCGCACTCGAGGAATTGCACGCCCGGCTCGAGGGCGAACGGGCCGGCCTCGCAGCGATTCTGCGCCGCAACGGCGCCAGCGATCTCGCCGACTTCGCCGAGCGCATCCGACGTGCGCGTGAGCGCGAACGTTTGTTTGCCACGCGCCTGCCAATGCAGCGCGAACAGGACGGAGTGCTCGCGGGTGAGCACGTCACGGCGTTGCGCGAGCGACTCTCGCAGCTCGACCCGGCGCCGCCGGTGCCCGCGGTCGAGACTGTCGTGGCCGTCGCCTGGCCTGGGCAAAGCCTCGAGGAGCTGTCGCGCGCCAAGGATGGTTTGGCGGCGGAACGTGCCCAGATCGACGAGCGCTTGGCGGCGCGGGAGCAAGAGGGCCGACTGCCGGCGGAGATCGAGCTCGAGCTGCAGGAAGTCGAGATGCAAATCGAAGGCGCACGGCGTGGCGCGGCGGCCATGCGCTTGGCGATGGAGACGCTGCAGGAGGTGGCGACGACGTTGCATCGCGAGGTGGCGCCGCGCATGAACGCACGCGTCGGCCAACTGTTCGCACAACTCACGCGCTCCGCGCACGGCGACGTTCTCTTGAGCGAGGATCTGACACCGCGCGTGCGGATGGATGGCGATGCCCTGTGCGGCGTCGAGTCTCTGAGCGGCGGTGCCGCCGATCAGCTGTACTTCGCCGTGCGTCTGACCGCTGGCGAGGTGCTCGCGCGCCGCGGCGAACACCTGCCCTTGCTCCTCGACGATCCTTTCGTACAGTACGACCCCGAGCGTTTGCAGGCGGCGTTGGACCTGGTGACTGAGCTGGCGCGCGAACATCAGGTCCTGTTCCTCACGTGCGAAGAGGTCCAGGCAGAGGCCCTGTCCACGCGTCTGCGCAAGCACGGGATCTTGCACGACATCCTGCGACTCTGAATGGTGCCGGCACCGGCGATCGACACTTCGTGAACGATCCTTGCACTCGCCGGGCGTACGGAACCTCGTTTCGTACGCGAGGTCGTGCTAGCATCCCCAGCGGACGCAGTGGGTTTGGACGGAGGACGGAAGATGGACAAGATCTGCATGGTGGGCACCGGCTACGTCGGCTTGGTGACCGGCGCCTGTCTCGCCGACTTCGGCAACCGCGTCACGTGCGTGGACGTCGACGCGCGCCGCATCGAGCTGCTCGAACGCGGCGAGATTCCATTCTTCGAACCGTTGCTCGACGAGCTGGTCAAGCGCAACGTCAAGGCCGAGCGCCTGGAATTCACCACCGCGGTCTTGCCTGCCGTTCGCGCAGCGGACGTGATCTTCATTGCCGTGGGCACACCGGACCGCGGCGATGGGTTCGCCGACTTGAGCGCCCTCTTCCGCGTCGTCGAAGACATCGTGCCGCACCTGGAAGGTTACAAACTCCTGGTGACCAAGAGCACCGTGCCCGTCGGCACCGGCCGGCAGCTGCTGCAGCGCATCGGCGATTTCGCACGCAACGGCGCCACCATCGAAGTGGCGTCGAATCCGGAGTTCCTGCGCGAGGGCTCCGCCATCGAAGACTTCATGCGCCCGAACCGTGTCGTCATCGGCGCCGAGACCGAGCGTTCGCAAGCGGCCATGCAGGCGATCTACCGCCCGCTGTACCTGAGCGAGACCCCCATCGTGGTGACCAACCTGGAAACCGCGGAGCTGATCAAGTACGCCTCCAACGCATTCCTGGCCACCAAGATTTCCTTCGTCAACGAGATGGCGAACCTCTGCGAGCGCTACGGCGCCGATGTGCGCGTGCTCGCCAAGGCCATGGGGCTCGATCGCCGCATCGGTGACAAGTTCTTGCATGCCGGCGTCGGTTACGGCGGCTCGTGCTTTCCCAAGGACACCGAGGCCCTGGTCAAGATCGGCCAGCAGGTCGGCTACGACATGCGCATCGTCAAGGCGGCCATCGGGGTCAACCAAGAGCGGCCGCAGCTGGCGCTGCAAAAGCTCGAGGGCCTGGTCGGGAGTCTGGACGGCAAGACGATCGGGCTCTTGGGCTTGGCGTTCAAGCCCAACACCGACGACATTCGTGAAGCGCCGGCGATCAAGCTGGCGCGGGCTCTGCGCGAGAAGGGCGCCGTGGTGCGGGGCTACGACCCCGTTGCCATGGACCGCGTGCGCGCCACCGAGCCCGAGATCGTCCTGTGCAAGGACGCCTACGAAGTCGCGATGGGTGCCGATGCGCTGATGCTGTGCACGGAATGGAACGAGTTCCGCGACCTGAACGTGCAGCAGCTCAAGGACTCGATGCGCCAATCCGTGCTCGTGGACTGCAGAAACATCTATGACCGCGAGCGCATGGAATCGCTCGGATTCCGCTACGATTGCTTCGGGCGCTGAGATCGTCGCGCTCGCCGCATTGCGGCGCCGCGTGACCTCATTCCCGTCCGCACCGCCGCCGGGTATGATCGGCCCGACCGGGCGACCTTCCCGGAGCGGAGGCTTGGGCGGATGGCACGCATTCTGGTGACCGGCGGCGCCGGGTTCATCGGCAGCAACTTCGTGCACTTCCTGCTGCGTGAGCAGCCGGATGCCGAGGTCATCGTCCTCGACAAGCTCACCTATGCCGGCAACCTCGAGAACCTCGAAGCGGTGCGCGGCGATCTACGTTTCCACTTCGTGCGCGGCGACATCGCCGATCCCACGGCCGTGCGCGACGTCATGTCCGGCTGCGATCAGGTCTACAACTTCGCCGCCGAGAGCCACGTCGACCGCTCGATCCAAGACGCCGAAGCCGTGGTATGGACCAACGTGCGCGGCACCCAGGTTCTCCTCGACGCGGCGCGGGAGCTCGGCGTGGCGCGCTACGTCCAGGTCTCGACCGACGAGGTGTACGGCAGCATCGGTTCCGGCCGCTGCACTGAGACGAACCTCCTGCGTCCTTCGAACCCGTACGCCGCCTGCAAGGCCGCGGGCGATCTGCTGGCGCTGGCCGCGGTCAGCACGTGGAAGCTCGACGCCGTGGTGACGCGCAGCAGCAACAATTACGGGCCCTGGCAGCATCCCGAGAAGTTGATTCCGTTGCACATCACGAATGCGATCGAGGGCAAACCGATGCCGGTCTACGGCGACGGCCGCAACGTGCGCGACTGGCTGCACGTCGACGACAACTGCCGCGCCATCGATCTTGTCGGCCGGCTCGGCGCAGCCGGCGAGATCTACAACATCGGCGCCGGCAACGAGCGGGCGAACCTGTGGATCGTGGAGCAGATCATCCAGCACACGGGCTGCGATCCGGCGCTGCGTCATTTCGTGCGCGATCGCCCCGGACACGATTTCCGCTATGCGGTCGACGATCGCAAGGTGCGGGCCTTGGGCTGGGAACCGCGCCGCAGCCTCGAGGCCGGCCTGGCCGAGACCGTGCGCTGGTACCAGGAGCATCGCGCCTGGTGGACGCGGATCAAGAGCGGCGAGTTCGCCGCTTATTACCGCCAACAGTACGCGCCGAGCGGCAATCCCCCTGCCAAGGAAGACGCATGAGCGCGGCCGGGGCCCAGGAGGCGCCGCGCCCTCGGCGCCTCGTGTCCGTCGTCGGCGCGCGGCCGAACTTCATGAAGCTCGCGCCGCTCGTGCGCGCGCTCGCACCACGCCGGGACTGGACGCACGTGATCGTGCACACCGGCCAGCACTACGATGCCAACATGTCGGACGTGTTCTTCGACGAGCTCGAGATAGGAGCTCCGGACATCCATCTCGGTGTCGGCTCCGGCTCGCATGCCGAACAGACGGCGCGCGTCATGCTGGCGGTGGACGAAGTCCTGAATCTCGCCACACCGGATCTGATGGTCGTGGTCGGCGACGTCAATTCGACGTTGGCTGCGACGCTCGTGGCGAGCAAGCGCGGCGTCGCGGTCGCGCACGTCGAGGCGGGACTGCGCAGCTACGACCGCGGCATGCCGGAAGAGATCAACCGCGTGCTCACGGATCAGCTGGCGACCTTGCTGCTGACGCCGTCCGCCGATGCCGACGCGAATCTCGAGCGCGAAGGCATCGCTCCGGAACGCATTCACTGCGTCGGCAACGTCATGATCGACAGCTTGCTGCACGCCTTGCCCCGCGCACGGGCAGGCCGGCCGTGGGAGCGCTTCGGACTACAGCCTGCGGGCTACGCGCTGATCACGTTGCACCGGCCATCCAACGTCGACGAGCGCGCGAAGCTACGAGATCTCGTCACGGTCCTGGATCGGCTCGCGGACAGGCTGCCGGTGCTGTTCCCGGTGCACCCGCGCACGCGCAAGATGATCGCGGAGTTCGACCTCGCACCGCGGCGGATTCAGCTCGTCGATCCCGTCGGCTACCTCGACTTCATCGGGCTCGAATCGGCGGCGCGGCTGGTGCTGACCGACTCGGGGGGAATGCAGGAAGAGACCACGGTGCTCGGGATCCCTTGCCTGACCTTGCGCGTCAACACCGAACGGCCCATCACCGTGAGCCAGGGCACGAACCGCATCGTCGGCCAGGATCCAGTGCGCATCTGGGATGCGGCGGAAGAGATTCTCGCCGCGCCAGCGCCCTTGCCCCGGGCGGTGGAAAAATGGGACGGGCACGCCGCGGGACGCATCCTCGCGGTCTTCGATGCGTTCTTCATGGCTCGGGAATGAAACCGGCGATCGCGTGCGGCTCCGGCCGCCGGGGGTCTGGGGAGCGTAGGCAGTCCAGACCCGAGGGGTACGCGGGTTGCATGGGAAGGGTGCAGCGCTTGACGTTGCGGGAGATGACACATACACTTCCGGCGTTTCCGGCTTGGGCGCGCACCCCAGAGCCGGTCGCCTGCCCGAGGCTGTCTCGTCTTCCAGATTCGTGGGTCCCTTCGTCCGGGTAGGGTGTCTTGCCGACTCCAGAACTGGTTGCGCTGCTACCACTCGGCGTTGCCTTCTCGACCACGTATTTCCTCGTCCCCCAGGTTCGACGTTTTGCCATCGAGTGGAAGCTCGGGGACAAACCCAACGGCCGCAAGCTGCACGCGCGCGCGATTCCACACTTGGGCGGCGTGGCGATCTTCGCCGGCTTCTTCTTGGCGCTGCTGGTGCTGTTGGCGACTCCATTCGGCGTGACGCAGGCGAGCCGTATTCTGGCGCTGCTTCCGGGCTTGCTGCTGGTCTTCGGTCTCGGGCTGGTGGACGATCTGCGCGGACTCCGCGCCGGCGTGAAGCTCGTCTATCAAGTGGTCGCTGCCGTCTGCGTGGTGGCGATGGGGGCCGGCCTGTGGCAGGGATCGTTCTCCGATCCGATCTTCGCGCTCGCGGTCGCGCTCAGCGTTCTCTGGTACGTGGGCGTGTGCAACAGTGTCAACTTGATCGACGGCTTGGACGGTCTCGCGGCCGGCATCGCGGTGGTCGCAGCGGCAGCGTTTCTCGCCGTCGGGATTCGCGTCGGAGATGCAGCTGTCGTCTTGGTGGCCATGAGCCTGATGGGCGCGCTGCTAGCTTTCCTGCGCTTCAACTTCCATCCCGCGCTCATCTTCATGGGGGACACGGGCAGCATGTTCCTCGGCTTCACCCTCGCGTTCCTCACCTGTTTGCTCGCGCCGCAGGTGGGGCTCGTGAGCGCTCTGCTCGGCGGCGCCACCATTCTCGGCGTCCCCATCCTCGACACGCTGACGGCGATCTGCCGGCGTCTCGCGGCGCGGCGGCATATTTTCGCCGCCGATGGCGAGCACACACATCACAAGCTGTTGCGTCTCGGGTTGTCGCACCGCGCGGCCGTGCTGTTGCTGTATGCATTGGCGACGGTTTTCGCCGCCCTCGGTGCCGGCATTCTCCTCGGCCACCCGCGTTTGATCTTCGCTGCCGTGGCGCTGGGCGTTTGCTTCCCGCTGGTCCTCGCCGGTCTGCCGCGTTGGCTCGCGTCCCGCGATGCCGCAACACCCGCGTCCAGTCCGGCCATTCCATCCCTGCCGGAGATGCCTCAAGCACCCGTGGCGGCGGAGCCTGCGGCGCGGAATCGCGAGACGGTGCATGCGCGCGAGGCCGTGGGTGCTCTGCCGCCCAGCGTACGCCGACGGACCTGAACCGACCCGCCGCACTCTCCAAGGTCATGCGCGACTGGCGATGTCGTGTGTCCGGTTGTCGCTGGATTCAAATGGCCCAGTAACGCGCTTCGCGGCCCCCGCCGACGATGAGCACCAAGCCGCCAATGCGCAATGCATGCAAGTGTCGTAGCAGCGTACGATGCGGTGCTTGCACCACGCGCATGAGATCCATGGCGCGGCTGCCGGGGTGCGCGGCAAGATGCGCCAAGATGCGCTCTTGATGCGCGGGGATTGCTTGGGACAGGCGCAGGACGACGAATCGCCGCGCCGCCAGGCTGCAGCCGGCGGTGCCGACCCGCAGCAGTGCACCTGCATTGGCCAATTGCAGATGGCTGAGCAAGCTCGACGCGCGCGCGCGTGGCCAAGCTGCATCGGGCGACGCGAGCTGTCGTTGCAGCGCCGGCCAAGTGAGACGGTGCTCGGGTGACTCCAAGAGCAGCGCCAGCACTTCCCACGCCGCCGGTGCCGCGTCGAAGTGGATCGCACTCGCCGGCGTTCGGACGCGCGCTCGGTCGAGGACCACGCGATGCCGCACGTCCACCCAGAGTTGCCATGGCTCGCGCTGCAGGTCGGCGAGCTCGGCCCGGCACATGGCGCGCGCGGGGCGCCGCCAGTCCTCGACACGCGCCACGGGTGCAGAGCGCAACAGATCGTCGAGGGCCACGTGCCAGCGCCGCAGCGACGCGAGCTGGGCGGAGTCCACATAAGGATGGGCGGTGCGCTCGGCGCGGGCGGCGTCCTCGAGATCGCCGGCGTACAGGGCGCGTTCGGCCGCGAGCAAGTGCACGCTGGCATGCACGGCCGCAGGATGCCGGCGCTGCAAGCGCTGTTGCAACGGCGCGAGCTCCGCTCGCGTGGTGACGCCACCACGGCGCAGCTGCAAGCGCAGCAGCGCCGTGTCGAGAACGAGCGCAGTGGGTTCGTCCGTCGCTTGACGGCGCGCGCGGCGCAACCACGGGTCGGCGCCGGCGAAGCTGCGCTGTCGCATGCGGAGCTCGACGCTAGCGAGGGTGGCGGCGAGGGCCACGCCAGGGTCCGATGCGCGCAACAAGGGTCGCAAGAGCTGATGTGCGCGCTGGGTCTCGCCGGTCTCGGCCGCCGCCAAGCCGCGCACCAGGCGCACGGCTTCGGTGGTGAGGATGTCCTCGCGATCTGCGGGACCCAAGAGGTGCAGCGCGCGCGGGGCGTCGCCCGCGTGCACCGCAGCGAGCGCTTCGAGCACGCGCGGCGGGAGCAGTCGCTGCGGACGCTGCCAGACCATCGCAACCCTTCCGCCATGAGACGCGAGCTTGCGAACGGAGTGGCGAAGCGCCCGTGTGTCCGAGCACCGGTCGGGTGCTCCCGAGGTGTCAGCGCACGACGACGAGCTTGCGTGCGGTGGCGAGCCACTCGGGCCGAGTCACGGCGAAGTATACGCCCGCTGCCACCGGGGTGCCGGTTTCGTCGCGACCGTCCCACGCGAATGAATGCGTGCCGGGGGAGAGCTCGCGCGCGGCGAAGCTGCGCACCAAGCGACCGCGAGCATCCATCACCGTGAGCCCCACGGGGACGGAACGCGGCGTGCGCAGGACGAGCTGCGTCGACGCGCGCACCGGATTCGGGAAAGCGTCGAGCGACATGAAGGCCTGGCGCTCCTGGAAGGTATCGGACGTGTTGTCGGTGAAGAAAGCCGACACGACCTCCGTGATGGCGGGCGCGTAGAAACTCATGTGCGGGAAGCCGTTGGCGTCGAGCGCCAGACTGGTCCATGGACCTTGGGGTCCGATCTCGTCGACGACTTGGGGCGCCCAGGCCGCGCCGCCGTTGGCGTTCTTGATCGCATACCGCACCGCGTTCTCGAACACGTCGTAGTAGCCGAGATGCGGCACGTCCCCCTCGCCGATCTCGATCGAACAGAACGAACCGTGCAACTCCGCGCCCACGGCTTGAGCAATGCCGTGCGACCAAGTCGTGGTTGGCTTGGTGGCGTAGCGCGTGCGCTGGTTGTTCTGGTCGTAGTATGCGATGTGCGGCCGGCCCTGCGAGTCCAGATCCAGCGAGATGAACAGGGCGTTGACGAACGTCGCCCCCGACGGCGTTTCCAACGTCCACGTCGAGCCGGACTTGGACGCGTAGCGCAGATGGCCGTCGGCGCCAGCCGTGCCGAAGTCTTGGTAGGCGATGCGCGGATTGTTCGCCGCGTCGAGAGCAAGCGCGCTGTAGAGCCCGACGTTGCCGGTCGCTTCGACGGATTCGGGCGTCCACGTGCCGCCGGACTTGCGCGCGTATCGCAGGTTGCCATTGGTGTTGTCGTAGTAGCTGATGTGGGGGTTGTTCTGCGAGTCGAGCTCGAGCGAGCAGTACTCGCCGATGTTGTTCGTCGCTTCGACGGTTTGGATCGTCCATGCGCCGCCGCTGCGCCAGGCGTACTTCAGGTCGCAGATCGGCGCATCGTTCGGATCGAGAAAGTAGTAGTAGGCGATGTGGGGATTCCCCTGTGAGTCGATCTCGAGCGAAGCCCAGCGGCCGGTGTCGCCGGTCGTGTCCACGGTGGTGAGCACCCAGCCACCGGCCGTCTTCTCGGCGTAGACGAGATCGCGTCCGACGCCCTCGTAATAGGCGATGCGGGACTGGCCCTGGCCGTCGACCGCCACTGAGGTGGCGTTGTGACCCTGCGCGAATCCGGAGCTCCCGACTGGGGCGAGAACCCATTCGGCCGCGGCATGCGCGGCATCGACGCAGGGTATGACGAGGATGGCGGCGAGCGCCAAGGGCGTGACGAGTCGATGGCTGAGCACGGAAACCTCCTGCACCGGTGTAATGCGGTCGGCCAGCCAGAATCGATGCATGGATCGATTCTCTCAATTATGAACGATACCCGAAGGCCAGGCAACGGGACGGCGGAGGCGGAATGATAGCCTCACGAGGTGGGGCCTGCCAAGACCCCGGCGGGAGACTCGAATTGCGCCAACTCGACCGCTCCGCTCGCGGCGAAAGCAGCGGCGCCGTCATCGCCATCGCGTGGGCGGTGTGCTCCGGGCCCGTGGTCGCGCTCTGCCTGCGAGCCGATGCCTCGGCTTGGGTCGCCTTGTGCGTTTACCAGTTCGGCTGCGCCCTCGCCACGCGAGTCGTCCGCGGCGGCCTGGGCCGGCGCCCGGCAACGGCGCGCCTCCTGGGTGTCGCGATCGCCACGGCGGCGATCGTCGTCGCGCTCGGTTTCGCCGCGCGCTGGCTCGGCTTCTTCCCTCGACCCCGGCCGATTTGGCAAGCGTGGGGGCTCGAGCCGCCCGGTGACATGTGGCTCGTGCTCGTCTTCGCCACGCTCAATCCGTGGATCGAGGAACGCTTCTGGCGTGGAGCGTTGCTCGACGATCCGGTGCGTCGGCGAGTCGGTGCTCGCGGTGCACGCGCGCTCGCGGTGTGGGGTTTCTGTCCGTTGCATGCCGTGTTCTTGCTGCGCAGCTTCGATGCGCTGTCCGGCTGGTTGTGCACAGGAGGTGTGCTGCTCGCCGCCATTCTGTGGACCTCTGCGCGCGAACGATCTGGGAGCGCCTGGTGGGCGGCAGCGAGCCATCAAGGTGCCGACGTAGGTGTCGTATGCCTCTACTGGCTCTGGCTCCGAGCCTGAGTCACGCAGACGAAAAAAAGAGGGCCCCCGCAGGAGCCCTCTCTCTTTCAGCCAGACGAACGAACTACCGATACAGGTCCTTGACGCCAGACCACGTCTTTGCTTCCGCGAGCGCGGCTGCAGAGGCGCCGGCCTTGCCGGGAGGCGGGCTGCAGGCGCCGATGCCCGGGCTTGCGGGATTGTTGATGGTGAAGAAACCGCTGGTCGAGCAAGTGGACGCCATCGGGAATGGCGGCACCGGGGTCTGGCACGTGGTGAGGTTGTCACCCAAGCAGACCTTGGTGAACGCCGGGGCGTCGCACAGCGTGAACAACGGACAACGGAAGAACACGTTGCCAGGCGAGAAGTGCTGGCCAGTCGACATGTCGATCTGCGGCGGCACCGCGGTGGACCCGCAAGGTGCAGTCGGAATCACGATCAGAGTCGAGATGAGCACGCGGCCCGTGCCGCCACCCGTCTGGCACACGTTCCATGCGATGTTCTGGCCGCGCGGTGCCGGATCCGGTGGGAACCAGGCGTTGCCGAGCAGCGTGGTCGCAGGCACTGGGATTTCGATGAAGAAATACCCGGCATCCGCGGCGGTCGTCGCACCGTACTTTCCGGCGTACTCGACGCCCGTGATGCCACCGGCGCTCGCACCCTTGAGCTGGGCATAGACCTGGATCACGGGTGGCTGGCAAACACCCCACGGCGACTTGCCGTTGGGCGAAGAGTTGTTGAACACGATCTTCCAGAACGGGCACTCGTCACCAACATGGCCCCCCCCGGTGCCACTCACCGTGGCCAGCATCTGGATGTCTCCATCCGAGGCCCAGGCGTTGAAGGATGCCAACGCCAGAAGCGCTGGCACGAGACCCAAAGCAAGCTGTCTTTTCATGAGAAGCTCCTCCATTCCTTCGGCGGAATTCGTCGTCTGGCCCACCTGCACGCCCCGCCTCGGTACCTCTGGTACCTGAATAAGCGGCGCCCGTCTCGGTAATCTAAGGGGGCGCCTAATTCTGTCCCTTCGGGTACCCCGGCGTCAAGACCGCTTTCACCCAAAACCAGTGATTTGTCGCGCATTCCCAGGCTTTGTCGGCCCTTGCGCGACGCGACGAGGCACCGGGGCGCCGTTCAGTGGGTGAAAAAACCCGTGACTCGATAAGGAATCAGGAGGTCGATCGAGGCATGGCGGCCAGGGGCTGTCCGATGAGGGTATGCGCCGACGCGGCGACGATTTGCACCGGAATCGTGCTCCCCACGTCGAGGCCTGTCCCGGGGACGACGACGCAACGGTTGCCATCGTCGCGGCCGAGGAGATCCGCGGCGTTCTTTCGGCTCGGTCCCTCGAGCAGCACGTCGACCGTGCTGCCGATGTGACGTCGATTGCGTGAGCCGGAGATCTCCTTCTGCAGAGCGTTCAAACGCACGACGCGCTCGGTTTTCACCGTTTCGGCGACGTCGTCGGCGTACTTGCGCTGCGCGATCGTGTTGCGCCGTTCGGAGTACTTGAAGATGAAAGCCGAGTCGAACTGCACGCGCGACATCACGGCCTCGGTCGCGGCGAAGGCGGCGTCGTCCTCGCCCGGGAAGCCGCAGATCACGTCCGTGGACAGGCTGACGCCGGGAATGGTGTCGCGGATCTCGTCCACGAGGTCGAGGAACTCGCGCTGGCTGTACGTGCGCCGCATGCGTTCGAGCACCACATCGTCGCCCGCCTGGAGCGGCAAGTGGATGTGCTTGCAGAGCTTCGGGTGGGAACGGATGGCCTGCAGCAGCGGCCGCGGAAAATCCTTCGGATGCGGCGAGGTGAAGCGGATGCGCTCGATGCCGTCCACTTCAGCCACACGCAGCAGCAGCGCGGCGAAATCTGTCGCCTCGAAGCGGTAAGAGTTCACGTTCTGGCCGAGCAAGGTCACCTGCTTGGTGCCGGCCTCGGCGAGGCGGCGCGCCTCGGTCACAATGCTCTCGGGCTCGCGGCTGCGCTCGCGCCCGCGCGTGTAGGGCACGACGCAGAAGGTGCAGAAGTTGTCGCAGCCGCGCATGCAAGCGATCCAGGCGTTGACGCCGGGCGCGCGCGTGGGGAAGACATCGGCGTAGGTCTCGTACTCGGAAAGATCGATTTCGAGGCCCTTGTTGCCGCTGTCACAGACCGCGTGGATGAGCCGCGGCAAGCGCTTGTACGAATCCGGCCCGGCCACCAGATCGATCACCGGATGCGTCGCGAGCAACTCCTGCTTCAGGTTCTGCGCCATGCAACCGAGGAGCCCCACGATCAGGCGTGGGTTGCGCTGCTTCAGTGCGCGCAGGTGTCCGAGGCGGCCGTAGATGCGATCGTGCGCCGATTCACGAATCGCACAGGTGTTGAGCAAGACGACATCGGCGTCGTCCAGGGTCGGCGTCATGCGGAAGCTGCCGTCGTGCAGGATCGTGCGCACGAGCTCCGAGTCGTACTCGTTCATCTGGCAGCCGTACGTTTCGAGATAGACCTGCACGCGCACCTCCTTGGGCCCCGGCCCCGCGGCGAGGTTCAGACCGACAGCGCTTCGACTCGCGCGGCCGCGAGCTGCTTTTCCGACCCGAGCCAGACTCGGCGCACGCGGAAGCACGCACCCGGCACGCCGTACAGGGCTTGCAGGACTTCGTGTGGGCGCGCCTGGCCGAGAGGACCGAGGCGCAGCCACAGCGCGAGCTCGCCGGAGGCCGGCAGGAAGCCGAGATCGTGGATGAACGGTCGGATGTCGACGCTCTTGTCGCCCTTGTCGGCGCGCTGCACCACCAGGCTCGGGAGCAAAAGCAGCGCGGCGATGCGTTCTTCCTGCCAGCTCATGCGCTGGAACGGCAACGCCGCCAAGTTGTCGAAGAGATCGGGCGTGAGCACTCGGCGCGCATCGTTGATCCAGGCCCGATACTCCCCGAGGTCGATGCACTTGGCGAGCGATGCCGCGCCGTCGCCGAGCCGTTCGACCTTGGTGACACGCAGTCCCTCAGGCAGCGCAGTGGCGAGCCGAGTCGCGACATCGTCGGGCACCAGCTCCTGGGCCGATTCGAAATCGAAGACTTCGCCGAGGCCCTCGAGGCCGACGGCCAGTGCGGGTCCGAACGACATGAGCGGTCCTGGATGAAACCCCTGGCTGTACGTGACCGGGATGTCGGCGCGCCGGAAGCCGCGCTGCAAGGCGCGCAGGAGATCCAAGTGCGACAGCCAGCGCAGGTCGCCGGTCTTGGCGAACCAGACGCGATAACGCAGGCGCGGAGCGGGCGAAGTGGGGACAGGCGTCGCGGCGCTCGCGACCTCGATCAGCGGCGCGAGATCGCGCGGCGCGCGTCCGTCGTCCGGCATCTCGCCATGCAGGTTGCCCTGCGCGGCTTCGAAGGCGTTGCTCGCCAGCCCATCGCTGCGGAGCGCGGCGGAAGTGCGCAAGGTGACCGGCGTGCTGGAGATGGGGACAACCTCTCCCGGTGTCGCGGCGGCCGAGGGCGCGGTCGTGCTGGCGACGAACTCGCCGCGGAAGGCGGCTTCGATCGCCGCACCGGGCTGGGCCAAGCTGTCGCGCTGTGCGATGCGCTCGCGCTTGATCGCATCCAGGTCGCACTCGAGCCCGCAGTCGTAGCACACCAGGTTGGCATGCTCGAGCGGCTTCACCGTCTTGCCGGGATCGCGCGGGATGAAGGGCTTTTCGCACGCGGGCAGGAACTTGCCCTTCATGCCCGCGTGCAGATCGCGGATGATGAACTCCTTCGTCACCAGCGAATCGACATGGTCCCACGGCAGCGGCGCGTGCAGAGGAATGCGGCGCAGGAAGATCGCCGGCTCCAGCCCCGCCTCCTGCAGGCATTGCGACCAGCGCGCGGCGTCGAAATGATCTCCCCAGCTGTCGAAGCGCGCGCCGAGCCTCCACGCGGTTTCGATGACCCGGCCGACCCGGCGGTCGCCGCGCGACAGGATGCACTCCACCACGCCCTCGTCGACGTTGCTGTACTTGAAGCGCAGGTTGCGATAGGGACGCAACACGTCGAGCAGCGCGCGTTGCTTGCGGCGGATGGAATCGGCTCCGTCCATCGCCTCCCATTGGAATGTGGAGTGCGGCTTCGGCACCAAAGCCGAGGCGCTGAGGGTCACCTGGGCGCGCCGGTTCCCGATGGAGCGCGCCAAGTCCAGGACGCGAATGCCGGTTTCGGCGATGCCGCGCACGTCGAGGTCGGTTTCGGTGGGCAGCCCGATCATGAAGTACATCTTGAGCTGGCTCCACCCCTGTTCCCAGGCGATGCGCGCCGCCATGTCGATGTCGGCATCGGTGACGCCCTTGTTGATCAGATCGCGCATGCGCTGGGTGCCGGCCTCGGGGGCGATGGTGAAGCCGGTGCGGCGCACACGCGCCAGCTGCTCGGCGATCGAGCGCGTCAGCCCATAGACACGCATCGAGGACACCGACATCGCGGTGCGATCTTGCTCGAAACGGTTCATCAGAGTTTTCACCAGCGAGGTGACGCAGGAATAGTCCGCCGTCGACAACGAGGTGAGCGACACCTCGTCGTAGCCGGTGCGGCGCAGGCCCTCGCTGGCGGCGCGAATGATGTCCGCCGGACTGCGTTCGCGCACCGGGCGGTAGATGGTGCCGGCCTGGCAGAAGCGGCAGCCCTCGGTGCAGCCGCGGGCGATCTCGACAGCGACGCGATCGTGAACGATCTCACCGTATGGAACCAGGGTTTCGGCCGGGTACGGGTAGCTCTCCAATGAATCGACCAGCGCCCGCCGTACGGGGAACGGGGCATCGATGCCTTCGCGCGGCCCGACCACGATTTCGAAGCCGGTCTCCGGGTCGAGCCGTGTGGCGTAGAGCGACGGGACGTAGACACCGCGCAATTGGGCGATCTGCTGCAGCATTTCGGCGCGCGAGCCGCCGGCGCGGCGCAGCTCCACCCAGCGCCGGACGACGGCGGCGAAGGCTTCCTCGCCGTCGCCGATGACGAATGCGTCGATGAAATCGGCCATGGGCTCGGGCGAGAAGACACAGGGGCCGCCGGCGATGACCAACGGATGCGACACGTCGCGGTCGGCACCGCGCAACGGAATCCCGCCGAGGTCGAGCATGGTGAGGACGTTGGTGTACTCCAGCTCGAATTGCAGCGAGAATCCCAGCACGTCGAGCTGGTGCAACGGCGTGTGCGTCTCGAGGGTGGTGAGCGGGAGACCATAGCGTCGCAGAATCGCTTCCATGTCCACCCACGGGCAGAAGACGCGTTCGAGCGCCAAGTCCTCGGCCCGGTTCAGCAGGTCGTAGAGAATCCTGAGTCCCAGGTGCGACATGCCGATCTCGTAGGTATCGGGGAAGGCGAAACCGATGCGCGCCAGGCCCGGTCGCGATGGTTTGACCACCTGATTCCATTCGCCGCCGACGTAGCGGATGGGCTTCTCGACCATGCCGAGGATCTCGGCGTGCATATCGACCCCCCTGTGGCAGCGAGAAAATGGCGGCGGCGCGGAGCGCACCTCCGGCATGGTAGCCGGGGAGCCGCAGAGGGTCAACGACCGCCGGCGCGGGGATCACAACGCCGACGCGGCCGGAGAATCCACGCGTTTCGTGCGCGGCCAGACGTATACTCGCGCGCCGGATGCGCGATGGCCCTCGGAGGTGGCGTGAACGCAGGTGCGGCGAAGGTCTGGCGCTGGCCACGATTCGGCGGCTCACGCCTGCGCATGTTGCTCGCGGCCTACTTCCTCGTCGGGCTCGTCCTCGTCGGCTTCGGTGCGGTGCTGTTCGCCGGGCACACGGCGCGCCAGATGGAACGACAAGCCGCCTTGTTGACGCAGGTGTTCTCGCGCTTCGTCAGCGAAACGGCGTTCCAGGTCGATCAACCTGGTGCCTTCGCGCTCGTCCGCAGTCTCCTGCATCAAGTCGATTTTCCCATCATCATCACCATGGCCGACGGCACGCCGCTCGTGTACCACGGCGTGGGCGTGCCGCCGCCAGAGGGCGACACCCCCGGTGAGCTGGCGGGCACCGATCTGGCTCCGGAGCTCTTGGCCCGGCGTGCGACACTCGACGCGTTGGTGCAGCAATTCGACCGCCGCAATGCGCCGTATCCCATCACCGCCGGCGGCGTCGTCCAAGGCTACGTGCACTTCGGCCAGTCGTCGCTCTTCCGCCAGCTGAGTTGGATGCCGGTGCTCCTCGTCGTCGTGGTGGCGGTGTTCGTGCTGCTCGGGTTCTTCGGTGTGCGCGCACTGAAGATGGGGGAGCAGCGCTCGATCTGGGTCGGGATGGCCAAGGAGACCGCGCACCAGCTGGGCACACCGCTCACTTCGCTCCTGGGTTGGGTGCAGCTACTGCAGGGCGACGACGAGCAGCGCGCCGACGAGTCGGTCGCGGACGCGACTGCACGCCGGCAAGCGACGTACGCCGAGATGGAGCGCGACCTCGGCCGACTGTCCAAAGTGAGTGCGCGCTTCAGCAAGATCGGTGCGGCGCCGGAACTGGTGCCGCTCGATCTCGGCGCGGTCCTGCAGGAGCAGGTGCAGTACATCCGCCGCCGCACGCCGCTCCTCGGCGCCGCGGTGCGGATCGAATCGACGTTGGAACCGCTGCCGCACGTCCTCGGCAACCGCGAGCTCATCGAGTGGGTGTTCGAGAACCTGTTGAAGAACGCGCTCGATGCGCTCGAGAACGGCGGCGAGATCCATGTGCGGGCATCGAGCCCTGCGCCGGATCGTGTCGAGACGCGGGTCGCCGATAGCGGTCGCGGCATCCCCGCCGCGGTGCGCCAACGGATCTGGGAGCCGGGGTTCACCACCAAGAAGCGGGGCTGGGGCCTCGGGCTCACGCTCGTGCGCCGCATCGTCGAGGAGTTCCACGGCGGACGCATCTGGGTGGAGGACAACCCGGGGCGGCGCGGCACCTGCTTCGTCGTGCGATTGCGCGCCGCGCCCGAAACCGCGGCGCGGATCGGCTAAGATGGCGCAGCACGGGGCCTTCCGAAGAGGTGGAGATGCAGACGAAACGCAATGTGTTGTGGGTGGACGACGAGATCGAGTTGCTGAAACCCCACCTGCTGTTCCTGGAGCAGCGCGGCTATGGGGTGACAGCGGTGGCCAACGGCGAGGATGCGGTGAATCTCGTGCGCAGCCGCCCCTTCGACATCGTGCTCCTCGACGCGATGATGCCCGGGAAGGACGGACTGCAGACCTTGCAGGAGATCCGCCAGATCGATGTCCAGATCCCCGTGGTCATGATCACCCGCAACGAAGAAGAAGCGATCATGGACCAGGCGATCGGGCGCCGCGCCGATGATTACCTGCTCAAGCCGGTCAACCCGACCCAGATCCTCGCCGCCATCCGCCGCATCCTCGAGCGCCACAAGATCTCCGAGACGCAAGTGGCGAAGGATTACGTGTCGCAGTTTCGCGAGCTCGATCCGACACGCTTCGACCGCCTCGATCACCAGGAGTGGGTCGACACCTACCTGCGCATGATCGACTGGGACATCCAGCTCGATCGCTACCGTGACACCGGTTTGGCGCAGACCCACGAGGACCAGAAGCGTGCTGCCAACTTCGAATTCTGCCGTTTCATGGTGCGCAACTACCGCATCTGGGTGCAGGAGCGCACCGGCCCCGAGCTGTCGCCGGACGTGTTTCGCAACCATGTGATGCCGGCGGTCAAGGCCGGACGCAAAGTCGCGTTCATCATCGTCGATTGCATGCGGCTCGATCAATGGCTGACCATGGAGCCGCTGCTGGCGCCGTATTTCCGCATCGAGCGCAAGCACTACTACAGCATTTTGCCGTCGGCGACGCCGTACTCGCGCAATGCGCTCTTCGCTGGTCTGTTTCCGCTCGAGATCCTGCGCCGCCATCCGAACTATTGGGACTCGCAGCGCGGCGAGGGCAGCCTCAACCGCTTCGAGCGCGAGCTGCTGGAGGCGCAGCTGCAACGCCTCGGCGCCGCCTCCGACATCAAGGTGCGCTACGCCAAGGTGTACGGTGCCGACGAGGCGGCCGAGGTGCAGCGCGCGGTGCAGCGTAAGGCCGATGTCGACGTCTTCGGCCTGGTGTTCAACTTCATCGACATCCTGGCGCATGGGCGCAGCGAGTCCACCATTCTGCAGGAGATCGCACCGGACGAGGCGGCGTTCCGCAGCCTGGCCCGCAGCTGGTTCGAGCATTCGTCGCTGTTCGATCTGTTGAAGCGAATGAGCGCCGCTGGCATCGAGGTCTTCGTCACCACCGATCACGGCGCGGTGTTGGGAATGCGGCCCACCGTCGCCACCGGCAACCGCGACACGTCGACCAACGTGCGCTACAAGTACGGTGAGAATCTCGGCTGCGACGACAAGGGCGCATTCAAGATGCAGGAGCCCGAGCATTACATGCTGCCAAAGATGCGCACCACCGAGAACTTCATCATCGCCAAGGAGAACTTCTACTTCGTCTACCCGACGCAGTTTCGCAAGTACGAGAAGCAGTTCCACGGCAGCTTCCAGCACGGCGGCATGTCGCTGGAGGAAATCATCCTGCCAATCGCCCACCTGCAGCCGCGCCGGTAAGCCGTGGACCACGAATGGACGAGCCGCTCGGCGGAAGAAACGCGCGCCCTGGGCCAGGCCATGGGGTCCAGCCTGCGCGGCGGGGAAGTCGTGCTGTTGTGCGGCGATCTGGGCGCCGGCAAGACACACTTCGCGCAAGGGGTGGCGCGCGGGCTCGGGGTCACGGCCGCCGTGGTCTCACCCACCTTCACGCTCGCGGCGCACTATGAAGGGCGTGTGCCGCTCGTGCACTACGATCTCTATCGCCTGGCGAGCGCGGACGAGCTGGCCGGACTGGGGTTCCTGCAAGCGGACGATGCGCGCACGGTGAGCCTCGTCGAGTGGGGTGACCGCGTGCAAGTCGCCGGCGCGATTCGGGTCACATTGCACCTGCAGGCCGATGGCACAAGGCGCATTACCGTCGCCGGCAGCGAGTGACCGATGATCTCCACGCCGAATCTGCTGTTCCTGCATGCGAGCGAGACGCCGGGTCTGGTGGCTGCCACGCACGCCGGACGGCTGGAAGCGCGCGTGCTCGAGGCACGCGGGCTTGGCGCACCGGCGCTGTTGGCCGATGTCGAGGCGGTGCTCGCAGCGCTCGGCGTGAGCTGCGCCGAACTGGAAGGTGTCGTCGTGAGCATCGGTCCCGGCAGCTTCACCGGGATTCGCGTCGGCATCGCGACGGCCCTCGGGCTCGCCATCGCCCGAGGCTGGCGGCCCTGGGTTTGCGACAGCCTGATCGCGGAAGCCGCTGCCTGCCTGCCGCGCCAAGGCCCCGTGGCGGTCTGTCACGACGCGCGGCGGGGAGAGGTGTACGCGGCTCTCTATGAATGTGGACCCGGTCCGCTCTTGCGCGTCGACCCCTTCTGCGCCGCGCCTCGGGCCGCGGCATCGCGGCTGCAGGCGATGATTGCACCGGGGACGCGCGCCACGCTCGTCGGGTCGGGTGCGCCGCTCGTGGGCGCCGAACCCGGCGAGTGGAACCTGCACGCGCCCATCGCGCCGCGGGAGCTGGCGCTCGCAGTGTTCGGTCTCGTCGCCCGAGGGGTTTTGAGCGCGGTCGATCCATTGCGACTCGGGCCCCTCTACATTCGCAATCCGGACATCGGACGGGCGCCACTCGGCGCGTGAGTCCTCTGGGGGACGATGGAGTTTTCGCTGCAAACGATGGCGCCGGAGCATCTCGACCAGGTGCTCGCGATCGAGCGCACGTTCGCTGCGCCATGGACGCGCGAGATGTTCTTGCAGGAGCTGCGCATGCAATGGGACGTCTCGGAAGCCCTGGTGTCGCTGCGCCAGGACGAGGTCGTGGGCTACGTGCTGTGCTGGTTCGTTGCCGACGAGGTGCACGTCGTCAACCTGGCGGTGCAGTCACGCTGGCGTCGGCGCGGCATCGGCCGCCGGTTAATGGACGCGGTCTGCGAGCGCGCGCGGACGCGAGGAATGGTGGTGGCTACGCTCGAAGTGCGCACGCACAACGAGGCCGCGATTCGTCTCTATGAGACGTTGGGATTTCGTCAGGTCGCGATTCGCAAGGGCTACTATGCCGACAACGGCGAAGATGCTCTGGTGATGCTGAAGGAGCTGGGTGCTCCGCCGACCTCCGACGCCGATGGCCCGAGAGTCGTCTGAACCAGAGCTTCAGCGTCTGGAAAGGGGCCTTTCCCGCAGCGGCCAAAAAGGCGCTCACGATGAGTTAATTTTAATAAAATGAATAATTTACACTGAAATCGGCACCTCGGAGCGGGGAATCGGCGCCGGGCTTGCCCGAGAAAATCTTGAGGGGCAGCCCGCCAGGCCTATAATCGCCTCGGCCAGCGGAACGAGGAGGGAGCCGACGATGTCTTGGCTGCACCGCGCCAAACAGGGCGTGAAGATCCAGCGCACAGCGGACAAGAGGGAGCTGCCCGAGGGCATGTGGATGAAGTGCCCCGGTTGTTCTGAGATCATCTATCGCGTCGAGCTCGAGAAGAACCAATGGGTCTGCAACCGTTGCAGCTATCATTTTCCGCTCAGCGCGCGCCAATACGTCGAGATCCTCACCGATCCGGGTTCCTTCACCGAAACCTATCGCTCGATCACGTCGCTCGACCCGCTCGATTTTCGCGACGCCAAGGAAAAGTACCGACTCAAGCTCAAGAAGACGATGCTCCGCACCAATTTGAGCGAGGCGGTGCTCACCGGCCAAGCGCGTTTGCACGATCGCGAGGTCGTCCTCGGCGTCTTCGATTTCGCCTTCCTCGGTGGCAGCATGGGCTCGGTGGTGGGGGAGAAGATCGCCCGCGCCGGGTTGGATGCGCTGGCGCGGCGAGCGCCGTTCATCATCCTGTCGCGCTCCGGGGGCGCGCGCATGCACGAGTCGGTGCTCTCCCTCATGCAGATGGCGAAGACCAGCGCCGTGCTCGCCAAGCTGCACGAAGCGGGTGTGCCCTTCATCTCGATCATGTGCAATCCGACGACCGGTGGGGTCTCGGCCAGCTTCGCGGCACTCGGCGACGTCATCCTCGCCGAGCCCAAGGCACAGATCGGTTTCGCCGGACCGCGCGTCATCCGCGAGACCATCAACCAGGAGCTGCCGCCCGGCTTCCAGACCGCCGAGTTCGTGCAGGAGTGCGGCTTCGTCGATCTCATCGTGCACCGGCGCGACCTGCGTTCCGTCCTCGACCGCGTGCTCGGTTTCCTGTGCGTGCTCGGCCAAGAGGTGGTCGCTTCTCCCACGGGCAGCGGCAACGCCCCGGCCGAAGAGGCCGCATCCGCCGACGCCCGTCCGGTGCCGGAAGTGGCGCCGCCGTCGCGCGACGTGGTCGAGGTCCCGGAAACCACGCCGCGTCAGGTCGGCCGGCATGGACCTGCCTAGCCCGGCGCAAGCCTTCTCCCCCGAGATTCAATTTCTCTACGGATTGCAGAGCGGCAGGACACGTCTCGGCCTGGCTTCGACGCGCCACTTGCTGCGCCTCGTCGGATCTCCCGAACGCGACGTGCCCGTCGTGCACGTGGCGGGGACGAACGGCAAGGGCTCGACCGCCGCATACGCCGCGGCCATGTTGGAATCCGCAGGCCTTCGCGTCGGGCGTTTCACCTCGCCGCACATCCTGTCGGTCGAAGAGCGCATCTGCATCGACGGCGTGCCGATCGATCCGGCGGAATTCGCCGGGCGCGTACGCGAGCTGCGCCCGGCGATCGAACGCGCCGGGGCCTCTTTCTTCGAGTCGATGACGGCGATCGCCGCGCGGGTGTTCCAAGCCGCGCGAGTGGATGCGGCCGTGTACGAGGTCGGCCTCGGCGGACGCCTCGATGCCACCAACGCCTTGCCGGCCACGGTCTCGGTGGTGACCAGCATCGGCCACGACCACGAGACGATCCTCGGCCGCGGCTTGCGTGCCGTGTGCGGCGAGAAACTGGGGATCGCGCGCGCAGGAGTGCCGTTGCACGCCGCGCTCACCCGACCCGATCTGGTGCGCTTGGCGCGCGACCACTGTGCGCGCAAGCGCACCCCGTTCAAGCTCCTCGACCCGGGCTTGGCCTCCGTGCGCAGCATCGATCTCGGCGGGATGCGCTTCGATCTCGCGCTCCCGGGCGGCGCCGGCTTGTGGACGAGCTTCCACGGTGCGCACTATGCGCGCAATGCCGCGCTGGCGGCGCTGGCGGTGGCGGATCTCTTGGCGGCGCGGGGGAAGGACGAGCACACCAACTTGGCCGCGGCCACGGCGCGTGCTTTCCTGCCCGGGCGGTTGCAAGTGCTGCCGGCGTCGGGAACATCTCCGCGCGTGATTCTGGACGTAGCGCACAACCCGGAAGCATTGCAGACCACGTTGCAGGTGGCGCGCGCGCTGCTCGGCGACGAACGACCGGTCGTCGTGCTCGGCATGATGCGCGACAAGCGCCTCGGCGACGCATCGAAATTGCTCGATGGCTGGGCGCGCGAGCTCTGGATCGTGGCGCCGCGCGTCGCGCGCGCCTGGGAACCGCGCCGCGTGGCGGCACGCTTGCGGGCTCGGGGAGGCGACCTGGTGCTCGAAGTCGAGCCCGATGCCTGCCAGGCGCTCTCGCGCGCGATGACGCGGGCGACGACGGTCTTGGTCCTCGGCAGCCACTACCTCGTCGGCGAGGTGCTGCCGCATTTGGCGGCGATGCGCGGCGTGTCGGCGCAATCGTTGCTGTCGGCGCCGGCGGTGCAGCCGCGGATGCCGGCGCCCGCGAGATGACGCCACGATCGCAAAGGAGCCCAGGCGTGACCGAGAGATCGATGATGGCCGGCGTCGATGTCGGCGGCACCAACGTCAAGATCGCGCTGGTGTGGAGCGATGGGGAAGTCCTCGCCTCTCGACAAATCCCGACGCAGGCCGAGTCCGGTCCCGCCGCCGGGTGCGAGCGCATCGTCTCGACGTTGCGACAGCTCATGCACGAAGCGGGCGCGTCGATCCCGCCCCCGCGCATCGTGGGCGTCGCCTCCGCCGGTTTGGTGGATGCGGTGCACAATCTCGTGGTGGACTCGCCGAACCTGCGCTCTTGGGAACGATTTCCTCTTGCCCAGCGTCTCGGCGAAGGCATCGGCGCCGCGGCCTACCTCGAAAACGACGTCAATGCCATGGCGTATGGCGAATGGCGCTTCGGCGCCGGCCGCGGCACCCGGCACATGGTCTGCCTCGCCCTCGGCACCGGCGTGGGCGGCGGACTGATCCTCGACGGGCACCTCTATCGTGGCGCGCGCGGCGCGGCGGCGGAGCTCGGCCACATCACGATCGACATGCATGGTCCACCATGCAGCTGTCCCAACGTCGGTTGTCTGGAGCGGCACATCGGCGCTGGCTACATTTCGGAGCGTGCGCGCGCGGCGCTCGCGGCATCGGCACGGCCGAGCCGGCTGCGGGATCTCGAGGACATCAAGCCCGAAACACTCTTTGCTGCCGCCGAGGCCGGCGACATCATCGCGGCCGAGGTGTTGGCCGAATCGGGGGCGTTGCTCGGCCAGGGACTCGTGAGCTTGGTGAACATCTTCGATCCCGAGCGCGTGGTCATCGGCGGCGGCGTGGCACTTGCCGGCGATTGGCTGCTCGAGCCGGCTCGTCGTGTCGTGCGTGCGCGCGCCATGAGCGTCGCGGCCGCCGAGGTCGAGATCGTGCCGGCGGCGCTCGGTCACGATGGGGCCTTGATCGGCGCGGCCCTCCTGGCGGCGGCGCGCGATGCGGGGACGGCATGAGCTCGCGCCGCGCGGTCGTGCACGGCGGTGGCGGAGGAGGGGGCGGCGGCGTATGTTCGGTCTCGTCGGCAGCCGTGCTGCCCCTCGCCAGGTGAGCCTGCCCGATTCTCCGGGGTCGCGATCGATGCATGCGCCGTGGCGCCTGGCCGCCGGCTTTCCCCTCCTGTTGCTCGCGCTCGTTGCGGGGCGAGCCGCCGCGCAGACGGCGCCCGAGCGCTTCGATCTGCGAGGCGCGCTCATGCAGTACGACACGCGCAGCAACGTCGCCACGTTCATCGACAGCGTCATCCTCCGGTATAGCGGCGTCACCGTCGAGAGCCAGCAGGCGCAACGCTACGGGACTTCGAACGACTACCACGTCCAGTTTCAGGGCGATGTGCGCATTCGCGACCGCGGTGTGATCATGCACGGGGACCAAGGCGAGTTCAGGCAGCGCGACAATTCCGCCGAGCTGCGCGGGCGCGTGACCATCCAGGATTCGACCGGTCTCATCCGCGCCAAGCGCGTGCGTTACTACCGCGACCAGCGTTTGCTCTGGCTGTGGGGCGATGTGGTCTTCGAGGACGAGGCCTCGATCGTGCAAGCCGACAGCGTGCGTTACGAAGAGGACCGGGGCTTCGGAGAGGCATTCGGCAACGTCGTTCTCATCGACCGCAAACGCAACTCGCAAGCGCGCGGGCCGCACGGTTTCTACGATCGCGCCTCGGGGAACGCGTGGCTCGACCAGAAACCCGAGCTGGTGCTGCGCGACGAGGAGGGCATCGAAACCTTCGTCCATGCCGAGGAGAACTTTCGCGACGCCGAGAAGGGCCTCGGGTACCTGCGCGGCGGCGTGCGCATCGTGCGCGACAGCACCGTCGCCGAAGCCGATTCGGCCATCTTTCACGAGGCGAACAACCTCTTCGAGCTGCGCGGACATCCGCGGGTCCGCCGCGGCGGCACGCGCATCTCGGGCCAGGAGATCGACGTCCATTTCGGCGGCGAGGTAGTGGAGCAAGTGCGCGTGCGCCAGCGCGCTCTGCTGGTGCAGTCACGGCGCGACACCTTGCTGCTGCCGGATCCGAATCAAGTCTCCGGCGATTCGGCAGTGATCGATTTCGACCAGGGCAAGCTGCGGCGCGCCATCGTGTCGGGCAACGGCTCCAGCAACTTCGTGCCCGTCGAGGCCACCCCAAACCGCATTTCCCTCAACGAGGCGCAGTCGGATTCCATCGTCATGCTCTTCAACGACGACGAGCTGCAGGAGGTGCTGTTCATCGGCAACGCCTCGGGGGTCTATCGCTATCACGACGGGGATTTCGCCACGCATCGTCCGCGCGGGGCGGCCGTGCCCGTCGACAGCGTCTTCGGCGTCGTGCGTGCCGACACCACGGCGTTCGATTTCCGCCGTCAGGCGAACACCGTGGAGTACAGCGGCGAGCGCATCCTGTATCTCGCGCCGTTCAACGACCTGCACATTCAAGGCTCGGCCCAGGTGATGTACCAAGGCCGCACGCTCAAGGCCGGCGACATCACCTTCGACGCCGACACCGATCTATTGACGGCGCGGAAAAGCCCCGTGCTTGTCGAAGGCGACCAGCGCGTCTACGGCGATCAGATGGGCTACGACATGCACGAGCGCCAGGCGTTTGTGACCGAGGGCGCCACCGTCTACGATCAAGGCTACTACCGTGGCACCCGCATCCTGCGCGATCCGGACGGCACGTTGCAGGTGGCCAAGGGGCGCTACACCAGCTGCGACCTCGAGACGCCGCACTACGATTTCCGCAGCGATCAGATGAAGATCTACTTGCGCGACAAGGCGGTGGCGCGGCCGGTCTATCTCTACCTCGGCAATCTGCCGATCTTCTACCTGCCGTTCTTCTTCAACTCGGTGGACCCGGGGCGGAAGAGCGGCTTCCTCATGCCCGACATCGAAATCGGCGTCGGCTCGAGCAGCCGCTACATCCGCGGTCTCAACTATTACTGGGCTGCGAGCAACTACTGGGACGTGATGTTCTCGAGCGCCTACAACGAACGCAGCCGCGTCGATCGCACCTCGGTGGAAGAGGTTCTGTCGTCCACCGGGCAGTCGCGCAACATCCAGCTCGGCGCCAACCTGCGCTACCTGCTGCGCTACCGCCTGAACGGCAACGTCGAATACCGCCGCTCCGACGACATCGACACCGACGCTTCCTTCGTCACCATGCGCGGCAGTCACCGGCAGACGCTGAGTGACCGCATGACGCTCAACGGCACCTTGGACTTCGCCAGCAGCGACCAGGCGGTGCGCGCCACCAACGAGTTCACTGATTACGACCGCTCGCGGCAACGGCAGCTCACGTCCAGCCTCACGTTCAGCCGCGGCGGCCGCTTGGCGCGCACCAACGTGAGCTTGCAGCGCCGGCAGATCCTCGAGCCCGGCGACGACTTCGTCGGTCAATCCATCCTGAGCCAGACATTGCCGAGCCTGTCGCTCAGCTTCCCGCTCATCCGTCTGGCGCCGCGGCCCGGCCCGGGGGGACCGGGATGGCAGCGTTTCCTGAGCGATCTGCAGTTCAACCCGAACCTGTCGGTGACGCGCAGAGTCGACGACGTGCGCCAGCGCCAGTGGATCGACGCGAGCACCGGCATGGTGGTGGCCGACACCACCGGTGTCGATTCGGTACAGGCGACCTTTTTCACCGAAAGGCTGCAGCGCCTCGATGCCGCGACCGGGGCGGCGCTCGGACGCCAGAGCAGCCTGTGGATCCTGACCGTCAACCCGTCGGTGTCGTACGCGGTGAGCTATGCCGACGACGATCGCAACCCGGTTCCGAGGTCCGATCGCTTCACGCAAAGCCTGCGCGCGGGATTGACCGCCTCGACACGGCTCTACGGCATCTTCCATCCCCGCATCGGCAGCCTGCGCGCGCTGCGCCACACCATCGAGCCCACGGCGAGCTACGCGTACACGGCAGCGCTCTCGGGTGTCACGGCGAATCAGGGTGTCACCCTCGGCCTGCGCAACTCGTTGGACGCCAAGGTGGAGAAGGATTCGACCGAGAAGCGCGTCGATGGCGTGTTCGAGTGGGCGTTGTCGACCGGCTACGACCCCGATCGCGAGCGGCGCTGGGGCAACATCGGCAGCAACTTGACGTTCAACCGTCACGGACCGTTGCGTCTGACCGTGTCGCAGACGATCGACCCGTACCGGCGCAAGATCATCAGCACCTCGATTCCGTTCACCTTCCGGCTCGCTGGGAGCTTTGGCGGCGACGAAGCCGATGCGGCGGCGGGGAAGCTGAATCGCATCGCGCAAGAGGAGGGCTCGATCACGGCGCCGGAGGATTCCATCGGCCCGGCGCAGAACTGGGGCTTCTCGCCGGAACCGGAAGACGGCTTGGAGACGGTGGAACGTTCCCGCGACGTGGTGCCGGGGGAGAAGCTCAATTGGGAGCTGGCGTTCTCGTATTCGTTCAACCACACTGACGGGCGCAATCTGTCGCGCAACGTAGGGGTGGGCGCGGCGATCAAGCCGACAGCCAAGTGGACAGTACGCTGGCGCGCCAACTTCGACACCGATCAGCGCGAGTGGATCAACCCCTCGGTCGACATCGAGCGCGACTTGCATTGCTGGCGCGCCAGCTTTTCCCGCATCTTCAACGCCTACGACGACGAATGGCGCTACTACTTCCGCATCTTCGTCATCCGCCACCAGGACGAGCTGTTCCTGGAATCCGGCGAACGCAGCTTCGGCTATTGAACGCACGCGAACGGCGACGAGCTTTGGTGTTCGCGGCTGCTGACGTGCGCCGCGGCAGCGTTGCGGGCGTGGTTGCCATCGACTAGAATCCGCCCTTCCTCGGCATGGCATTCACTGGGCGGTTTTCGATGCGGGTCCTCGTCTGGAGTCACCTCTCCGCTCGCAGGACCCCATGATCGACGTCCATTTGTACACCGACTACTGGGCGTCGGTGCTCGGAATTCGCGGCATCGTGCGCGAGGCGGTGCTGCGGCGTGGGCTGGCGGATCTCGACGTCTTCCGCACGTGTCTCAACCGGCCGAGCACACGCTTGCCGGGTTTCGGCTACTACGTGCTGGTGCTGCTGGCCGGACCGGTGCTCATCCCGTACCGCATGATCCAGCGCATCGCCTCGCGCTTGCACATTCCCTTGGCGGGCGAGGAAACCGCGGCCGAGCTGCTGGCGCCATATCGATTGCAGCTCGAACCACAGCCCGGGGGCAAGGTCGACGTCTCCTGGCGCGGCGAGCGGCTGGCGTCCTCGATCAACGATCCGATGCTGCCGGAAGTCGTGTTCAGCGTCGTGTATCCGGCCTACAAGATCCTGATCGCGGCGGTGTTGGCGATTGGGTTGTCGCTGCTCTCGCATTGGGTCGCCGAGCGCCCCGGGTTGGAGGAGTGGCTGGGGAAGCTGCTGCTCTTCGGCAATTTCCCGCTGCTCGCGGTGCTGCTCTACGCCATCTTCCGCGATTGGTGGACGTCCTTCGTGGCGCCGCTGCCCGTGTTCATCGTGCTGTGGGTGATGGCCTTGCTGGGTCCGACATCGGGGTTGCAGTGGAGTTCGTTTCCGGCGCTCCTGGCGGGGCTCGCGCTCGGGTACTTTGTCCTCGACTCGTTCCTGGTGCCACGCGGCATGGCGCCGACGCTCTACCTCTACGTCAACGATCCCGCGAGCCCGCACTTTCCCTACACCGACGGGCACTCCCCGTACTGGCTGCGTGGGAAGACCTATTGGGTCTGGCGCTTCGTCACGCTCACGCGTGCCGAGATCCACAAGTTCTGGGAAAGCGACTGGGAGCGCATCGAGGTCTGGGTGTGTGCCGACGGACCGGATGCCGGCATGGTCGAATGGGTGGTGGACGACTTCCACTTCCGCGAGCTGTGGATTCCCTACGAACGCGCCGTTTCCACCACGCGCGCGGCCGGGCATCGGCGCGGCCTGGCGGAGCTGCGCCGGGATCCAGGGCGCGGCGCCGCCTGGGTGGTGGAGGTGGACACCGATTTCGTCGGCCATTGGCCCGAAATGCGCGGACTCTTTCTCCTGCCGCTCCGTCAAGGTTGGCGCAAGGCGCGCTTGCGCCAGCTGGCGCGGTCGATGCGCGTGCAGGTCGAAGCCGATCACCCGCGCGACTACCGCGAGATCGTGCATCGGCTGCGTCTCGATCGGCGTGATTTCCTCGCCGATATTCCGGAGTACCTGCGCTGGCTGGCGCTCCGGCGCATGATCTCCATTCCCTGGCGCTACTGGCGCTTCCCGCACGGCGCCAACACCGTGGCGCGGCCGCTCCTGTATGCCGGGACCGAGGCCGACCGGTCGCCACGAGCATCCGAACCCGAGCTGCAGTTCAAGGCCCAGGCCTCGTCTGCCGGCGCCCGGCCGGCGACGCCGGACTCGTCCGTGCCCAATGGAGGCCACTGAGGCAAAAGCGGCCAAATCGACCGATCCGCTCCGGCTCGAACGGGGGGTGTGAATCCGCGCTGCTCTTCGAGTTTGGTTCGGTTGCGACTCGGTTCCAAGCGGTGAGCCCTCTTCCAGCCGGAACCCCGTCTCGGTTCCGAGTGTTCGAATGGCACAGACCGGGGCTTGGTCCACGCGGGTGGCGCCAGGATGCTGCCGGGCGGTATGCTCCCTGCTCGTCGCTTCGCAGCCGCGGGCGGCGACCGATTCCCAGACTGGCCAGCGGCTTCCTTCCAATGCCGAGAGGGGTGAAATCGTGACACGACGCGTTGCGTTCGCACTGCTCGTCTTCGCCCTGGCGCTCGGACTATTCGGGCCGTTGCAGGGCAAATCCCGTGCTCCCGAGACCGAAATCGTCCTGCTGTACCACAGCGATACCAAGGGCGAGATCGAAGAGTGTGGGTGAAAATCGGGACGCAAAGGCGGCCTTGCTCGGCGAGCAATGGTCATCCAGAAATATCGCAAGGGTCACCCCAACGTCTGCGTCGTCGAAGGCGGCGGCTGGGCCGAGGGCCAGAGTGAATCGCAGAAGTTCCAGAGCCTGTTCGTGGCACGCGCGATGGGCGACCTGGGCTATGCGGTCGTGAACGTCGGCCCGTCGGACTTGCTCTACGGCATCGAGACACTGAAACAAGCGGCGAAGTCGAACCACTTCGCGCTCGTGTCGGCGAACCTGAAAAAGAAATCGAACGGCAAGCTGCTGTTCGATCCTTACGTCGTGCGCGAGCTGGGCGGCGTGAAGGTCGCCTTCCTCGGCGTCATGGCGGAGAACTCCAGCATCGCCACCATCGAACCCGAGGTCGATGATTTCGCCCTCGCCAACGTCGAATCGACGCTGGCCATGCTCGTGCCCAAGGTGCGCAAGAAGGCCGACGTCGTCGTCGTCTTCACCCACATCGGGTCGCGCGAGACGCAGAAACTGGTCGACACGGTCAAGGGCATCGACGTTGCCGTCGTCGGCGGCGATCCGATGGTGAACAACAAGCCGGTCGAGGTCGGCAACGAAGAGATCGGCCACTCCTTGGTGTGCACGGCCGCGGAGCGCGGCAAGTGGATTGGCGCCCTGACCCTGATCGTGAGCGACAAGGGCAAGCTGTTGCGCTGGGACCACGAGATGCACGGTCTCGACAGCAACGTGCCCGAGGATTCGACGATGCGCGCCGAGGTCGAGGAGTTCAAGATCCAGCTGCGCGACGTGAAGAAGCGCGAGGCCGTCGAGGAAGTCGTGGGGCAGCAGACATCATCGCCCCACGGCGAGCTGCAGGAGAAGTACGTCGGCGCCAACACCTGTGCGCGCTGCCACGAGGCTGCCTTCAAGGCCTGGGAGACGAGCACCCATGCACGTTCCCTGGCCTCGCTCGAGGGCAAGTCGATGGAGAACGCGACGGAGTGCCTGCAGTGCCACGTCACCGGTCACGCCGAGCCGAACGGCTATGCCTTGAACAAGGCCGATCTCGGCATGGTGTCCTGCGAGCAATGCCACGGCCATGGCACGACGCACGGGGACAAAGGCTTCATCGCGCGCCCGACACCCGAGAGTTGTCTCGTCTGCCACGACAAGAAGAACAGCCCCGAGTTCCAGTATGCCAAGTACTGGAAGGAGATCGCCCATTAGCGAACGCTGCCGACGCACACAGACGCCGCGCGATGGCAACGAGGGGAACGGTGTCCGCCGTTCCCCTTCGTTCTTGGGCCTCGCCTGTGGGGTCTTGGGGCTCATCGCCGCCACCGATGCCTCTGCGCAGCTGGAAATCCTGCTGCGCGGCGTGCAGCCCACCGAGCCCAAGCCGGGCGCCTGCGGGTCGTATCGCTTCCGGGCGGAAGAGCCCGACGGCAACCGCCAGATCGACTTCCAGGTGTGTGTCGAATCCGTCTCGCGCGACAAGGACGGCGCCGTCGTCCTGCGCTTGTGGTCAGGGGACAGCCTCGAAGCCCGCATCGAGGTCGGTCGCGCCATGTTCGCCGGCGCCGGCGGGGCGCTGCTCGATCACGTGCGCAAGGTGGTGCAGATCGAGGGTGGAAAGACGCAGGAGCTGCGCGCCGAGGACTGGCAAAAGTTGCCGGCGCTGCGGGCGACGCCGCGTCTGCCTGTCGTCGCCGATTCGACCTGGGGCCCAGAGCTGCATGCCGAGACCGGACTCGAGTGCGCGGGGCGCTTCCTGGTGGAGGCGAAGGAATCGCGCACCCGGATGGGTGAGGCCGATGTCGTGATCTCGGAGCGCCGGCAGATGCGGGTGCTGACGGCGGCCGCAGCGCCGATCTTCGGTGTCGTCCGCGCCAGCGCCGTGCTGCGCAGCGAACGCCGCTTCTCCCAACCGATCGCCGGCGTGCCGCAGCGCGGGCCGCGCGAATCGCGTTACGAGCTCGAGCTCACGTCTTTGGGTGGGTCCCGCCCGCGTTGAATGGATCGGGGCGGCCGCCGCGCGCCCGCCCTGGGCCTGCGTTTCGCCGCTGCATGGGTTCCTCGCTTTGACACCACCGCGCTAATTCAAGTAGACTTAACAAATTAGGAACTCAGCGTTCACGCATCTCGCGAGATGGTGTCATGGAACCACTCCTCGGGGCTTCCAAGCTGGACGAGGCTTTCGCGTTCATCAACGGCAATAGCCGGCCGACGCCCTCGCACCTGATCGGTGCCCGCGTTCTCGATCTCAGACTCCGTGACCGGCGCGAGATGCGACGCATCGTCAGGCGGCTGCTGTCCCAGGACAACCGCTTCCAGGAAGTCCATGCGGGACTGTGGGAGGCGCTGAACCACGACTACGGCGCCCAGTCGTTGGACGAGGCGGAGTTTCGCGTCCTCGACCTCGAGGTGACCGGAAGCGATCCGAAGAACAACGCGATCATCGATATCGCGGTGTTCGGCGTGCGCGGGACCCGTGTCGTGCCGTTACTATCGAGCCTGCTCGATCCCGGCGTGCCCATTCCCGCCAACATCCAGCGCCTGACGGGGATCGACGACCTCATGGTGACTGGCGCTCCCACCTTCGCCGAGATCCTCCCGAGTCTATTGGAGGTGCTGCAAGGTGGCGTGTTCGTGGCCCACAACGCGTCGTTCGACTACCACTTCCTGAAGACCTGCATCGAGCGGCTCACCGGCGAGCGCTTCACCGCTCCGCACCTGTGCACGGTGAAGCTGAGCCAGCGCCTCATCGAGCCGAAGAACAGCCGCAAGCTGCACCACCTGGCGCTGCAGCTCGGCATCCCGCTGCAGAACCGGCACCGTGCCCACGACGATGCCTACGCCACGGCGCGCATCCTGCTCGAGCTCGAGCGCCTGCTGTTGGCGCGCGGCATCACCACGGTGGGTGAGATGAAGCTGTTCGAGTCGAGTCTGATCGTCATGGAGCCCGCCCCGAAGAGCAACGGCACCCACCCATCCGACACGCCGAAGGCCTGAGTCAGCGCCCCGCACCATTCCCGCGTCGAACCGCTTTCCCCGCGCCATGGCCGCGTCGAACCGTTTTCCCTGCACCATGCCGGCGTCGAACCGTCTTGATCGGGCCGTGGCTGGCCGCCGGCCGCCGCGCAGCTGTCCTCCGAGCGGCTCGGCGCGTGTCCCGGCGCCGCACCCGTTCACCCTGCCAGCGCTCGAATTCCTCCGGGGTGGTGAAATAGTGCAGGTCGCCCGAGCCGAGCGCGAACTCGCAGCTCGTCGGCTGCAGATCGCGGCAGATCTGGGGGCGCGTTTCGTAGATGCGGCAGAGGTTGTCGTCACCGAGATTCTGGCAGCGTGACATGAACTGGATGAACCAGCGTCCGGTGTCCTCGACGTAGACACGCACGCCGGGGTGCATGAGATACCAGCGCACGTTGTCGACGTCGCGCCGGGTGGTGGGGATGTCGATCTCGGTCGATACGTACTGACAGCACAGCGCCGTGCAGCGCGCACAGTTGGGATGGAGCTCGACGCCCGGGGGCGGAGGCAGTGGCAGCACGGGAATTCGAATCACGTCATCACTCCGTCCGGAAGCGCACCCTGCGTGCGTGCGGCGAAATTCACGCCCTCAGCGGATCACGAAGTCGGTGAAGGCGGGCACGGGCGCGAGCGGCATCGATTGCAGCGACGTCACGCGCGCGGCTCTCGGCCCTTGCTGCAGATCGAGCGCGAGCTCGTCGAGCGCCGGGCCGCTGCCCACGGCCACGACCTCGACACTCCCGTCCGGCTGATTGCGGGCGTAACCGCGAACACCGAGCTGGTGCGCCTGCTGCGCGACGAAAACGCGGAATCCGACACCCTGAACGCGGCCGCGGACGACGAAACGCAACGCAGCTTGTTCCACGCCGAGCCTCCGCCGGCGATTATCGGCGCGATCCACCGCCGGGTCAACGATGTGCGCGCCCGTTGGCGTTGACGAGTCTCCGGCGGTTTCACTAGGCTGCGGCTCAGGTGAAAGGAGGCCCCGGCCCGATCGGGCCGGCTCCACATGGCACGACCGATTCCAACCGACTGGGACGTCAAGAACAGCATCATCGACACGATCGGCAACACGCCCCTCGTGCGCTTGTCGCGGGTGACGCAGGGAATCGCTGCGACGGTGATCGCCAAGCTCGAGTTCTTCAATCCTGGCGGCAGCGTCAAGGACCGCATCGGCATGCCGATGGTGGAGGACTTCGAGCAGCGCGGCATGTTGCGTCCGGGCGGTACCGTCGTCGAATGCACCTCGGGCAACACCGGCGTCGGCATCGCCTTGGCCTGCGCGGTGAAGGGCTATCGCACCGTCTTCACCATGCCCGACAAGATGAGCACGGAGAAGATCCGCCTGCTGAAAGCCTATGGCGCCCGCGTGATCGTCACGCCGACGGCCGTGCCGCCCGAGTCGCCGCTCAGCTATTACAGCGTCGCGAAGCAGGAGATGGAGCGAACCGAGAACGCGGTGCACGCCAACCAGTACCACAACCAGGCCAACCCGGAGGCGCACTACCGCAGCACCGGCCCGGAGATCTGGCGGCAGACGCGCGGTCGCATCGACGCCTTCGTTTGCGGCATGGGAACCTGCGGCACGATCAGCGGCGTCGGTCGTTATTTGAAGGAACAGAACCCGGCGGTCCGCATCGTCGGCGTCGATCCCCAAGGCTCGATGCTGCGCGAGTACATCGAGCGCGGCAGCCTCGGCGAAGCCGTGCCGTACAAGATCGAAGGCATCGGCGAGGATATGATCCCCTCGGCGCTGCACAAGCAATATGTCGACGAAGTCGTCACCGTCACCGATCGCCAGGCGTACGTCATGACGCGCCGGCTGGCACGCCAGGAAGGCATCCTGGTCGGTAGCTCGAGCGGCGCTGCCGTCGCCGGCGCCTTGGATCTCGCCCATCGCATGCAGGACGATGCGGTCATCGTCGTTCTGTTGCCCGACAGCGGTGAACGCTACTTGAGCAAGGCGCACTCCGAAGAGTGGCTGAAGGAGAACCGACTGCTCGAGGGCTACAATCCGAGCGCCGGCGAGCTGCTGGAACGCCGGCCGCAAGGGGTCCCGGCACTCGTCTGCGTGCAGGAGTCCACTCCGGTGCGCGAGGCGATCGGCCTGGTGCGGCAATTCGAAATCTCGCAGCTGCCCGTGCTGCGCGGCGACGAAAACCTCGGTGTGTTGCAAGAAGCCAAGCTCTTGCGCATGGCCTTCGAGGACGCGAGCGTGCTCGACAAGCCCGCTTCCGCGGTGATGGATTCACCGCTGCCGGAGATCGGAATGCAGGAGGCGGCAGACCGGGTGAAGGATCATCTGACGCATCGCGACGCTGCCGTGCTGGTGCGCGACGGCAACCGGCTCACCGGCATCCTCACGCGTTACGATCTGCTCGACACGATTCTCTGACCAGCAGTCGTCTCGTTCCAGCTCCGGCTGTGACCGCACAGTTTTTGGCCAGGGGGAAGAGCCAGGAAGGACTTCGATGGGATTCAGCACCGACGCGATTCACGCCGGACAGGAGCCCGAGCCGCGCACGGGCGCCGTCGTGCCGCCAATCTATCAGACCTCGACCTACGAACAGGAAGGGCTCGGCCGCCCGCGCTTGGGCTACGAGTACGCGCGCACGCGCAACCCGACGCGCACGGCGCTCGAAACGAACTTGGCCACTTTGGAAGGCGGACAGCACGCTTTTGCCTTCGCATCGGGACTGGCTGCGGTCGGCACCGTTCTGCAACTTCTGCAGGCGGGCGATCACGTTGTGTGCACGGAGAACGTCTATGGCGGCACGTACCGGCTCGCCGATCGTGTATGGCGCCGCTTCGGTTTGGAGTTCACTTTCGTGGACACGTCGAAGCTCGAGCGGGTCGAGCACGCGATCGGGCCGCGCACGCGCCTGCTCTTCGTCGAAACGCCCACCAACCCCATTCTGACCTTGTCGGATCTCGCGGCGCTGTCGCGTCTGGCGCATGCGCGGGGCCTGTGGCTCCTGGTGGACAACACCTTCATGACGCCCTTCTTCCAGCGCCCGCTGCAACTCGGAGCCGACATCGTGGTGCACAGCACGACGAAGTACCTGAACGGCCACAGCGACATGGTGGGCGGTGTGGTCGTCGTGAACGATTCGGATTTGGCCGAGAGGCTGAAGTTCTTGCAGAATGCCGCCGGCGCCGTTCCTGGCCCGTTCGATTGCTGGCTCGTGTCGCGCGGCGTCAAGACGTTGGCGTTGCGCATGATGCAACACGATCGCAACGCGCGCGAGCTGGCGTGTGTGCTGGTGGGGAACCCGAAAGTACTCACCGTGTACTACCCTGGGCTCGCCACGCACCCGCAGCACGCACTGGCGTGCACCCAGGCATCGGGTTTCGGTGGCATGATCTCGCTCGATCTCGGTGCGCTCGAGAGCGCACGGCAGTTCATGGAGGGCCTGCGTCTCTTCCTGCTCGCGGAGAGCCTGGGAGGCGTGGAGAGCCTCGTGTGTCATCCGGCCAGCATGACGCATGCGTCGGTGCCCGCCGCGGATCGAGAGCGTCTCGGCATCCGTGACGGCCTCGTGCGCTTGTCCGTCGGCATCGAGGACGTCGAAGACTTGGTGCACGATGTCGAGCAGGCGCTGGAGCGTGTCTCACCCGCAACAGCGCCGGTCTGAGCGTGTTGTCGATGGCACACACAGTGTTGTGCGTGCGGCACAGAGTCTTGACCGACTCCGACCCTCCTGCTATGGTGCCGCACCGAGTGAGTTCTTCGGGTTCGTTGTTTGGTTCGTTGTGACGAGAAAGGTATCGAGGTGCTCCATTCGTATCGGTGGTGGTGACGTGGGGGTTTCATTTTCCGCCGAAAGGAGGAAAAATGAAGCGGCGTGGGGATACGTTGGTACTCGAACAGGAAGAGCCTTTCGTCAAGTTCAGCCGGCTTCTCGAGCGTGCTTTGAGCGAAGGACGGGTGGACGGACCGTTCCGCTGTCCGGTCTGCGGCATGCGTTTCAAAATGGAGAAGGACAGCGCCGATTGCTGTTCTCGGGTCCCGAGGCAGGTCTCGTGAACCCGTGTCCCTTTGAGAGGCCATGATGCGAAGCGAGGAGACAGTTTCCTCGGCGCGCACGATCCGCCAGTACTGCTCGGTGTGCAAGGCCACGTTGGATATGAGCATCGTGGACACCGTGCAGGACCACGAGGTGACCTGGCTCAAGTGCCCGCGCTGCAATGGCATCCTGCCGCACATGCTCGCCAGCGAAGAGGCCGAGCCGGCGACGCAGGTGACCGCTGCGGTGGCACCTCCGGGGCCTGCAACCGCTCCAGCGCCTGCGCCCGCGGCAGCGTTCAACGAGGACGAAAAGCAGGCGGCGCAGGACTACGATGCCACCGCTGCTTATCAAGCAGGCCAGGTCCTCTACCATCGCTCGTTCAACAAGTTCGGACGCGTCGTGGAAAAGACGGTGCTGCCGGGGCAGCGAGCCGCCATCCGCGTCCGCTTCGAGGATGGCGAGGAGATGACCCTGCGCGAGCAGGTCTAGACGCGCGCACAGTGCGCACAGGGTGCGTTGCAGCGTTCCTCGCCGTTGCGGGGTTCGGCTCGGCGCATGGTATCGGTCTGTACGTCGAGCCTGCGCCCTGGCACGACGCTGCGTACGTGGACACCACGCTGGCCTTCGTCACTGGTGCCACCGCGTTCACCGGCGACGGACGTGCGACGCTCTTCGATCTCGGAATGGCTCCGATCAGGCGCGGACCGGTGCGCCTCGCGATCACCTGGAGCTATGTGTTCCAGCGCTCCACGGCGATTCAAAGCTGGGGGGTGGGGGATCCGAAGATCCATGCCCGCGTGTCGTTGCCGCTCCTGCGGCGAATCCGTACCGGGTTTTTCCTCGAAGCTGCGGCGCGCTTGCCGGTGGCGCAAGCGGAGCTGTTTCCCTACGCATTCGGCGGCCAAGACATCACCGTGATGGCTGTGTTCGATCTGGGTCATGGGGCGTTGACCTTCGGTGCCGGTCGTCAATTCACCGAACCCCCCTCGGACTCCAACCTCGGGTCGGAGGACTTGCCACATGCGACTTCGCTGTGGCTGCAACTCAGCCGACCGCTCGGCGCGTTGACGGGGCAATTGCGCGTCGATGGCTTGCTCTTCGACCTCGAGAGCCACCGGCGCATGGTTCTCGAAGCTCGGCTCGTGCACGCTCCCAGCTCCCAACGACTGTCCCTCCGGTTCGTGGCCAAGGCCGAGACCGGCCACGATCGCATCTTCGATTTCGGCGGCCAGATCGGCTTCGTCGCTCTCACGAAGTGATTGCCGTGTGTGCTTCCTCGGCCCCCGGCGCGAAATCGCCGCGGGGCTAACGAGTTGCTTCGCCACCCGCTCGCGCTTCACTGCCGAGAGGCGGCGATGGCGTCGGTCCATCGTGTTGCATGCGACAGGATGCGATCGAATGCCGACGCGAGGCTGCGTCGAGCCACTGGCGCAGGGAACGCGCGCCACCCGCGCCGGAATTGGCCGCCGTCGCGGGGAAGCGGCGGGAGCGTGGCATGCTCTTTGCGCCCCGGGGATCGATCTCGACACCACAAGGAGCAGGCACGATGTCACTGGCGCACGATGGCGACACCCACACCATTCTCGTGGTGGACGACGATGAGCTGTCGCGGCATGTCGTGGCCTGCCGCTTGACCCGGTGGGGTTGGAGGCCGGTGGTGTTCGCGAGCCCGGATGCGGCGCTGCAGTACCTGCAGCACCACGACGCCTGTGCGCTGGTCACGGATCTCGAAATGCCCGGGCGCGACGGCTTGTCGTTGGCGAGCGATGTACGCCGATTGCATGCGGAGCTGCCGGTGCTGTTGTTGACCGCTCGGCCCGACCAAGAAGTGGTCCGACGCGCGCGCGAGGCCGGCGTCGTGGCAGTGATCGGCAAGCAAGCCGGTAGCGGGCACGATCTCCGCCTGGCGCTCTCTCGCGCGCTGGCACCCGCGAAGGAGGGAGATGCCGAGAGTGCGGCCGCACCCGAACCGGTGCTGGCCCGACCTCCGCGCCCTTCGCTCGTGCGCCCCGAGCTCACGACGGATTTCGAACTGGCGCACTCGCTGCGCACGCCGCTCACTGCGCTCAAGAGCGCCATCGACATCCTGTGCGCCGGTGGCCTGCACGAATCCCACCATCGTTTCGCTGGGATCGCGCAGCGCAACGTCGATCAGATGATCGTGCTGGTGGAGCGCCTGCTCGATCGATCCGCGGCCAGACCCTGAGCGAATCGGCTGGAATCCGACCGCCTGGAAGTGGAAGTCCACACCTTTCCCCCACGTTCCGCATTCCATGCCGTTTCGCCGTGATCGTCCGCGCTCGCACCGCGGTTCGCTGCTCCGCCGTGCTGCGCGTGGTCTGGACCGAGGTGTCGGCGAAATACGTTCGCTGACGCTCGGATTTTCCAGCGACCGCGCTGGTGGCGGCATCTGGTCTGGAGACGCGGGGCGCACGTCGCGGGTGCCGACTGCAAACGGTCGCGCGCTTGAAAGTCGGAATTGACTGGAAGTTGCGGCAATCGATAATGGCACCCGGATTGCGGGGGCATCTGGACGGAGACGAGGTCGGCGAACTTCCGACCGACCAGGTGCCGCGGACGCTCTGGCAAGCTGCCCGAGCCCGTGGATGATGTGGAGGAGGAGGACGGCGATGTTCGACGAGAAGGTGGCAGCAGACCAGGAGGTACTGAGCGGCAAGGATCTGGAGCACGGCTGGACAGTCGAGGCTCCGCGGGTCCCGACTCAGGCGAACCCGAATACGGCTCCGGCGAAGCCGAAGAGCGATCCCGCGCCGCGCGTGATCCAGGTGGATAGCGCCGAGGCTCACGAGCTCGTGCATGGAATTACGACGGCGGTCGGCCAGGTGGCGAATGCGGTCGCTCCTGCGTCGCCGGTGGTTCTCGATCTCGGCGGCAGACCGCTGCATGCCCCAGTCACCGAGGCCACGAATCCGCGCGTGACCCAGGCAGTGGCTCGCATGCAGGCCTGTCGCGAGAGCTACCGCAATCTGTCGCCCGAAGCTCTGGCCGAAGAGAACGCCGACATCAATCGGCGCCTCACACAGAAGTACCGCACCGAATGCCAGCTGCCCACGAGCGGCGGCACGGTGTCGAAGAGCTACTTCTACGATTCCAAGACCATCGAACGCCTCGAGCTCGACATCAAGCAGGTGCTGCTCGAAAGCGACGTGCCCCGCTCGACGATCATCGAGGTCTGCCGTTTGCGTGACCCCGAGGATCAGCGCGGTCTGGTGTACGACATCCTGGACAAGAACTTGAGCTGTCGCGAATCCCGCCAGATCGTCCAGCTCATCGTCAAGTTGCGCTCGCGCCCGGGGACGAGCGTTCAGGAACACCTGACTCCCAAGCTGGCCAACATGCTGCGCCAGCACGCGCCGTTCTTCCTGCGCATGGCGTGACCAGCGCAGGTCTTCGCAAGGCCAAGCGCCCTCGACGGGCCGGGACGACCCCGGCCCGTCTTCGTTCGCGCAGCGATTGCTCCCGCGCCCGCATCCGCTCGGGCTCGGGTCGGTTGTCGGGGACAGGTGGGTTGTGATACAACGCGGGCGCGGAACGGCGTGTCGAGCCGCGGGTCGAGGAGGCTCTCCTGGACGAGGAAACACTGCAGGAAGCGCCGGGAACGCGCATGGAGAAGCTCGTGTCGCTGTGCAAGCGCCGCGGCTACATCTTCCAATCCAGCGAGATCTATGGCGGCTTGAATAGCTGTTACGACTACGGTCCGCTAGGCACCGAGCTCAAGCAGAACATCAAGAGTGCGTGGTGGCGAGCCATGACTTATCACCACGACAACATCGAGGGCGTGGACGCGTCGATTCTGATGCACCCGCGCGTGTGGGAAGCGTCCGGGCATGTGGCCGGCTTCACCGACCCGCTGGTGGATTGCCGGCGATGCAAGCAGCGCTTTCGCGCCGACCAGGTGACTGGTTCGACGTGCACCAACTGCGGCGGGCAGCTGACCGAGCCGCGCCAGTTCAATCTCATGTTCAAGACCTTCATGGGGCCGGTGGAAGAGCAGGCGTCGGTGGTGTACCTGCGTCCCGAAACCGCCCAGGGGATCTTCGTCAACTTCCAGAACGTCGTCACCGTGTCGCGCCAGAAGGTGCCCTTCGGCATTGCCCAGATCGGCAAGGCATTTCGCAACGAGATCACGCCGGGGAATTTCATCTTTCGTATGCGCGAGTTCGAGCAGATGGAGATGCAGTTCTTCGTGCATCCCAGCACCGATTCCGACTGGTTCGAAAAATGGCGCGAGGAACGCCTCCAGTGGCACTTGTCGCTCGGCATCCAGCCTGACAAGCTGCGCTGGCACGAGCACGGGCCCGGCGAACTCGCCCACTATGCCAAGGCGGCCTTCGACATCCAGTACGAATTCCCCTTCGGCTGGCAAGAAATCGAGGGGATTCACAACCGCACCGATTTCGACCTGAAGCGGCATGCGGAGTATTCCAACAAGCGTTTGGAGTACTTCGACGAGGCACGCAAGGAAAAATACGTTCCCTATGTGATCGAGACCTCGGTGGGCTGCGACCGGACGTTGCTCACGGTGTTGGTGGATGCGTATCGAGAGGAAGCGGTCGAGGGAGAAACGCGAGTGGTCCTCCGGTTGTCGCCACGCATCGCCCCGATCAAGGCCGCCATCCTGCCGCTCGTGCGCAAGGACGGCATGCCGGAGATGTCGCGTCGCATCACCGACGATCTCATGCGCGCGCATCGGGTTTTTCACGACGAGACCGCTTCGGTGGGCAAGCGCTATCGCCGGCAAGACGAGATCGGCACGCCGTTCTGCGTCACCATCGACTCCCAATCGCTGCAGGATCAGACGGTGACCGTGCGCGAGCGCGACAGCATGCAGCAAGAACGCATCGCCGCCGCGCAGCTCCGCGCCTGGCTCGACGAACGCGTCATGGGCTGAACCGGCCACTCTTCCGAGCACTTCGTTGCGCGGTGCTTCGCGGCCGGGCACGTCTCTCGATCGGAGCAGATCGCGGCTCCGTTCGTCCGCTGTCAATCTTGTTTACGATTCGACCGGCGCGCCACGCTCTTGTTCCGGTGCGATCCCATATCGGCAAAGGCACGAATATTGCACTAAAGATTCGCTGGATACTGACTTGATTCAAACGACTACTTGACATTTGTATCGTGCTTCACTATATTGAATGAGCAGACCCGACCACCGTTTCCTCCCAGGGACAGGTGCCGTGGGATCCCCCAGATGGATACGTGCGCCGGCCATGACCGGCGGGGCCACCGCGTTTGCTTCTGCGGCGCTTACGGACGCACTGCCTCTCCTCCTGGCAGAGACCAGCGCGCCATTCGGTTCTTGCGGAAAAGAACGTGTCCCGCGAACGTCGTCCACGCCAGTCGTGCTGTCCACCCCAGTCTCGCCGTCCGCGCCAGTGGTGCCGTCCACAGTGGTCGAAGGCGATCGGCTGCTGCTCGGCCTCGCGGCAGTCGCGTCCGTGGTGGCACTGCCAATCGCACACGCGACGGCCGAGGTTCTCCGGCGCTCGGCCTGGCGTGCCTTCGGCTACGAGACCCAAGGCGACTTCACCCGCGAACGCTTGCAGCGCGAGCCACGCTGGA
>Ga0075428_100000095_pt1 | contig 73596 bp, 50 predicted proteins | sample RhiMetdeltSRZDD2_FD_75291 | JGI IMG/M metagenome (GOLD analysis project Ga0075428, IMG submission 75291) | Populus rhizosphere microbial communities from Tennessee, USA - Rhizosphere MetaG P. deltoides SRZDD2 | ecosystem: Host-associated > Plants > Roots > Rhizosphere > Soil | place: USA... | reverse complement strand
TGCCTTGTCCGTTCAGCCCGAAGTCGCGCGTGCGCTCGAAGTGGATCGACACGGGCAGCAGCCAGCGTGAGTATCTGATTCCGGACCAGTCCTCCCAAGTGGGCCTCCAGGCCGAGCGACGGGTCTCCGAAAACGGCGCCGTGCTTGGCCCGATCTACGAGTTCGCCGGCATCGGCGCGCAGGGTTACCTGAGCTACTCGCCCGTCGGCCAGACCAGCGTGAGGATCGACTATCCGACCGCCGTCGCTCCGGTCGCAGTCGCGAGTCTCGCGGGCAACGCGTCCTACCTCGGCAACCCAGCCTACAAGGTCACCCTCGCCACCGCGGCGCTCGGCGAAGCCAACCGCTACGTGGCGTACGAGGGTGAACTGCTCATCAACACGAACACGGTGCTCGCGGGCTTCCGCATCCTGTCCCACACCGACAGCGAGTTGTTGCTCGATCCGACCTCCGGCGCACTGCCTACCAACGCCACGAAGTTCCGGGTGCGGGCCAAGTTCTTGAAGGTCATCACCAACGGTACCGAAGGACTCGGCACCGTCGTGGCTGGCCCCAACCCGACTCCGGTCGCCAACCTGCGCATCGGCTTCGCGTTCCACAACGATCCGCAAGCCGGACTCTCGGGCCGCTTCCCGCCGAACGAGCAGGATTTCCTGCGCGACCTCGACGATCCGACCTTCCTGAACTGGATTGCACAGCAGAGTGCCGCGGCGAACGGCAGGAATCGCCACCCGCGCTACGTGCAGTGGGACGTGATCTTCGATCTCGGTTTCGCCGGACAGCCACTGCGGCCCACGACTCCGCGCCCCGAGTTGCACTTCCTGCGCCTTCCGTTCCGATTCTGATCGTGGTCGCGCGCGGCACCCAGGCATACTGCTTCAGGTATATACTACGTTACGGTGTGGTGCACGGAAGCGCTGCGGGGCCTATGAGGACCGCGGTGTTGCGTTCTCACTTTCTATCGATGTACAACCATTCGGTCAGGGTCTGCAGTCCACGGCTGAGGCGGATGATGTGCCCGATCTGGTGGTCGTCAATCGAGCCTGAGGCGGCGCAGCCCACCAAGTGTTCGGCCAAGACATACGCACACGCCGCGCGAACCTGGTCTTGGTCCAGTCCAAGTTGTTGGCGGACCTGCTCGAATCGAGCCTTCTCCCACACCTCCACCTTGAAGTCCGCGAGGACATCCCGAATCACTCCAACCAAGTCTCCTGCGCGCCCTTTCGGGAACACCGTTCGCAAATCTCGCAGGTTTGCAATCCTCCCGAGTGCTTGTACGCGCGGAGCGTCGCCAGCCGTCGATCGATAGCTGATCCTCTCGACGGAATAGTGTCGTATGCCGCCGCCCTCATCGAGGACTCGAGCCCGCAGTACGAGCCCATCCAAGGTGTCGAAAACACCGAGGGGAGCAATCCGCTGCTCGAGCGCCTTCAGGCCGTCGTCAAGATAGTAATCGACCACGCTGCCATGACCCGCTGCAGCGTCCTTTCGCAGAAGAGGCAGTGCGCCCTTCTGCTCATCAGCCAGCCTTGCGATGACGCCCCACCCCGCTCCCCAGCACATGACGGAGAGTGAGTACGCCAGCAGCAGAATTGTTGACGTGGCAATGATGGTCCATGGCTCCCAGTACAGCTCTGCTCCGTGATGATAACCACCTCGCATCATGATGTCGAAGGGATCAGTGGCGCGTGGCGGCTCGTCGCGCTTCGTCTCACCAAGAGGAGTCAGGGTCCAGTCCTGGAGCCCGAAGCCAACGGCAATCCTGACGCTCTGCTCTCTCTTCTCCTCTCCCTTTCCCTCTGGCTTCTCCTCTGGCTTTTCCTTCTCCTCCTCCCCGCGCACCGTCCATTGTTGGAGAGTTGGGTAGTAGACGGTGTGCACCGTCAATGCCAGTACCAACAACACAACACCCATGGAAGCTGAAGCCCGCGCCATGAGCTTGTTTCGGTAGCAGAGGAACAGGATCGCCATGGCAATGACGAGACTCAGGCCCCCACCGATCTTGTGATAGGGTGGCAGCTCCTCCTGCAGCAGGTCCCACCCCGGCACTACCAAGGAGCCGCCTGCAGCAAGCGCAAGCAAGTCCCGCAGACGCGTCCCCCACGAAGGTGTACTGGTAGCCACGGGATTGTCGCGATTACTTGTCATTCTTCTCTGCACCGGGACTCGGCTTGGCTTTGCGCTCGCACAGCAAGAACTGGTCGACGACACCTCTGTGCACCGTCAAAGGGTGATCGCCAGTGAAGTCCTCGTTGTTGACCTCGGCGTACACAATCCACTTCCCCCAACTCAGTTTGGCAACAGCATTCGGGGTCACATCGCGGGCATTGACGGCTTTGTCCTTCGGTTCGTCATAGAAGCGGCACTTGACGATGGCGCCTTGCACCTCCTTACCGGCAGCGTCAACGACCTTGAAGCGAATCGTCTTGGTCACGCTCGGTTCCCGCATGGCCTGCGTGACCTTGACCAGCGCCAATCGCCGCTTGAGGTAGGAGTCAGCTCGGGCGAGGGTTTGAAGGGCGCGGTCGAGTTCCTTCCAGGATGCGAGGTCGGCCTTGTCCGCGTTCTGCTGCTCCGCCTTCGAGAAGGCGCTCATGTTCTCGATGAATTCGGACCTCACCGTCTCCTCGAGCACGACTTCGTCGGTAGCGAGCTTGAGAGTGCGCAAGTAATCCTGCAGCTCTTCTACCCTTCCTTGGCTCTTCTCCCCTTCGGGCTCCTTCGCCAATCGAGAGAGCCGCTCGTATTCCTCCGCGGCGATCCTTGCGAGTGCCGCGCGGGCATTTGCTTTCGACTCGGCCGCCCCCTTGTAGCGCGCAGCTTCCGGGCCCAGGCGGTCCTCTGCCTGCTTGGCAGCCGCACCAAGCACTGGCGGGAGACTCGCTGCTTCAGCTTCCTTTTTCTCTTGGCCCTTGCAGAAACAGATGGGCAGGCAGGTGGAGACCAGGACTGCAAGACAGGAATTGCGCATAGCTATGCTCCGTGAACCAGACCGATGGGTAAACGTCGGTGAGCAGTACGGGGCGCCACATTTTTTCACTCAATGAGCTCGTCGCAAATGGCCACGTCCGACGCGAACGATCGTTGCAAGAACCCAGCGGTCGCGAAGTCGCGATCGAATGCCTGAGTACGAGAGGCAGGTGCCGCCCAGCTTCCTCCTTGAAGCGGTGGTCGTTCTTCCGTCTACCTGGAGAGGCTACCTGCGACCGCTCACCAATGCAATGCCGTCGAATCGGACGTGCGGCCTGGACCCAAATCGTTGACCTCTCGGCGAGTAGGCTTAAGCCGCGTCCCGGACCACCCGGAACCAACCAGACCACGATCCGCCGTGTGCGGCATCGCGTCAGGTCGCACCCTAGATGCCCTCCCGCGCCCCTTGCTCGAGAACGCCACCACGTCGTCCTGCTTGCACCGAGCGCAATGCACCCGCGCAAATCCGTATCCGAGGATGCCGCAGCGCATGAACCCCTCCACCTCGCGCACGCAGAACCGTGGCACCACCCGTTCGCCAGAGGTCACCCGCTGCACGAACGTGTGCCACTGCGCCTGCACGACCCCGTAGAGCACCGTCGTCTCCGGCTCGCGCCGCCGCCACTCTGTGCACCTCGCCACCACGACTGCGATGTGGCCCGGGCAGGGCCGCGGTGGCACGAAACCGCGTCAATCCCCACAACCTGCGCCCACCCACGGAAGACGCGCCCCAGGTTGGCACATTGCGAACCCACCCCCGCGGGTAGATTGCCAGCCGCACGATGCCCCCCGACTTCACGAAGCTCCCATACGGTTTCGCCGAGTTCCCGAAGGCCACGCTCGCCGCATGGACGCGCGCCGCGGGCCAAACCAAGCCGTGGCTCTCGCCCGAGGGACTCGCGCACCGCGTCGTGCACACGGCCGCCGACGCGCACGTCCCCCACCTCGGCGGTTTGCCGGGTCTGGCGCCGTTCCTCGGCGGGCCCTACGCGACGATGTTCGCGCAGAAGCCGTGGACGATCCGCCAGTACGCGGGCTTCTCGACCGCCGAAGCGACCAACGACTTCTACCGCAAGGCCCTCGCCGCGGGCCAGCAGGGTCTCAGCGTCGCGTTCGATCTGCCGACACACCGCGGCTACGACAGCGACCACCCCAGAGTCAGCGGCGACGTCGGCATGGCCGGCGTTGCGATCGACTCGATCGCCGACATGCGCATCCTGTTCGCGGGCATCCCGCTCGACAAGGTATCGGTGTCGATGACCATGAACGGCGCCGTCATCCCGATCCTCGCGCTCTTCATCGCCGCCGCGGCCGAGCAGGGTGTGCCCGCTGACAAGCTCTCGGGGACCATCCAGAACGACATCCTGAAGGAGTTCATGGTCCGCAACACCTACATCTACCCGCCCGCGCCGAGCATGCGCATCGTGCGCGACATCTTCGCGTACTGCGGCGAGAAGATGCCGAAGTTCAATTCGATCTCGGTCAGCGGCTACCACATCCACGAAGCCGGTGCTTCGGCCGACCTCGAGCTCGCCTACACGCTGGCCGACGGACTCGAATACCTGCGCACGGGCATCGCGGCCGGCCTCGACGTCGACAAGCTCGCGGGCCGCATGTCGTTCTTCTTCGCGGTCGGCATGAACTTCTTCACCGAGATCGCGAAGCTGCGCGCGGCGCGCCTCCTGTGGAGCAAGATCGTGCGTGCGTTCGGCGCCAAGGACGAGAAGTCGCTGGCGCTGCGCATGCACTGCCAGACCTCGGGCTGGTCGCTGCAGGCCCAGGATCCGTACAACAACGTCGTGCGCACGTGTCTCGAGGCGCTCGCCGCCGTGCTCGGCGGCACGCAGTCGCTGCACACGAACGCGCTCGACGAAGCGATCGCGCTGCCGACCGAGGCTTCGGCGCGCATCGCGCGCAACACGCAGCTGATCCTGCAGGAGGAGAGCCAGGTCACGCACGCGGCCGACCCGCTCGCGGGCTCCTACTACGTCGAGTGGCTGACCGACGAGCTCGCGCGGAAGGCCTGGACGCTGATCCAGGAGGTCGAGCGGCTCGGCGGCATGACGAAGGCGATCGAAGCCGGGCTGCCGAAGCTGCGCATCGAAGAGGCCGCCGCGCGCCGTCAGGCGGCGATCGACTCGGCCGAGGAGACGATCGTCGGTGTCAACAAGTACCGGCCGCCGCAGAACGAGACGCTGGACATTCGCTCGATCGACAACACCGAAGTGCGCAGCGCGCAGATCGCGCGGCTGCAGGAGCAAAAGCGCACGCGCGACACCGGCAAGGTCCAGCAAGCGCTCGCGGCGATCACGGCCGGCGCGCGCGGCTCGGCGAACCTGCTCGAGCTCGCGATCAAGGCCGTGCAGCTCGGCGCCACAGTCGGCGAAGTCAGCACCGCGATGGAGATGGTGTTCGGGCGCCACACGAGCAATCCGCGCAGCGTGGCCGGCGTGTATGCTGCGGCCGGCAAGTCGATGGAACAACTGGTGGAAGCCCAGCGCCGCACGCAGCTGTTCCTGCAGCGGCACGGCCGCCGCCCGCGCTTCCTGATCGCGAAGATGGGTCAGGACGGGCACGACCGCGGCGCGCGCGTGATCGCGAGCGCGTTCGCGGACATGGGCTTCGATGTCGACATCGGACCGCTGTTCCAGACGCCCGACGAAGTGGCACGGCAGGCGATCGAGAACGACGTGCACCTGTGCGGCATCAGCACGCTGGCCGGAGCGCACAAGACGCTCGTGCCCGAGCTGATCGCGCTGCTGAAGAAGCAGGGGCGCAGCGACATCCTCGTCGTCGTCGGCGGCGTGATTCCCGAGCAGGACTGGGCCGCGTTGCGCGCGGCGGGTGTTGCAGAGGTGTTCGGGCCCGGCACCGTGATCCCGCAGGCCGCGATCAAGCTGCTCGATCTGCTCGAACGAAGCGCGTAGCGTGTCCTCTGTGAACGCCATGCCAGCCCTGGCCGCTGCGATCCGCGGCGGCGACACCGCGGCCCTCGCGCGCGGCATCACGCTCGTCGAGAGCCAGAGCGCGGCCGACATTGCTTTGGCCGAGGAGCTGCTGCAGACGCTGCTGCCGCACACGGGCGGCTCGCTGCGCATCGGCATCACGGGCGCGCCGGGGGTAGGCAAGAGCACGCTGATCGAAGCGCTCGGGTTGCGTCTCTGCGGCGCGGGCAGGCGCGTCGCGGTGCTCGCGGTCGATCCGAGCTCGACGATCACCGGTGGCAGCATCCTCGGCGACAAGACACGCATGACGGAACTGAGCCGGCATCGTCATGCGTTCATCCGGCCATCACCCGGCGGCGGCGGCCAGGGCGGCGTCGCCGCGCGCACACGCGAAGCGATGCTGCTCTGCGAAGCCGCGGGCTACGGCGTGGTCTTCGTCGAGACGATCGGCACCGGGCAGGGCGAAGTCAAAGTACACGGCATGGTCGACTTCTTCCTGCTGCTGTTGTCGCCGGCCGCCGGCGACGAGCTGCAGGGCATCAAACGCGGCGTCATGGAGCTGGCCGATGCCGTGCTCGTGCACAAGGCCGACGGCGACCTCGGGCCCGCCGCGGACCGCGCGGCGCAACAATGCCTGCTCGCGATGCGCGTGTTGCGCGGCGGTGACGTGGAAGCGCCGCCGATCGTGCTCGGCTCGTCCGTGACGGGCAGGGGGCTCGACGAGCTCTGGCACGCAGTCGAGCAGCGGCTCGCCACACGCCGCCAGAGCGGCGCGTTCGCGGCGAACCGCACGCGGCAGGCCGGCGAGTGGCTCGACGCGGCCGTTCGCGAACGGTTGCTGGCCGAGTTCTTCGGCGATGCCACGATCGCGCAGGCCATGGCCACGGCGCGCCACCAGGTCGCGCGCGGCGAACTGCTGCCGAGTGCGGCAGCGCGGCGGCTGTTGTCGCTGCGCAAGACCTGACGGCCAATTTGGCTCACTCGCGACCGCGCCGGCCGGCTCTTATCCTGCGCGCATGAGTACCGTGATCCGTCTCGCCACCGCGAACGACTTCGCCGCGATCGCTGCGATCACGAATCACTACATCCGCACGACGGCGATCCACTTCGCTTACGAAGACGTCGCCGCTGACGAGCTGCGTTCGCTGTGGCGCGAGCACGAAGACGTCTACCCGTGGCTCGTCGCCGAGACCGCGCGCGCGGTCGTCGGCTACGCGAAGGCCAGCGTGTTCCGCGCGCGCACGGCCTACCTCTGGACCACCGAGACCGGCATCTATCTCGCCCCCGAACAGTGTGGCCGCGGCCTCGGCAGACAGCTCTACGGCCGTCTGCTCGACGTGTTGCGCGCGCAGGGCTTCCACTCAGTCATCGGCGGCATCGCGTTGCCGAACGACGTGTCGGTGCGTCTGCACGAGCGTCTCGGCTTCGTGCCGTGCGGCACCGTGCAACGCGTGGGCTACAAGTTCGACCGCTGGCACGACGTCGGCTTCTGGCAGCTCTTCTTCCAGGAAGCGGCTCAGGCACCGCGTGAACTGCTGCGCCCGGACCAGGCCTTCGACGCCACCGCGCGAGCCGCTGCCGAGCCCGAGTAGCAGTGGGCGCTAGCGGCTCGACGCGCCGCCGGCGGCAGCCCAGGCAGGGTCGTCCTCGTGTGCGTTGCCCGAACCGAAGTTCTGCACCCAGTAGCGTCCGTCGGCCCCGATCCCGACTTCGCGGTGGCTCGGAGACAGCAGATTGCGGTGGTGCCCCGACGAGGTGAGCCACCCGTTGTGCGCGCCCTGGGCCCCGTCGGCGAGCGCGATGTTCTCACTGACGCCGAAGTTGTAGCCCTGAAGCCGCATGCGGTCGTATGGCGTGACGCGACCCGGCGTCGGCGACATGTGGTTGAAGTAGCCGAGACGCGACATCTCCTCCGCGTGCCCCTGCGCGGCGTCGCACACGGCTCGCACGAGCGCGAGTGGCCGATGCCGGAACATCGCGCGGTAGTCGTTCGTGATCTTGAGCTGTTCGCGCGCCGCCGAGTTCACCTGCTTGCCGATCAGGGCGTTGTAGGCCTCGATGTGGCGCCACTCCTCGAGTTCCGCGCGCTCGGCCGCAGACGTGCAATAGTCGGCGATCCCGATGCTGTCGCCGGCCGGCAGCGCGCGCGCCCACTCGGCCTGCGCCAGGCTCTGCGAGTCGAGCTCGCCGGATTCCGCGAGCACTCGAGCCACCCAGTCGAGGCGATCGAGGTCGGCGCGCAAGCTCGCCGGAACACGAACGCGCAGCCGTTGGTCCTGCCACAACGTGCGCACCGCGTCGACGCGACGCTCGACCTCGGCCTGCACATCGAGATACTCGCCGTATCTCTGGCCCGAGACGGCCGGCGGCTTGAACGGGTAGAAGTACTTGACCTCGTCGTAGATCAGGTCCCTCGCGTGCTTGCGGGCCTGATCGAGCAGCACGCGCTGCTCGCCCAACCTCTCGACCTGCTTCTTGAGCGTGCTGGTCTGCAGCTTCTCGATCTGCTGGCCGAACTCCTTGCGGCAGGCGGCCACCATGACCGCCACGGCGTCGGCACCGGCCGCGCGGGCCTCGACGACGAGCGCATCGCGCGGTCCGGGGTTCTTGTCGCGCAGTGCCGCGGAGAGCCGCGCGCCGAGCTTCTGCGCCTGCTTCTCGACCTCGATCGAACGGGCCGAGACGAAACCGGTCTTGCCCAACTGGTAGCCCAGCGCATCGAGCGGCTCGCCACGGCCGCTCGCGAGCACACGGTCGATCGCGGCCTTGAGGCTCGCGTCCGCGCGCAGGGCCTTGGCCAACCAGGCTTCGGCGCGGTCCTTGTCGCCGTGGTTGTAGAGCAGCGTCGCCGCGCCCAACACGGCCTTGCCCCCCGCAGCCGATTGCTCGGCGAGCGAATGGACACCGTCGGCCGGGATGTCGTTCCAGGTGAGCCGCTTCTGTCCCTCGGTCGTGGTGGCCAGCAACACGGTGCCTTCGGTCGCACACAGCTCGACGGAACCCGCGGTCGAGGTGGTCGTGAGTTTGCGACCCGTCGCGAGCACCGCGGCGATGCTCTCGTGCCAGGCCGCCTGCAGTTCGGCTTCCTCGGCACGGCGCAGCAGCCGCCCGGCGAAGTCCGCATCCCTGTCCTTGACCAGAGCCGCGGCCTCGCGCAACAGACCCGCAGTCTCGGCAAAGGCGGCGCGTGCTTCAGCGGCGCGCACGGACTCCATCTTCACGCGCACGCTCGCGAGCGAGGCGATGAGCGCCGACTCGTCGCCCTTCCCGGGCTGGATCTTCGCAGCGGCCAAACGCGCGGCCAGCGCGACCACGGCTTCGGCCTTGGCGAGTTCCTCGGCCAACGATCCGAACTCCGGTGTGGCCGGGAAGCGATGGCGGGCCTTCGCCAGCAGCGAGACGGCGTCCGCCGCTTTCGTGGCCCCTACGGTGCGCGCCTCGTCGATCACTGCCTGCAGCGCGACCTTCGCGCTCTTGCGCATTTCGCTGAGCTGGTCGCGCGCCCGCGCTGCGGCCTCGGCATCCTCGGCATCAGCCTGGGCTGCTTGCAGCAACGCGATCGCCTGCGCGAACATGCCCTGTTCGGCGAGACGCTTGGCTTCGGCGACGCTCGCGGCGGCCCGGTCGAGACGGGCCGGCGCCGACTTCGGTGTTGCAGCTTGAACCCGCGCGGACTCCTTGATCGCAGGCGTTTGGGGCCAGCTCGATGGCCGCGCGGGCGCGTCCGCTGGATCCTTCCGCAGCGGGGTATCTGCCGGCAGCGGGGTATCTGCCGGCAGCGGCGTGATCACGAGCTTCGGCCGGCGCAACATCAGTTCGTTGAGGTTCTCGCCCGCGAGCAGGCAGCCTGCCGCGATCTGTTCGTTGCCCTCCCCCTCCAGGTTCAGCTTCTCGAGTCTGGCCTTCCAGAACGTGTAACCCCTCTTGGAGTCCGGCTCGAGGATCTCCTTCTCGAGCCGCTCCTTGGCCATCTCGACGTCGCGCAGCGCCTTGTGTTCCATCTCGAGACGCTGCAACCGATCGTCGGTTGCGAGCGCCCACTCGGTTCGCAACCGTTCGATCGCCGTCGCAGCCTGCGCCAACTGCCCGCTCTGCCGGTGGCGCGCGATCGAGTTCAGCTCGTTTCGGACGCCTCCCTGCAACAGATACGTACCGACTGCGATCAACACGCCGACGACAACGACCGGGACGAGCTTCACCGCGACCTTGCGCCACGGTGCGCGCCGCCTGGAGAGCGGCGCCGGGGTTTCAGACTGCGAGTCGGAATCGGGAACTTGGACATCCATGCGAGAAACTGGACGAACGACGCGTCGCAACCACGAAGGCTCAGGGGGGCGCTGGATCCTACCCGGTTGCGGCCAGTGCGGGTAAGGGCGTTCGCACGCGGATCGAGCGGCGAGATGCGTATGCGCGCGCACGCCGCTAGACTGCCCCCGGTGTCCTCGTCCCGGTGGTCCGTCGTCACCGCCCTGGTGCTGATCCACATCGGCTGGGGCCTGCTGCGCGTCCCACGAGTGGTCGTCGGCAGGCGGCTCGACGACATCGCCGGCTACCGGCAGCAAGGGGAGGTCGAGCGCTTGTTCGACGCAAGCAAGCTCGAAGGTGCCGCAGCCGTGTCGTGGGTTCGCGAGCATGCTGCGCCCGACAGTGTCGTGCTCTGGTCGGGCTCCGAGCTCGGGGCCATGGAATTCACGGCGGCGTTCCTCTGGCCTCGCCTCGTCGTCGACGCGCATCGCTGTGGGGACGCAACGACTTTCGCGGGGCGCAAGATCGCCGTGGCCACCGTGGCCGGACGCACAGGCCGCATCACACTCGTCACGTCGCGAACGGCCGTGTCCGTCGAGGTGCGCTAGTGCGCCTCGTCGTAGCGGAACGATGTGTGCTGACTCTGTTCGCCGCCTATGCCTGCCTCGGTGTGGCCGGGTCGTGCTGGCTGCTCATGCATGGCACGGTGCCGGATTGGCTGCTTCCGGTGGCCATCGCGATCGGGTTGGCCGCGGCCTGCCTGCACCGGCCAGCGCCGCTCGCGCCTTCGGCCGCGACGCCGCGCTGGCAGACGATCCTGATCGTGCTCGCGCTGGCGGGCCTCGTGACGATCATGGCCTACGGCGCCCTCGCCACGGAGTCACGCCACTGGGATGGCGTCGTCGCCTGGGATCTCAAGGCGAAGGCGCTGGCCGTCGAACCGACGTTGGAGCAACCGTTCTTCCGCGACGCGGCTGTCTACAGCCACAGCCGCGACTATCCGTTGTTGCAGCCGCTCGCACTGGCCCTCGCCGAACGCTGGGGACTGCCGGGCCGGCTGCTGTTCCCCGCCGCATACTTGTCGATCCTCATCGCGGTCGCGGCCGCGGCCCGCCGCGCCGGCTGCAGCAACCGCAGCGCGCTGCTGTTCGGCCTCGCTTGTGGCGTCACCCCGATGTTCATAGCGCCTGCGAGCGGCGGCTTCGACTCTGGTTACGCGGACGGCATGCTGGCCGCGTCGCTCGCCGCGGTCGCACTCGGCGTAACGAGCCGTGCTCCGGTGTTCGTCGCGATCGGCACGCTCGTCATGGTGATGCAGAAGCCCGAGGGATTGCCCTACGCGGGCATCCTCGCGGCGGCGTTCTGGCTCGGCCGTGACACGGTGATGCTGCGCGCGAGTGCCATCGCGGGCGCAGCAGGCGGCGCCATCGTGCTCGCGCTGCAGCACGACCTGCACAGTTTTGGTCACCCCACGCAGATCGGCCCGACATTCCTCGTGGTCTTCGCATCGGCGGCGGTCGCACTGGGCCTCGACCTCGCGTTGCGTCGGTTCGGCACATCGTGGCGCTGGCGCGCGGGGTCGCTGCTGGTCGCGGCGCCGCTCGCCTTCGTGAGCCTCGCTCTCGCGAACGGCGGCGACGGAGTCGTCGGCACCCATCTCGCGAACGTGGACCAGGTCGGCGATCGGCTCGAGCGGTTGCCGCGCGTGCTGTTGTTCATGTTGCACTGGACGTTGGGCAGCGGCCGCTTTGCCTTGACGTTCTGGTTGCCGGTGGTCATCGGATTCGCGCAGTGGCGGTGCTCTGGCACTGTCGCCCCTGCGCTTCGAACATGGTTCCTGCTGGCCGTGCCGGTGTGCTGTGCGCCGTTCCTGCTGGCACCGATCGAGGACCTCGAACATCACCTGCGTTCGACGATGCCGCGATTGCTGCTGCATTGGTGCGGCGTCATGTGGATCTGGAGTGGCGTGCAGCCGCGGCCCGTGAACATGCCTCACGTGAGCGAGTCGTTCTCCCGCGATGAGCGAGCATTGGTTGCGGGACAACCGCGTCAGCCGCGTGCCGAAGCCCGCGGGTGACGGGTTCGTTTTGGGTTCCGTGGTCAGCGTCCTGCTTGTCGGGCTGCACTCTCCGCGAACCGGACACAGTAGGGAACGGTGTCCCACAGCCGCGCGGTGTTGTCACACGAGGCAGTGAGGATGCGCGTGCCGTCGGGACTGAAGCACGCGCCCTGGACCCAGTTCTCGTGTCCACGCAGGACCGCGGTCTCCTTCCAGGTAGCGACGTCCCACAGTCGCGCGGTGCTGTCCAAGGAGCCAGTGAGGACGCGGGTGCCGTCGGGGCTGAATGACGCGCACCACAAAGGGTCTTCGTGTCCACGCAGGACCGCAGTCTCCTTGCCGGTGGCGGCGTCCCAGACTCGGGCGGTGTGGTCGTCGGATGCCGTGACGACCCAGGCACCGTCGGGGCTGAACGACGCTGACGTGACCCCTTCCTTGTGTCCACGCAGGACCGCGGTCTCCTTGCCCGTGACGGCGTCCCAGAGTCGAGCGGTCCTGTCCTCGGAAGCCGTGACGACGCGAGTGCCGTCGGGACTGAACGAAGCCGTGAAGGGAATGAGCGCAACGACGCTCCGCTTACGTGCTTCGTGTGCACGCAGAACCGCGGTCTCCTTGCCCGTCGCGGTGTCCCACAGCTTGGCAATCTGGTCCCCGGAGGCAGTGAGGACGCGCGTGCCGTCGGAACTGAACGACGCTTGATCGACCGAGTGCTCGTGTCTCAGGACCGCGGTCTCCCTGCCAGTCGTGGCGTCCCACAGTCGTGCGGTCTTGTCGCGCGATGCGGTAACGATGCGGGTGCCGTCGGGGCTGAACGACGCGGATCGCACGCAGCCTTCGTGTCCACGCAGGATCGTCGTCTCCTTGCCCGTGGTCACGTCCCAGATTCGGGCCGTCTTGTCGTCAGAGGCTGTGACGGCTCGGGCGCCGTCCGGGCTGAATGACGCCGACCCCACCGCGCCTTCGTGTCCACGCAGGATCGCGGTGACCTTGCCCGTGTTGGTGTCCCAGAGTCGGGCGGTGCCATCGACCGAAGCTGTGACAGCACGGGCACCATCGGGGTTGAACGACGCAGACGAGACATATCCTCTGTGTCCACTCAGGACCGCGGTCTCCTTCTCGATGGCGGCGTTCCAGAGTCGCGCGGTGTTGTCGTGAGACGCGGTGACTACGCGGGTGCCGTCGGAACTGAACGACGCCGACCAGACCCGGCCTTCGTGTCCACGCAAGACCGCGATCTCCTTGCCCGTGGCGGCATCCCAGAGTCGGGCGGTCTTGTCGAAAGACGCTGTGACGACTCGGGTGCCGTCGGGGCTGAACGACGCACGCCAGATCGGGCCTTCGTGTCCACGCAGGACCGCAGCCTCCTTGCCGGTGGCGACGTCCCAGATTCGAACGGTCTTGTCCTGAGACGCCGTGACGACCCGGGTGCCGTCGGGGCTGAAGGACGTGGAGAAGACACTGAATTCGTGTCCACGCAGGACCGCGGTCTCCTTGCCCGTAGCGGCGTCCCAGAGTCGGGCGCTCCCGTCGTCAGAGCCTGTGGCGATGCGCGCACCGTCGGGACTGAACGACGGTTCGCGGATCCTGGCTCCGTGCCCGCGCAAGACTGCAGTCTCCTTTCCCGTGGCGGCGTCCCACACTCGCGCGGTGTGGTCCTCGGAGCCAGTCAGGATGCGCATGCCGTCGGAACTGAACGACGACGACGTGACGGGGCCCTCGTGTCCCCGCAAGACTGCGACCTCCTGGCCCGTGGCAGCGTCCCATACTCGCGCGGTGTGGTCGCCAGACGCTGTGACGACGCGGGTGCCGTCCGGGCTGAACGACGCCGACCAGACCTCCTCCCCGTGTCGCAGGACTGCGGTCTCCTTGCCGGTGGCGGCGTCACAGAGTCGGGCGGTCCCGTCGTCGGAGGCCGTGACGACGCGCGTGCCGTCGCGACTGAACGACGCCGACCAGACGCGGCCTTCGTGTCCACGCAGGACAACGGTCCCTTTTCCCGTGGCGGCGTCCCAGAGTCGGGCTGTCCTGTCGTCAGAAGTCGAGACGACGCGGGTGCCGTCCGGGCTGAACGACGCCGACCAGATCCGGTGTTCGTGTCCACGCAGGACCGCGAGGCTCGCGTCGGAGGATGCGTGAAGATACCTCCACTCCCAGCCTCGGAACTCGACGGGGGCTTGGGCGAGAAAGGCATTCATGTTGCCTATCTCGTTGGTGCGCAAGGCAGCCCAAGCCGCAGCGATGGTTGCGAAGTAGGCCTCCCGGCGCGCCAGGTCGCGGTCCTTCGTCGCCTGGGTGGAGAGGCGCGCATTGTCGATGGCGAACCAGGCGGTGGCGATGACTCCAGCGATGATCGCGAGCAAGACCAAGGTCGCAGCGATCAACTGGCCGCGGTATCGGCGCCCGAACTTGCGCAGTCGATAGCCGAGACTGGGCGGACATGCGACTACGGGCTCTCCGCGCAGGTATCTGCCTACGTCGGCGGCGAACTCGCTGGCCGTCTGGTAGCGGCGCGTGCGGTCTTTCTCGATGGGCTTCATCACGACCCAGTCGAGTTCGGTTCGCAGTTGCCGCAACAGGGCGGGTGCAGTGGTGCGTCGTTGGCTGGCGACCTGGTCCCGGCTGGCACCGAGTGAGGAGAGCCGCGTGCTCGGCTTCAGCGGGTCGACTTCGCGAATGACGCGCTGTACTTCGAGCAGACCTGCTTTGCGCAGCTCGACCGCAGGGAAGGGCAGGGTTCCCGTCAGCAGCTCGTAGAGCAGGACTCCGAGCGAGTAGACGTCGGTCCGCGTGTCGATGTCGAGACCGTCGAGGCCGGCTTGCTCGGGGGACATGTATTCGGGCGTGCCGATGATCTGTCCCTGCTCGGTGAACATGGTCGCCTCGACGAGGCGGTGGTCCGTGGCACGAGCGAGGCCGAAGTCGATGACCTTCACGCGAGCGTCGCCATCGACGACGGACACCAGGATGTTGGATGGCTTGAGGTCGCGGTGGATGACGCCCTTCGTGTGCGCGTGCTGCACTGCGGAGCAGACCTGCTGGAAGAGTTCGAGGCGGTGCTGGAGCGAGAGCTTGCGCTCATCGCAGTACTGCGTGATCGGCAGGCCCTTGACATACTCCATTGCGAAGTAGGGCCGCCCGCTGTCAGTGGCACCGGCGTCGAAGACCCGAGCGATGTTGTTGTGCTCCATCATCGCCAGGGCCTGCCGCTCGGCCTGGAAGCGGGTCAGGACCTGCTTCGTGTCCATGCCGAGCTTGATCACCTTGAGCGCGACGCGCCGGCGAACAGGCTCGCGCTGCTCGGCGAGGTAGACCGTGCCCATGCCGCCTGCGCCGATTTCTTCGAGGACGCGGTACGGCCCAATCTGCGTGGGACGTTCGTCTTCCACGAAACGCGATTCTCAGGCCAGGCGAATCGGATCGCCAGAGGGCGGAGCAATTCGGCGGATCGATGCCCGTGTCTAGACTGCGGTCACACGACGAGCTGGCCGTGACCAAGCGACACGCAGACTCTCGCGCACTCAGCCGATTGTTCGACTCTGCCCTTGGAACTGGCAGTCGTTCTTGAAGGGTACTCCCCGGACCCCGTCCATGATCCAACCTGCACGTCCTCGATCGCATACCACAGCATGGCGTGCACGCTGCCCTTCACTTTCTCGCGTATGTCGCGATTGCGATCGGTGAACGTCACCTTCCCCCGCACCGTGACCGTGCCGTCCGCGCCGACCTCGACGCTCGGTGGCTTGCTCGAGGGCGGCGGCTCATGCGCTGCTGTGATGGCACAGAGCGCACTGAGCAGCATCGTGCCGAGCCACCCTGTCATGAGCGGCACCTCCGACCGCGTCACAACCGCAGCGGCGCGCCGAAGGCGCGCGGCCAGGTCGTGGGCCGGTTTGCCCGCGGCGCTCGGCGCCGCGGGCGGCCCGGCTCACAACCCGATCGAGAACCTGTTGCCGTTCGAGAAGACGAGGTTCAGCGGAGTGGCGAGCGAGAGCGCGATCGACTGGCACGTGAGACCCAGACCGATGTACGCGGGAGAGTTCGGAATGAGCAACCCGAAGCTGCCGGTGCCGGCCGGCAACGTGACCGGGAACGTGATCGAGGTCAGGTTCGCATTGGTGTAGGCGCGGCAGTTCGGGGCCCCGATGAAGCCGAGGTCGATGCCGGGCAGCGGCGTATCGCCGAAGAACAGGAACGCGACCGGAGCGATCGGAGGCACGGCCGACGTGTTCAGCGTGTAGGTCGTGTTGAGCCGCGGCAGGCTGCTCGAGGTCAGCGTGAGACCCGTGACCGCGGTGTCGACGACCGCGATCCCGAGGCCCAGGTCGACCGACAGGTCGGATGCTTCCGGTCGCCACGCAACCCCGCCGACCGAGTACCCGACGACGTAGTTGTTGCTGCCCGGCGTGATCGTGCCGTAGACGATCGTCACGTCGCCCGTCGTGCGGTCGAACTGGTATTGGAACGTGTCACCCGGCGTCGAGGGGAAGGGAAGCTGATAGGAATACACGTTGTCCCACGTGACGTAGGAGATGCCGCCGACTTCCTCGTAGCGGATCTTGCCACTGCCGGCGGCGGCCGGGTTGTAGTCGTGCCAGCATGCGGCGATCGAAGTCTGTACGAAGGCGAGGAACAACCCCGCCTCCGGTGCGAACCCCGCACCGTTGCCGACCGCGGCCAGCGCGATGTTGCCGTTCGAGGAGACGGTCAAGGAGCCCGTCGTGCCACCACCCGGCACCGGCATTGGCGAAGACAAGGCCACGGTCTGCACGACGTCGTCCGCGTTGGCGATGATCGCGGACGTAGGGCTCGGCGGCACCAAGACGCCCGGAAGGCCGTTCGTGGCGACGTAGCCGCTCGGCCCACGCAGCAACGTCATCGTCGTGTTGCTGAGGTCGAAGCCGCCGACCGGCATGACCTCGTAGAAGGCGTCGCGGGCGCTGACGCAGCCCGTGCCGTAGTCCGAGGCCAGCGCGCAGCCACTCCACGCGACCGACTGGTAGACCCAACCCGCCGGGGTCACGGGGACCAGCTCGAGGTTGCGGAACGGCATGTCGAAGGTGGTCTGGGTCGGCCACACCTCGTAGAGCAGGTTGTCGATCGTCACGCCGCCGGCCGACAGATCGCTGGCCGCGGGCAGTGGGGCGCCACCACCAGGAGAGGCTCCGGTGATGCCGACTCCGGCCACGTAGTTGTATGTCGAGTTGTTCGTCACGCCGAGTGAGTAGAAGACCTCCGCTTCGCCGCTCGGAGACAGCTGCAGCTGGATCTGGAACTGCGTCGTGTGCCCGTAGTTGACCGCGCGGTCCCAGGTGATGATGCACTTCGCCGGCGAGCTGTTGATGTACACGCCGGCGCCGTTCGCCACGAGCATGTTCAGGTCGTGCCACAGCGCAGCGATGCGCGGCGGGCCGCTCGCGAGTTCCAGCGCGGTCGCGCTGTAGTCGCCCGCGCCCGGTGCCGGCACGCCGCCATTCGACAGCGTGACGTAGCCATTGCAGCAGATGTGCACGTCGGTGTAGGTCGTGCCCGCAAACGGAAACGTGAAGCCAATCGCCTGGATGCCGAACACGACGTCGTCGCCGCCGCCGAGGTTGATGCCCAGGTTGCGGTCGGGGCAGTTCTGGGCGGACAGCGCCGAACCGAGCACGAGTGTGACTGGGAGGAGGATGCTCTTCATGGGAGGAGTGTGGTGAGAGTTAGGCGTGGGGGAGCGCCTCGGGCGGGGCGCGATTCTAGCGCCGCGAGTCGAAGCCGGTGCACGCCCGTATCCGCCGGCCGTTGCAAACGGAGCCAATTACGGTGAGGCATGCACGGCGGCTCGCGGCTCGATGTCAGCGCGGCGTCTGGGGAAACTTCAGGTAGGGCAGACGCACGCCCTGGAACGTGAAGTTGTCGATGCGCAGCTCGGGCGGCGGTTCGAAACCGGCGCCGCCCTCGAACGCGATGAGGTCGTTCTGCTCGACGCCGTCGCCCGAGACACCGAGCGCGCCGACCAGCTCGCCGTTCTTGTAGAGCGGGACCGAGCCCGGGAAGAACGTGAGTCCGTTCTGGTAGCCGGGATCGGGCGCTGCGTTGCCCCAACGATCGACCTGCACGGGCTCCTGGTTGAGGCGCGCGAGGTTGAAGAGCGGGCCGGGACCATTCTCGTCGATGCCGGGCGGGTAGAACGGCTGCGACAGGAAGCCGAGCGTGCGCGTCGTCAACGCGATGCCGCGGTTCAGACCGGTCGGATCGGTCGGGAAGCCGGCCCACCGGTCGCCGTCCGGGAAGTTCAGCACCGTGCCGTTCGCGAGCGTGCGCGTGGTCGTCGCACTCAACGGGCCGCCCGGGCGGCAGAAGTAGACGACGCTGCGCGCCTTCGCGGGCACGACGTCGACGGCGTCGCACAGCGTGTCCTCCATGCGGAAGTGCGCGAGGATCAGGCCGCGCGTGTCGACGACGGTCGCGATCACCTTCGCGCCGCTGCCGAGCGGCAGGCGCACCTGCGCGCGCGTACGGTCCGCGCTCGCGATCACCTGGTCGATGATGGTCCGCACTTCGGTGAGCGACAGCGTCTGCGTCGGGCCGCCGTCGACGCCCGCGATCGGACCGATCAGGTAGCCGAACGGATCGACGCGCCCAGGGGTCAAGGGGGTGCCGACGACCGGCAACGGACCTGGGCCGAAACCAGCCGGCCGTGTCGTCTGCTTCACGTAGGGCAACAGGATGCCGCCGATCGTGATCGCCCCTTCGGGCGGGATCGCGAAGAAGAAGTTCTCGTCGCCGACGGCGCCGGTCCCGGTCGCACCGCTGATCGCCGCGAACTCCGCGGCCTCGACGTTCGGCGGCTCTGCGGGAACGGTCACGTTGTCGCGCACGTAGGCGCCGACCCCGCCGACGAGCCGCGGGACGCCGATGCTGTTCGGCTTGTAGAGCGGCACCGCGCCCGGCAGCAGTGTGATGCCAGGGCTCGGGAACGACAGGCCCTGGATGTTGCGGGACGGATTGTACTCGAAACCCGGATTGAAGGCAGTGACCGGGACCGTGAGTGGCGACGCGATGTTGGCGCCGCGGTTCGTCGAGTTGATCTGCCACAGCGGGCCCTGCGGCGTGCCCGCGATGCCGCTCGTGGTGCGAGTCGGGGCGATGACCGAGTCCGGGAACGGCGCGACGCCGCTGCTGGCCGGCACCGCCGACGGCACGAACGGCACATCGAACGTCGGCGGGAAGTGGAACGTGCCCAGCGTCTCGACCGTTCGCGACGACAGCGGCGCCTGACTGTTCGAGAAATACGCGGTGGTCCGCGCGAGGCTCAGCGCGATGTTGTCCTCGTCCTCCACCGGGCCGGCGGGCGTGGTGCGCACGGCGCCGAGGAACTCGCCGGTGCGATCGACCACCGCGACGTGCAGGAACGGACTGTCGATCGCGGCGACCGCGCGATCGAGAATGAGCTGCACCTCGGCCGTGGTCAGCGGCACCACGTCGCCGAAGAACGGCAACGTCGGCGCCGACGTGATCTTCGCGTCGCACGAACCGAGCGCGAGCGCCGACACGGTCGCCGCGCCGACGAGTGAACAAACGAGCAGGTTGCGGGGCTTGCCGAGTATTGGGCCGATCATTGCCACTACCAGGTCGTGATCACGGTGGTGAAGAACGAATAACGCAGGTCGTCGGACTCGTAGATGCGCGCGAAGCCGTCGTCGGGCATCAGCGCCGACGCGCCGAGCTGCAGGATGACGTTGTTGGTCAGGAGCGGCCGATACTGCGTGCCGATGAAGATCTCGGTGCCGATCGACTTGTCGATGTCGGCCGCCTGCAGCAGGAACTCGAGCGACTCGGTCTTGTCGAAGCGCAGATACGTGAAGCCGCCCTGCGCACGCCATTTCGGCGTCAACTCGACGTCGGCCGCCGCGCCGAGCAGCAGCACTCCGGGGTTCACGGAGTTGGACTGGCCCTGGCTCTTGCTGGTCTGCAGGTCAGCGAGCGGGCTGCCGGGGTTCGTGAGGTTCGTGCCGACGAACTTCAGACCCTGCGTGTTCCAGAACGACAGCGCGCCGCCGCCGAAGTTCGGCGCATCGAAGATCGCGTCGAAACCCTCGCCATCGCCGTCGCGCGGGTCGCCGTCGCCCGACGCGTAGAGGAAGAACGCGCGCGGACGCCACCAGTCGATGTCGTAGGACACTTCGGCCGCGAAGAACTGCGATGCGATGTCGACCGGACGCGCCGCGATCGGGTTCTGCGATTCTTCGCCGAACGCGAAGTAGAGCGCGTGCGTCACGTTCCAGCGGCCGAGGTGGCCCTCGCCGGCCCAACCGAAGTAGTAGGCGTCGACCTCGTTCGTCTGGAAGTTCCCGATCGGCGCCGGCGACACGAGGAACCCGTTGTCGTCGAACTCGACGCCGCGGTGGTCGCGGTTGAAATGGAACGACAGCGAAGTCGTGTAGCCGAGCACGGGCCAGTCCTGGCGATACACGTTCGCGATGAAGACGTTCTGGTCGCGATCCTCGTAGCGATTGAGACCCGAGTTGGTGTCCTTGTCGAGCTGGTCGAAGAACGCCAGGTTGTATTGCCACTTGTTCTGGTCGGCGTTGCCGAAGAAGCGGACGCCGAGGTTCGTGTCCTCGAAGACGAAGCCGCGGAAGTCGCTGCGGAACGGCAGCACGCCGGCCTCGACGCTCAGGAAGTCGTAGCGGTCGCTGAGGTCGAACAGGTGATACTCGACGAACGCCTCCTGCAGCGTGACGTCGCCGCGTTCGCGCGTCGTTCCCTGCGCGGGATCGATGACCACGACGCCGACTTCGTTGACCTCGAGCCTCGTGTAGTTGAACACGGGCGTCACGCGCAGGCGCCAATCCACGGGCTTGAACGCCTGCTGGCCGCGGAACAGATCCATCGCGATGGCGAGGTCGTTCTGCACGAACGTCTGCCGGCCATCGCCGAAGTTGTTCGGATTCACGGGCCCCGGGCCCGTGATGCCGCTCGGCGTCGGCACGTCGCGCTTCTCGAAGAAGAAGCGGTTCGTGACGGTCAGCGCGAAGAAGACGTCCTCGGTGCCGAACACCGGGAAGTCGCCCTTGAGCCGGTTCTGGCGGTATGGGTTCCACCAGGCCGCGGGCTCGTTGACGATGTAGCGCGGCGGTTCGATGCCATCGCTCGGATTGCCCGCGGCGAACCAGCGGGAAGGGAACGGCTCGAAATCGCGCAGCACCGGAGGCTTCACCTCCGGCGCCGGTTCCTGGGCGAGGCACGGGCCGATCGCCACGCCGCAACCAACCAGCAGCAAGCAGACCCGACGCGTCATGCGCTCCTCATGAGACTCGTCCCAATGGAAGAGGCGGGCATTGGAGCGAGCCATCACCGCACAGGAAAGGCTTTTTGTAGCGGCCTGCGTGCAACACGAACCAGGAGGGCCGCGTTGCAGCGCCCTCCCTTTCCAAAGCAAGTCTGTCGCATCCGCCGATGCTTCGATCTAGCATCGGGCACGCAAGAATGGCCGGTTTCGAGTTGAACATCCGTGAGCCCGGGAAGCAGCCCAGGCTCGTGCAACTGACCGCGAGCCTCGTCGTCGGACGTTCGCGTCGAGCCGACGTCACGGTCGAAGACCAGGAGGTCGGTCGCGAGCAGTTCCGCATCGGCGTCGACCGCGGCATCGTCGTCCTCGAGGGCATCGGCAAGACCAACCGGACGATGGTCGACGGCAGAGAGCTCGAAGCCGGCGCGCGCATCACGCTGTCGCCGGGCGCCACGATCATCGTCGGCAAGACCACGTTCGTGCTGCAGCACGGAGAGTCGACTGCGCAGGCCGTCCGCCCTCAGCAACGAGACGACGCAACAGCCGTGCGTGCGCCGGACAAGCTCCCGGCCGCGGCTGCCGCAGCAGCAAAGGGTCCGGTCGAACCGCCCCGCCAGGAAGAGACCGGCGGAGCCGTGGGGCCGATGCAGACGATGCAGATGCCGCGGCCCGGCGCACGGGCGGCGCCCAATCCAGCGGCAGGACCGGCTTCGGGACCAGCGCCCGCGCCGCAGAAACCCGTTCCCGCGCCACCACCGCCAGCGGCCGACCCGGGCCAGATCGACCAGACGATGCAATGGAAGGGCGGGTTCCGCCCCGGTGCTGCTCCCCCATTGCCGCCTGCGTCGCCGGCTGTGCCGCCGCCTGCGTCGCCGCAAAAGCAGGGGCCGACGCCGCCACCGGCTCGGTCTCCGATCAAGCCACCGATACTGGATCTGGCTGCGACTCCGCCGGCCGATGCGGCCCGAGCTGCAGCGCCCGCGCCGCGGAAACCCGATACGACGACGCCCTCGTCGGCTCCCGCACCGGTCTCCCCAGCCCGGTCCTCGGACAAGCCGATCACGGTGCAGCTCAGCCAGACCGACATCGTGCCGGCCGGCTTCACCAGCAGCAGCGACATCAATCCGCTCGAGCTCGAGACGCGACTGCACGACGCGCTGCCACGCCTGTTCGTCAAGGGCGACTCGATGAAGAGGCGCATCCGCCTGCTCAAGACACGCTGCATGGTGGGCCGCAGCGAGAGCTCCGACGTGCTGCTGCCGGTCGAGTCGGTGTCGGAAACACACGCCGAAATCACCTTCGACGGCACGAGGTTCGTGCTGCGCGACTGTGGCAGCAGGAACGGCACCTACGTCGATGGCAACCACCTGCGCAGTGCGCAACATCCGCTCGCGCGCCACTCGCTGATCGGAGCCGGGACCCTGCGCGCGATCTTCCTGTGCAATACGAAAGACGGCGCGAGGAACGACCGCCGGTGCGAGGAGCGCGCGCTGCACCTCCTGGTCAGCGCGGGCCGCCTGACGCGCGACGAAGGGCAACAGATTCTGCGCATGGCCAGCACCGACTCGAGTCAATCGATCGCCGAGATCGTGCTGATGGAGACCGCGCTCGCGCCCACCGACTGGGTCACGGCCATCGCGGGTGCGCGCAGCAAGGTGACGCTCTGGGACCGGATCCGCCGGGCCTTCGGTCGTTCCGGCGCTGGACCGAAGCCGTCCTAGCATCCCGATGAACCTCGGGCTGTACCGCTCCTGGCATGCTCTCGTGGCTTTGGGAGTGGCCGCGGCGTTCTGGCTCTGGCACTGGCTCGATCCCGAAGAGTTCGGCAGCCGCGCCGACTCGAACGTCGCCTTCCTGCTCACGACCGGATGGCTCGCCGTCGCGTGTTACGTAGCGCTGGCGCTCTACGCGGTTCGACGCGCCGTGCACCGCCTGCGCTTGAGCCCGGAGTTCGGCTGGAAGGTGAAGTTGCCGCAGCTCGAACAGGCGCAGTCGTATCTCGTCGAGCTGCAGAACCGGATCCTGAGGCGCGAGGTGGTCGGCGCGAAGGCCGTGCGCAGCGAAGTGAACGCGATCCTGACCGGATTCGGCGTGCGCCGCGTATTGCGCGTCGAGATCGAGCGGGATCCGGGCGGACCCGGCATGCTGCACCTGCGCGTCGGTCCACGCGAACCACTCGGCCGCCTCGCGAGCTGGCTGCATGCACACGTCTTCTACGGCTTCGCCGCGGCGATCCTCGTGTTCTTCCACGGCGGTCTGCGGTCGCAGTCCACGATGGGCTTCCTGCTCAATGGACTCAGCTACTTCGTGATCGGCAGCGGCCTGCTCGGCGCGTTCTTGTGGACCTTCGGCCCCACCTGGCTCACGCGCGCCGAACGCGTGATGTCGATCGAGAAGGCCTTTGCGCTGGCGCGACACTACGACGCGTGCGTGGCCGAGGCAGTGGCAGCTCGCAACGCCGCGACCGGCACGGCCGCCGGAAAAGCGAGCAGGGAGTTCGCGACGCTCGTCGGCCAACGCCACGAGGTGCACGCCGAACTGCGCCGGCTCGGCCGGTTCCGCGAGCTGCTGCGCGCGTGGCGCCTGCTGCACGTGCCCGCTTCGATCCTGTTGCTCGCGCTCGTCGGCGTCCACGTTCTCAGCATCTGGTACTACTGATGGCCACCGACGCGGTCGACACGTTGCTCTCGATGCCGCTGTTCGTGGACGTCGACAAGAAGCTGCTCGAAGCGGTGCGCAAGGAGGCGGCCATCACCGCGGGCACCTTCGAATGGGCGGCCGGAGTAAGCCCGCGCCCGGGCTTCGTGCGCTTCCTCTCGCCGAGAACCGGCGAGGACGTCGTCCGCCAGGGTGACCTCACGACCGAGCTCATGGTCGTGTTGTCGGGTCGCATCGAAGCGATCCAGGCGCGCCCGGGCCACGGGGCCTTTCGCCATCGCGAGTACGACGTAGGGACGTGGTTCGGAGAAGTGAGTGCACACTCGCACCACCCGGCCCTCGCGACCTGCCGCGCGGTCGAACCGAGCTCGGTCGCGGCGCTCGACGCGCGTCTGTTCGCGAAGCTCTACGCCGAGGACGAGGAGTTCAAGCAGCGCATCGACGCGGGCTACCTCGACAACCTGCCCCTGCACCTGCGCGCGAGCTCGTTGTGCCGGGAGCTCGACGATCGAGCACTCGGCGAGCTGCAGCAGGCCGCGAAGCTCGTGACTGCCGACGAGGGCGACGTGATCGCGAAAGCCGGGGCAGCCGCCGACACCGTGTATCTGGTGCGCGCCGGAGCCGTGTCCTGTTCGGTCGAAGGCGAGCGCGGTGAACGCGTGCTCGCGTTCTACAAGGGCAACGCGACGTTCGGCGAACACGTCGTCACGAGCGCTCAGGCGACCTGGCCCGCGACCTACAAGGCCCTGATGCGGACCGCGCTCGTCGCGCTGCCGCGTCGTGCGTTCGCACAGCTCGGCGAGGCTGCGCGCGTGGGCGTCGGTCGCGCCGCGAACCGGCTCATCGGCACGCCCGACGCCGAAGCCGCCGCACGCGACGCGGCCGCGCCGGCGGGCAGCACGCTGCTCGACGAGCTGCACGTGATGGTCGAGCGCGAATCGGTCAAGGGCGGCCGCGCGCTCGTCATCGATCGCACGAAGTGTGTGCGCTGCAACATGTGCGTCGAGTCGTGCGTGGCCGTGCACGACGACCACGTGCCGCGGCTCTCGAAGGTCGGCACGACCGTGATGACCGACGAAGTGCTCGTCACCGCGTGTTACCATTGCGAGCTGCCGCAGTGCATGTTGTCGTGCGACTACGCGGCGATCCGCCGCGACCCGCAGGGCCGGATCCGCTTCGAGTACGACAACTGCGTCGGCTGCGCGGGCTGCATCGACGGCTGCCCCTACGGTGTGATCCGCCTCGTCGAGCCCGCACCACCGCCGCCGCCACCACCTTCGTTCCTCGCGAGCCTGCCGCTGGTCGGCAGGTGGTTCGGCGGCGGTCTGCCGGCCCCGGCCGGCGCGGCCGCGGCCGCCGGTGGCCCCGATGTCGCAGCCCCTGATGCAGGTACAAGGGGCGAAAAGCCGCGCGCGGCGGGAGTCGGCGCCAAGCTCACTCCGATCGCCGGCAAGACGATCAAGTGTGACCTGTGCGCGGGGCTGCCGTTCGAAGCCTGCGTCTACAACTGCCCCACCACGGCGATCCTGCGCCGCGAGCCGCAGAGTTTGTTCGACCGCAGGAAGGGCCTGTGAGCAAGGCGAGCACGCCGCGGATCGTCGTCGAGAGCAACGGCAACCCGCTGCTCTCGGCGCAGGGCGAAGTCGTGTTCGGAGCCCGCACGGGCTGCGACGTCGTGCTCGACGACCCCGTCGCCGCTGCGCGTCACTGCCGTGTTGCGTTCGAGGACGGCTTCCGCGTGCGCGACCTCGATTCCGTGTCGGGCACCTGGGTCGATGGCAAGCCGGCGCGTCCGTCGCTTGTGATCAGCGACGGCAGCGAGATCGTGATCGGCGTGTCGAAGCTCGTGGCCAGCGTGCAGTCGCGCGACGGCGTGAACACGCTCGTGCTCGACCTGCAGCGCAACGTGTTCTGGTGGAAGCGCCCCGGCAAGGGTGTCTTCGACAACGATCCCGACGCGATGGTGCGCGCGGAGGTCGGCTTCGCGCGGTTCCGCGCACTCGAAGTCGGCAACCGCGTCGCCATCGTCGCCGCGCTGGTGTTGCTCGTGGCCGGCGCATTCGTCGCGACGGTCATGGAGCCGCTCGCCGATCCCGGACCGCTGTTGCCTTCGCACGCGCTGGTCACCGAGGTCGCAGGGGGTGTCGAGGCGCCGCACGCTGCCTTCGCGGCGGCGGGTCCGCTCGCACGCGATCAGGGATGCGACGTCTGTCACAGCACGTTCTCGGGCACACCCGCGAACAAGTGCATGCAATGTCACAAGGACCTCAGGGATCTCGACGATCCCTCGACCTGGCGACATCCCTATCTGGGCGATGGCAAGTTGGGTGTGGTGTCGGGCATGGACGCAGGCGAGGCGTTGTGCGCCGTGTGCCATCAGGATCACCAGGGCGCAGAGTTCCTGAAGCCCGCGGCCGGTCGACTGGTCGGCCGCTGCGAAATCTGCCACCGCGGCGACGGTGCGCCGATGGACGAGGACGCGAAACGCAAGCTCAAGCAGGAGCTGCTCGATCGCGTGCCACCGACCTCGCCACCGCAGGGCAAGCACCCGCTCGCGACGTACCGCTTCCCACACGACGTGCACCTGGGCAAGGCAATCGATTGCGCAGTCTGCCATCGGCCAGACTCCGCGGCACGGGCGCGCCTGCCGGGCGCAAGCAACCCCGACCGCGACGACTTCGTCGAGACGCCGTTCGAGGTCTGCGCGTCGTGTCACGTGCCCAACGCACCGGCCACGAACATGACGGCCGAAGAACAGACGCGCTGGCTCAGCAAGAACCAATGGCCCGTAGTGTGGCACGGCACCGACGAAGGCGGCGTGCACTGCAAGAAGTGCCACGCCACCACCGAGCGCTCTGGCCGCGCGGTGTTCGGCCCGGAGTTGCGCACCGTCGAGCGGCCCGCGTTCTCGGCGCAGCAGTACGCGGACGAACGCGCGCAGTATGTCGCCGCCGCACGCCGCCGGCACGAACCGGAGTTCGAGGCGCACGCGAACGGCAACGCCTGCACGCTGTGCCATCTGCGCGGCGGCATCCCGCAGAGCGACGCCGTCGCGCGCACGTTCTGGCACGCGTTGCACCTCGCCGACGGCAGCCTCGCGCCAGAGGCCGGCAAGCGCGCCGAGATCAGCCGCAACAAACAGGACGGCTGTCTCTCGTGCCACGGCGACCTGCTACAGGCGTCTTCGCTGCGCACCGCGGACGAGGGCGGCTACCGATGGCCCGGTGACGCCGAGGCCCAGGCCGCGTGCAGGCAGTGCCATCGGCAAAAGGAAGGCGAGAGTATCGCAATGCAGCCGGCCGGCGCGATCGCGCCCGAGCGACGCGCAATGGCAACCGTCATCCCGCACGCTCCCCACGTGAACAGCGTGCACTTCGGCAACGAGGGCGTGCTCGCCGACGGCTGCTTCTCGTGCCACGAGTTCGAGAGTGGCGGGGCCGACTTCAGGATGGTGCCGCGCACGAAGCCCGCGGCGGGCTCCTGCGTCGCGTGCCATGCGGGTCACGATCACATCGCCGGCAACAGCTGCCAGAAGTGCCACCCGGCCGAAGCCGGCAAGAGCAATTCGTTCCTGCTGAGCGCCATGGTCCCGGAAGGCACGACGGTCTTCGGCCGCGCAGTGCCGCCAGCCCCGACTCGCCCTTGGCCCAGAAGCGGGTTCAGCCACTTCTCGCGTGGTCACGTCGGACCCGACATCGAGTGCAAGACGTGTCACGGCAACACGGGCATCGAGTCGGCGAAGACGATCGAGGCCGTGCCGCTGCCCGATGACCGGACCGCCGTCTGCCGCGAGTGCCATCTGCAGAAGCAGTTCCACTGGCGCTGAGGCCGTTCAACCTGCGTCACAGAGCATAACTGTATTCAAGCCATTGACATGAGCAGGTCTTGATCGACATGGAGACTGTTGGGGGCGCCGTGCAGCCCGAGGTTGGAGGGATCCCTTTGGACTTGGTAACGACGGGAGCTCGGTGCTCATTCCAATGCGCACAACGCCGCTCCCACCTTGCGTCTTTGGTCTTTTCCTCAGCAGACAGAACGAATACGCTGCGAACTCGGGATCCCCATGCGAGCACCTCGTGAGAAGCCCCAGCTCGGGGACGAGCTGCGTGGATACACGCTTCGCGAACTCGTAGGCGAAGGAGGCAGCGCGTGGGTATTCTTGGGAGAACGCAATACGGCTGTGGGGGAATACCGGGCGCTGAAGGTGCTCAAGTCCGCGGCTGATGTAGGCCGCTTGCGACGCGAAGACATGGCGATGCAGTCCATTCAGAAGGATGCATCTGCGGGCTCCGCTTGCTTCGTCAGGAGCGATGGAGTCGAAACGGATCAGCGTTCCGGCTGGATTTCATTGGTGATGGGCTTCTTCAAAGGGAGACCCTTGGCACGCATCGGCAAGAGGTTCGACGCCTTTGCCATCGTGAAACGGATTGCCCATGGTCTGGCCCTCATGCACAAGTTGGGCATGGTGCACCGCGACTTGACTCCCAACAACATCCTGATTGGCGACGCAACGAAGGACGCGGACATCAAGATGGACGGGACGAAGAAGCCGGACATCAGGATTGTCGATCTAGGACTGGTACGCTTCATGTCTCCCCAGGCGGAGGACGGTCAGCTCAGTCGCGGCGTCGCGATCGGCACTCCGGAGTACATGCCACCGGAAGTCTATGAGAGGTTCAGTGCGATGGAGCCTCCGAGCGACGTGTTCGCGTTGGCCAGCACCCTCTACTTCTTGTTGGAAGGCCGTGCGCCTTTCAACAAGTCCCGAAGCTTCATGGATTCGTTTCCGGTCCCGGAGGATGGCTCCAAGGATCTGAGGGAACTGTTCCTGCGCGCCACGGACCGCCGACTCGAGAGGCGTTACCAGAACGTTGGCGAGTTCCTCAAACAGCTAGAACTGTGTGACCAAATGACCACAACAAACATATGGCGAACGACGAGCCGGCCCGTGCGGCGTAGAGATGCGTCTGGCGAGGTGCACATGTTCCGTGGGGCTGACTCGGTGCAAGTCCAGCTGTGGCAATGCAAGGAGCTCGATGGGCCACTCGAATTCAAGGGAGCCACCGTCACTGCCAATTGGAGCACGCAATCGCTCAAACTCAGATGTCCGGCCTGGGTGACGGTCACGACGCCCGCTGTCGATTCCCGCGGGAATGCCAGCGGGCCAGCAAGGGTCGTACAGGAGATATTCCGTCCAAACCAGGAGATCCCTCTGCCGTGGGATCAGCCGGCCGAGTTGGTCTTCCGCCGGCTCAACAACCGCGCGCGGTACTCCTGTGAAGTCAAGTGGCCGCGCACGGATGTTCCCACCGGGGAGACGGATACCGGAAGGGGTGGCGTCGAGTTTTCCTTTGCAAAGCTCGACATCGACGCGCCACAGGACCTTTGTCGCATCGTTCTTCAACATCAACGCGAAGAGCAGGCACCATGAGCGAGACCGCGATCAAGCAACTGGGCACCATCACTCTGTCAGTCGTCACGGACCAGCGCGACGAGAAAGGCCAACGGATCGTCAGGCCATTGTATCTGGTGCATGAGGGCAATCGGCCGGTCAAGCTCGGCAGCGGTCGCTATGCCACGGTCATTGCCGCGGCCAACAGCGCAGAACTGGAGAATGCCACGGAGTTCTTCGCTCTGAAGTTTCTGAAGTGGGATCCAAGTCCGATGATCATGCGCAACATCAGATCCCGCTTCTTTCAAGAGATCGTGCGCACGAGGCAATTCTCTGCATACGACGGGCTCATATCCTATCGCGGTTTCTCGCGTGTCAAGATGCTCGACAAGGGGGGAACCGATGTGGATATGCAACAGCGGAACTTCGAAGTCGAGTTGAACAAGGATGGCGACGCCCTGACCCTGTCGACCAAATCCAATGTCGAAGAGGCGAAGTCACTCAAGGACTTTCTCAACTCGGTCCACGGTGAGTTCTTCGCCATGCCAGCGCTCGAGGGCTCCCTCGAGGATTTCCTCTTCTACGAGCGCCCATGGTCCGAGCGCCCGCTCTACACTTTGTTCTCGTCCTACAAGAGGGCGATCGCCCCAGTACTCGCGCGCCGCGACGAGATAGCAACCTTTCTCAAGAACCTTGCCGATCCGCGGCAAGTAAGTGCAATCCGGGCGCGCGACGCGGAAGCTCGAAAGGGCGAAAAGTCACCGCCCCCTCTCCCGCGCGATTGCAGGGGGATGACGATTCTCAATTACATCGGCCGCTGTGCCCCCTCGATCAGGAATCGCATCGTCGTGGACCTGGTGGAGAGTGTTGCTACCACTCTTGCTTCTCTTCACGAAAAGCCGGCACACGACCGACGAGATGGCGCGCCCTCGGACGAGCCCGTGAGTTATCTGGCGCACCGCGACATGAAACCGGGCAACGTGCTGTTCGGGTTCGTGACGACGGGTACTCCCGTGCTGAAGTTGTCGGACCTCGGCTTTGTCGGCAGCACCTCTGTCAGTCTCCTGGAATCCTTGGGCGGCAACGTGCGCGAGCCCGGCGTGCTGCCGCTCGGGTCGATCCTGTTCCGTGGCCCCGAGCAGATCGTCCCGTGTGTCGAGGTCCGCTTCGAAATCGACCCGGACTCGATGAAACCGAGCGGCGAAAAGAGGCCGCCTTTGACGGTCACCTTCCACGACATCGGGGGGATAGTCGATCCCAAGCCGGGCGACCTGCTCGAGTGCCAGGAACTGGAGTTCCACAACAGTGGCGATACGAAGGCAACAATCGCTCGCGTGGACCGGGGCGAGCAGGATCTGGTGACCATCACCCTGAACGACGGGCTTGAGTCCAACCGGAATGGCGGCGAGTTCAACGTTGGCTACGTGGTCAAGGCGAGCGGTCAGCATACTGACATCTTCGCGCTGGGCAGCATGCTGTATCTCCTGGCGACAGGGGGACGCAGTCCCGAGAGTTTCTACCTCAAGTGTCTCGAAAGCACCCCAACGCAGGTTGGCGACTCGAGGGAGGATGGTGAACCGGGTTTCTACCGCGAGTTCCACGGTAGCTGTCTGTCGTTGGCCATGTCCCTGTGCCTTTCCGACGAGGCCGATATCGTCAATGACCTGGAGGCCTACTCGGCCAGTGACCGCGAGGTAGCTGCGCAGCTGGCAGTTGCCAACCGGGTGCGGCCGAGCGTGATCGAGGCGTGGAATGACCAACGCAGACCCCCTCACACGTGGGAGAGGAACCTGGTCGTCGAGAAGAAGAGGCGTCCGACTGCGGAGCAGCTCCTCGCCAAGCACGTGCCCAATCACTCCAGCAAAGGGAAGGAAGACCTCGTGCGCTACGTGCGCTATTGGCGTCAGAGTCCCACGGTACAGCACTACTTGACGGACGTGACGGGTCAGCCGCTGCCATTCCCGATCGTCTACGAGATCGTGCGTTGCATGGTTCGGGACAAGGAAGACAGCTACGTAACGCGCGGCGAGGATACGAAGAGCCGATCGTTCCAGGACCTCCAACTGCAGACCAAGGTCGCAGACATCGCCCGGAGTCTTCGCAACGTCGTGCAGCGTGCACCCAGCGTGCAACCAAACATCAATGCCTACGGCTCATACGGGAGCTGGCTGAAACTCTTCTTCTGTGCACGCATGTGCTACGAACGGCAGATGACCAGATCGATGCCGATCACCAGGGTCGCAGAACCGACCCGGAAGAGCGACCCACAGGATCGCGGCATGGAGATTGGCTCTTGACCCTGCGCAGTTGGTGGAGAAGGAGTCGGGCATTCGGCGCAGCGACGCTCATCGCTGCTCTCGCAGGAGTTTCACTGGAGATCGCGCTGGTGTCTCCAGCCCATGCGAAAAGAAGAGTTCTGGATGAGTTGGATCGCGTGTATCGAGGTGGGCGTGCAGCGACGGCGAACGACCGCCTCCTCGGGAGCAAGACTGTCACGGACAGCCTTACAGCAGAAGTGGCGCGAGTCGGGAGCGACGGTCGTGCAGACTTGTTGACTGCCTTGACGAAGCGGTGCAAGGTGGAGCACAACCCGTGGCAAGAGGACAACTCGCGTATTTGCGACCTGCTGCAGGATGTCCGCATCAAGATTCCGAAGCTGTCCTTGGAGCCCTTCAGGAGGAAGGAACAAGTCCGTGCTAGGGACGTCACATTCCAGAAAGATCAGGTCGTCGTAACGGTCGAGGGGGCGAGTTCTGCCGACCCTGAGCCGATTGGCGACTACCGCGCCGAGGCGAGCAGCGACGGGAAACTCCTTTACAAGAAGCCAACCGAGTTCAACGAGATTCGCATCGAAGCGCGCGAGCTTCTTGTCATGGCAGGTGCAACCAGGGAGCAGGCAGAAGGGCTGTTGAAGGACTCCCGCATTTCCCAGAGCACGCACTCACCTGAAGTGGCGCTTGCCGATTCTTGGTGGCTCGAGAAGGTCTGGGTCTTCCGCATCGGATATCTCGCCTTCTCCGCCGCCCTCATGCTGGCCATCGGCTGGCTGATACGAAAAGGTCGACGGTACGTCGAGACCATGGACAAGCTGACGCCGGGCTTCGGAATACCACGAATGGTGTATCTGGGAGCTGCAGCTGTTGCCGTGTGGGGCGCGTTCGGCTTCGTGAGCTTGTGGATCGTGGCTGAGGAAGCAAGCCAGCAAGTGGCGGGCGTAGCCGTAGTCGCCGTGCTTGCGACGACGGTGGTCTTTGCCAAGGTCCAGGCGACCAGGATGCACCAAGCGATACGGGAATTGCGATGAGTCACCTTCGTCCATGCGCGTTTCGGATCAGTCTCGTCTCGTTGACCGTGTCCATGTTGTCTGGTTGTGTGACACAAGACACCTTCGATGAGGATCGTGCCAAGAGAAGCGAGAGGGAAGGTAAGCTGGAGGCTAACATCACCTCCGTAAGCCAGCGTTTGACGGCTCTTGAAAGGCGCGTCGATGGTCTCGACAAGAGTTTCGCTTCATTGTCGGAAAAGATGAATGCACAGTCGACGGAGTTGGGCGCAGTGTCGAACCAGTTGGAGAAGGCCTGGCAGTCGGCGCTGCGTGCTGGAGCGTCGTGGCAGATCGAGCTGACCGTCAAGGACGGCAAGTTCGCCGGGCTGTCGAAAGGTGAGAAGGCGGATATCCGGCTCTATTCGCCTCTGCTGCTAAGAGGCGATTCCCTGACCGTGAACCAAGGCGATGGAAAACCCCAAGCGTTCACGGTCTCTGGACAGACTTGGACCTTGAAGCTCTTTGACGGTCCCCCTTCCAAGTCGTGGTTGCTGAAGCCCGTGCTCCTGCTAGGGGAGACGTGTGAAGTGCAGGGCGAGATCAACGCCTCTGGTGCGAATGCGGCAAGTCGGAAGATCATCATGTCGCTGGGCCTGAAGGCTGCTGACGGGGCGGGGTTCGAAATGCAGGGCAGCATCACAGACAAGACGGGCGAGGGGAGTCCGTATCAAGTCGCCGTGAGCGGAATGTGGCCAGCCAAGTGAGGCCCGGCCACCGTTGAGCCTTCGAGGAACAGGCTCCTCTGCAGTGTCGCTGTGTCGCTGACCGTTTTCTGATTCATGGAGAGGAGACCAACGTGCCAAATCCATCGTCAGCAGGTCTTTCGCCACAAGATCCCCTGGACCTCTTGATCGCCGGAGCGGGCCCCGCCGGAACGGCTGCGGCCTTTCGAGCGACAGAGATGGAACGCAAAGTCCTCGTCATCGACCGCGACGAAGTGCTGTCCAAGTTGGCTGAATGGGTGGTCAATGCCAAGAACGTCGATGCAGACTACAAGAGGTGTATTGGTCGCCCGTTCCCGACCGGCGGCTCCCTCGTAGAGCAATTGCCTTACGAGGACGGCGTCGCAGCCAAGGATCTCTACGACCAGTGGATTGCCATATACCGTGCACACGTTCCATACCGGGATGGCTGTGAGCTGACGCAGGTTGAGAGCCAACCCGGCGGGGGGTTCAGGGTTGCCTGCCGCGATGCCGCCGGCGGCACGGACCTGGCCTTCTATGCGCGGAGCGTCTTGATAGCAATCGGCCTTCAAGAGGCGCAGATCGATCTCCTGGGTGACGGCGAGGGAATCCATTACAAACTTCCACAGCCGAAGCAACTCGTGGGAGCCCCCGTGTGTGTCTACGGCGGCGGAATGTCTGCGGCAGAGGCGGTCGTTGCGATAGCGGAGGCGAAGAGGACGGGCCAGGACGAGACGCCTGTGTTCTGGTGCTATCGGGGCCGCGAACTCGAGAAGATACGCGGTGTGCCCACCATCGCAGGCAGACTCTTCGATGCGATGACGTATGGCAACATACGCAACATGCCGAACAGCAAGCCGTTCGCGGTCGTCAAGGGCGATGACGGGCAGGAGTCCGTGTTCGTGCGCGTCGATCGACAGCAGCAACCGGGCCTGCCGCGGCGGAACGAGTGCCTCGAGTTTGCCAAGCGTCAGACAGTGGTGTTGATCGGCGCAGAGAGGCCCGATGATCTCCTAGCCACTTTGGGCATCCGGACCCGTGCCGCAGCAGATGCACCGACGGTGCAGCGTCTCGCCGTCACCGCAATGTACGAAACGGAGAGGAGAGGTGTCTTCCTTGCCGGCAGCCTGCTGGACGCTGCGTACATCGAGACTTCGGACTTCGACGCGCAGCTGCAGACTACCGTCAAGGAGCACCCCGGCTGCTTCAAGACCGCGTTGCTGGACGGCACCCTGGCGGCCGAGGCAATCGTCGGCCGTCTACGAGGCAGGAGCGACCTGGACATCACCAGAGAATTGGTCGCGCGCCGGCGCGTGGCGAATTCGGTTGCCGCACAATCGGAGAGGATTCGCGAGCGCCCAAGGGAGTCCGGCACATCAGGAGGTGGGGCGCGCTTCACGTGCTTGGGAACGAAAGAGCGACGGGAGCAGCGTGACGTCGTTCTGTCGTCTGGTGACAACGTTGTCGGTAGGTCCATTGGAGCTCTGGTGTTTCCCGACGACGCATCGCTGCCAGAGTCCGCATTCAGACTGCGTGTGGACAAGAATGAGTGCAGCGTCCTGCAAGGCGTCAAAGACGTGGTGCTTCGCGTTCGAGTCCGATCCGAGCGCACCTTTCAGGAGGGAACGGTGCTGCAGATCTCAGAGCAGCGGCTGGCTGTCCGGTTGCGCGGCGGGCAGTTGTGCCTTGCTCATGTGGACGGGAGTCGTCCAGTCATAGAGCTGTCCGAACAAGAGAGAGTGGTTTCGCGAGAGAACATCGCCCCGGACGACCGCGGAATATCGAGACCGCACTTCACTGCAGCCAACCTCGGTGACGTCGTTTACTACCGGGATGAGAGCAAGAATGGAACCTATGTCGAGGTGCAGGGTTCGCTTCGTCTCAACCCCGGAGACGAGGTCTTCTTCGGAAAGCAACGCATCCGCTTCGATTGCGTTGTTCCCGCGGGGGTCGAGACGCAGCCGATTCCCTTCGGGCCTCGTCTGGTCCAGGGGCGCGGAACCAACCCCATCGATGGCGTGCCACCGGCGCCCAGGGAAATCAGTCGTCCCTGTCTTGTGCTGGAGGGTGGAACAGAACTCGAGGTGGCAGATCCCAGCTTGCCGATTCTCCACATGCTCTGGAGTGACGGCCGTGCAACGAGCAAAGCAAAGGAGATGACCAATCAGTGCCGCACCTTGTGGCAATGCTGGGAGGAAGACAATCCACGCGATCCGTCGGCAACTTGCGGCAAATGCGTAGTGACGATTCTCGAAGGCATGGAGAACGTGACCCCCATGGAAAGCAAGGAGCGAAACACCCTCGAAAAGAAGCGCAATCAACTCTGGGCGGGCAAGCTCGACATGAGCAAGTGCCGCCTGTCTTGCTGCGCGCTGGTCACGGGTCGCGTTCGCATCGTGCAGAACGGAGCGCCGCCGCAGCAATAGACCGGCTTGCAGAGGCAAGCTGAAGAGCACGAACGGCCGCGTCGCGGGCTCAGCCTTTCGCGCGGTCGGTGCCGGGATAACCCTCGCGCTCGTTGCCGAACTTGGCGCGCGTCGCGGGCGAGCCCGGTTCGAGACGCAGTGCCTTCTCTTCACGCGTCCCAGTCGAGGCGTTCACCGCATCGCGCCATTTGCCCACCTGCTTCCAATGACAGCGCAGGCAATCCGCCGGCTGCCACCCACCCCCCGCGTGCCGGCTCTTTGTCAACGTGGCGAACAGGCGGTCTCCTTGCCTGATGGAGGTCTTGACCTCCTCGAGCCGGCCGTCCTTCTCGTAGGCCTTGTGGCACTCGGTGCACTTGACCCCGAGCGGATGGAACTGTGCGTCGGCGAAGGCGAACGCAGTCTGATCGACGAGGTAGCGCGGGTCCGTCGCCGCAGCACCGGGCAGCGGCACGACGGCGACCGGGGCAGCATTGTCCGCGGTGGCCTCGTGGTGGCAGCGCGCACAACTGAGCGCACCGTTGTCGAACAAACCCTCGTATTTGGGCTCGCCTGGCTGCCCAGCCTTGTGGTCGTGGCACTTGCTGCAGATTTCGCTGGAGTCACGCTCCAGGTCACGGGGCTCAGGACCTGGCGTCTTGATGTCCTGCCCGTCAGCGGCAACGGCATGGCATTGCAGACACGACAGATTCGCGGCGCTCACGTGCGGACCGTGCGGGAACTCGACGCACGTCTTCTTCTGCGCCGTCAATTGCTCCTCGCCAGTCGCGCGCTCTTCGACAACCGGATCACCCCAGTGGCACCTGGTGCAGCCCGACAGCGTGTAGGTGCGCCGGTCGCTGCCGGCCAGTTCCGCCGACTTCCCGGCAGTCGAAGCACTCGGGTGGCACTCCTTGCAGTCTTTGGGCTCTGGCGCCGCGGGCAGATGCGTGTCGTGTCGGAACTCCTTCTTCTGCAACCGCGTGTCGAGCGCCGGCACGCGCGCGCGATGACACTCCTTGCACTCTTGCACGACCGCGCGGCCCTTCAGCTCCTGTTCGCTGCGCGTGATGCCACTCTTGGTGATGTCCGGATGCACGTTGGCAGGGAACACGAACGTGCGCCCGGCCAGGCGCTCGACCTCCGCCATCACGCGCACCTTGGCCATGTCGGGCTTGCCGAACACGTGGCACTTCTCACAGCGATCCCATCCGGATCGGCCCGTGCTCGCGTGCAGCGGCTCGGCAGGGGTTTCGCCGGTCTGCCAGCCGTCCACATCGTGGCACTCCTTGCAGTCGACGTAACGATCCTTGCTGTAGCCGCCGCGGAAGGGGAAGTCGGCATCGGGCCGCCCGAACGCTGCGGGGTCGCTCTTGTGGCACGCGTCGCATCCCTTCTCGATCCTCGCGTAGGCATCCCCGATGCATACCGGGGGCCCCTTCTTCTTGCCGCGAGCCAGGAATCCGTAATGGTCGGCGTGCGCGAACGTGCCGAGCGACTGCAGCCGGCGCTGCAGCGGTCTCTTCGCGGCTGCTGCACGCGCCGGTGCCCGATCCGTCTTGTGGCAGTTCGCACACTCGACGAGCGGGATCCTGTCCGTGCCGGTCTCCCGCGCGTTGGCCTGCGGGATGTTCGCGTGGCACACGTCGCACGCGATCAACGAGCCCAGTGCCCCGTTGACCACGCCGCAGTGGTCGGCGTGGTCGAGGTCGCCGCCGACCGGCAAGGGCTGCGTATTGAGCCCGCCGGTCGGACCGGCGAAGACCTCGACCAGCTTCTTCGGGTAGGCCTCGGGCCCGAGCGCTTTGGCAGCCTTCTCGGCCTCCGCATCGAAGAAGCGCAGCCAGGCGAAGTCGAGCCGACCTGCCTCGTGGCACTTCGCGCATTGGCCAGGGCCCGTGCGAATGTCGAAGTCGGCCGGCACGCCCATGAGTCCCGGGTCCGGTGTCGGCTTCTCCCCGGGAGTCTGGCTGATGGCACCGTGGCACTGGCGACACTCGAGCATCGCGTGGGTGTGGTGCCGGAACGCATCCCCGGTGCGGGACCGGAACTTCCGCAGATCCCGCGGCCAACCCGGAGCGTGCGCGAGACCTGCTCCATGACACTCGTCACACTGCTGCTGCGGCGCCGAGACGAGGTTGTCCTTGTCGAACCGATGGCAGCCGCGGCAATCGCGCCAGACCTCGGGCACCTTGGGATCGAGCCACTCGAGCTGCACGTGTTCGCCATGCTTGAACTCCTTGGCAACGGGCGCCGGCGGTCCCTGCACCAGGGCCAGTGAGGCAAGCGTCGTGAGCAGCAGCGCCAGCGTGACGGGGCGCGGCATGTCAGCCGTCCGTCTTGCCGCTCGGCTGGATCTTGACCGGCCCCTGCACGATCGTCTGGCACGCGAGGCGGCACTTGGTCTCGTCGAGCTTGCCACCGAGCTTCTTGTTGGCCTTCTTGATCGTGTTCTTCTCCTTCGAGCTCGCTTCGTTCAGCGAGGCCATGCCCTCGAGGATCGTCACGACGCACTTGCCACAGCTGCCACCGGTGTCGTTCGGCTCGTTCTGATCCCAGCACTCCCACAGGGTCTGGCACTTGCCGCCGATGCTGCCCGAGTCGTCGGTCGCTGCACCGGCTTCGGCGAGGAAGCTCAACATCGGCCGGTCCTTGCCGGCCGCCACCTTCGAGCCGTCGGGCAGCACGATTACCGGCTCGCCCACAGGTGCTGGCACTTCGGCTGGCTTCGCGGCCGGCGCGGCTGGTTGTGGCTTCGCGGCTGTCGCCGCCGCGGGAGCTGCGGGAACGGGCCGGCCGAGCTGCGTCTTGTCGATCACCTGAGACGACGGCCGCTGCAGCGACGACGTGCCCACTGCGACGGGCCCTTCGCTGCGCATCTCGACGAAGCGGAAACGCTGCTCGCCCATCCACACTTCGTCGCCTTCGTTGAGACGCAGCGAGCCGCGCAGTTCGAGGAAGGTGCCGTTGCGACTCGCGTCGCGCAGGCGTGCGACGCCACCCGCGTCGCTCGCGGTCAGGTGGGAACGCGACAACGCGAAGTCGCGCGGATCGAGGTCGTCGCGGCCGATCGTGCGTTCTTCGCGCGCGAGCGGAATCGAGCGCGCGACCTTGGCGTTGCTGTCGAGCCGCGACAGCACGACCTTGCCGTCCGTGACGTCGACGCGCAGCCGCTGCCGGCCCGCGACGATCACCATGCCCGGCTGCACCGTGCGTTCGGAGTTGAAGCGCACGTAGCACTCGCCGCCGTACGGCACGTTCGTCACGTAGCACTCGTCGGCGTCGACGCGGAAGGCCGCGTGCTGGTCGAGCAGTAGCGTGTCCGCGCCCACGACCACGCGTCCGGTCGTGCGCCCCACGATGCTGTCGCCGACCGCGAAGAAGTGATCCGTCTTGGTCGGGTTCTCGCCGGGCCCGATCTGCACGAACAAAGCACCCATCGACGGCTCGAGCGGCGGTGCTTCGACCGGAGGAGGCGCGGCCGGCGACTTGGGCACCACGACCATCGTCTGGGCCTGCTTTGCGAGCTGCTCGCGGATCGCATCGTCGCTGGCGCCACGACGCAGTCGCTGGTGCACGGCCTCGGCCGCGCGCACGCCGTCGACGATCGCCGTCTTGAAGCAACCCGGATGCTCCTTGACCGTGGACTGCAGCGCCTCGGGGCGGAAGTCGTTCGTCTCGATGAATGCCGGGTCGAGGATGCTGCCGCCGAGGAAGATGCCGCCGACCTGGGTCTCGCGCAGCGCCGACACGGCGAGACGCTTCTTGGCGGGCGCGTCGGCGGCCGAGAACTCCTTGATGCCCATCGATCCGAGCATCTCGACCGGGCGTTCCGCGCCGATGAACGCGAGCAGTTGTTTCTTCTCGAACTCGTAGCAGACGAGCTCGGGCGGCTGGTTCGGCAGCTCGACGCGCCGCGTCTTGACGGCGACGAACTCCTTGCCCTGGTCGTCCTTGAAGACCGCGAGCGGCTCGCTGAGCGGCAGGTAGCGGATGTTGCCCTGCATCCACGACTCGTAGAAGCGCGAAGCAAGCGCCTTGCCCTGCGCGACCTTCGGCATGCTGCGGCCGCGGTAGCACCAGAACACGTCGGAGTTGTCCTTGGCTTCGATCTTCGCGACCGCGATCGAGACGACGGCTTCGGCGGCCGACATGCCGCCGCCGACCACACACGCGGGCGAACCGACGTACTCGGCGCTGTTGCCGAGCTTGTAGCGGATGCCGCGGCCGTCACCCATCACGCGCACCTTCGCGGCGCCGCCGCTGCCCAGCGCGAGCAACATCGACCGCGCGTGCACCTTCGTCTTGGCCTGCGTCTGCAGCTCCATGCACTCGGCCGCGAGCACGCCGGAAGGCCCGCGCTCGCAGCCGCCGATCTCGACGCCGTTGCGATATGGGATCTTGTTGTCGTCGTAGATCTTGAGCCACTTCTGGTAGAGCACGTCCGCCGGCGTCTGGTCGGCGAACGGCAGCTGCTTGATCAGCTCGCCGCCCTGCGGGAACGGCAACTCGGCGCACTCGCCGTATTCGGCGTCGACGAGCTTCGCCTTGGGTTGGTGCTCGGCCCAGTCGCGCAGGATGCTCAGCACGGACTCGCGATCGATCACGAGCACCGACATGCCGAGCTCGTGCGCGCGCCACGCCGCGGCCGTGCCGGCGGGGCCGGCACCGACGACCAGGAGATCCAGGGGAGACGAAGAACTGTCACCTTTCATGGCAGGTTGCTCGAGAAACTGGAGCGGGGGTTGGCAGACAGCGGCGCTTCACTTCGGAGAGGCAGGCGGCTTCCAGCCGGCCGGCACGGCGTCGGGAACCGTGAACGGCTTGCCGTCGCGCACATAGAGACGCATCGCCTCTTGCCGCGTGAAGGGCCGCCCGCCGATGCGCCCGAACACGGCGACCTGGTGACCCGATTCGTCGGCCGCGCGATCGCGATCGAGACCCTTCGCGATCGCGAGCGCTTTCCCGTGCGTCGCGTACGACGCGATGAGCTTCGGACGCGGCTCCGGCGCGAAGCCGTAGGCGCTGCGGCCGCCGTCCTCGGGCGTGACGAGCTGCAGCACGTGCAAGCCCGTCTTGCCGTCGGCGACGAGTCCGTAGAGGCTGTCGTTGACCATGCCGACCTTGACCTGGTTGACGTCGGCCAAAGCACCGTCGGCCGTGAAGTTCACGAGCAGCTTCGGCGCTGTGGGGATCTCGACGTCGACCACGGCGACCCCCGCAGCACCTGCACTCACGTAGGCATAGGTGCGCGCGACGTAGACGTTGCGCGCGTCCGCGATCGGCACGGAAGCACCGGCGACCTTCTGCATGCGTTCGGGCGTGGTGATGTCGATGACCTCGAGCCCGTCGGCATCGGTCACGAACGCATAGCGGAACTGCACGGCGATCGACGTCGGTTCGTTCGCGAGCACCGTGGCGACGATCTTCGGCTCGAGCGGATCCATGATGTCGACCGCGACGACACCCTGCTTGCAGCAGACGTAGACCGTGGTGCCGGCGACCGCGAGACTCTCGGCGCCGTCGAGCGCGTTCCCGGGGTTGAAGGTCACCGCGCGCTCGAGGAAGTTGTTGTCGGGGTCACCGTCGGTCAGCTGGTCGATGCCGACGAGGATCAGGCCCTCGAAGCGATCGCTGACGTAGGCGTAGCGGTAGGACTCGTGCAGGTTCTGGTCCTTGCCCTTGTACGCGTAGTTCTGCTCGCGGTTCGCTGCGTCCCACGGCCGCGCCATGCTGATCGACATGTTCGTCGGCAGTGCTATCGCCGTCGCGAACCTCGTGCGCACGTGCGTGTCCTGACCGAGCGGCGAGACGGGCGCCGTCACGATGCGCTCGCTGAAGTCCTTGTTCGCGACGTTCGCGATGTCGAACACGCGGAAGCCGTCCTCGCCCGAAGCCGTGTAGAGATACTCGCCGCGCGCTTCGAGGCAACGCACGCTGCCGCTGTGATGATGCGCCTCGGTCAGCCTGCGTCCGTTCTGCTCGTGCGCCCGGTACTCTTCGGGGAACGCCATGCGGTGCAGGTTCGAACCGATGACCGCCTGCGGCTCGGGCCATTCGGTGATCTTGACCGCTTCGAGACCCGAAGCACCCTCGCCGACCCACGCGAACATGCCGAAGAAGTTCACGTAGTTGGTGCCCTGCAGCAGCGTCTGCGCGAGCCACGCGTTGTTGTCGTTCTTCTCGCTCAGGTGGCAGTCCGAGCACTTGCGTGTCTCGGTCTTGCGCACGGTGTGCGCGAAGTGCGTGTTGAAGCACTGGCCATTCATGCCGTTGCCGGCGACCGTGAGCTGCTGCTTGTAGGCGATGCGGCGCTGTGCGTCCTGCGTCGACACCATGACGGCCGACGACGACCGCACGACCGCGACCCTGTTGTCCTTCACGTCGGGCGAGATGCCGAGCATGAACACGTCGTCGCGCGCGACCTGCGGGTTGTAGGAAGCCCAGTTGCGCAGGTCCTTCTTCTCGAAGTGGTGCATCGCCGTGCGCCAGTTCGCCTCCTGCGGCAGGTGGCAGCCGAAACACGACGTGACCCACGACGTGTGGCACGCAGCACAGTCCATGTTCTTGGTCGTGTGCGCGTAGCTGCCGTCCTGCTTCTGCGCGAGCTTCGCGTAGGCCGCCTTCTCGTTGTATTCCGGGTCGCCGGCAGTGCAGCTGTACATGACCTGCGAGATCTCCCACTCGAGCCCCGGATACAGCATCGAGTGCTGGATGTAGTGCGTGCGGCCGTTCTCGCGCCGCACCTCGAACCTCGAGTCGCCGAACGGCGTCGTCGGTTTGCTGGCCCCGGCCGCCTCGATCATGCTGGTCTTCCTGGCATCTCCGCCGCCCTCGTTCTTCGCGGCGGGCCCCGAGAACCGCAGCGTCGCGAGCTCGGTCGCGGTGCCGTGGCAGTCCTGGCACTGGATCTGGATCGCGGCCTGATACTCCGAATAGAGGTGCGTGTCGCCGTGCACGTCCTGCTCGAAGTGGCAATCGACGCAGTGCATGCCCTTTTCGGCGTGGATGTCCTTCAAGTGCACGGGTTGGCCCGGTTGCGGCACGAAGCAGCTGCGGTCGACCTGTGTCTGGCCGAGGGGCGGGATCACACCCGCGAACTTGTCCTTCTTGTCGTAGGGGATCTTGTCGCCGTTGCTGTCGAGCAGGTTGCCCTTGCGATCCGTCTTGAACACCGCGCGGAAGATCCAGCCGTGGCCGTGGTAGTCGGCGAACTGCGTGTGCTGCAGCGTCGGATTGACGTCCTCGGCGACGCGCTCGAGGAACTGCTTGTCGCCCCACTTGCCGCGCAACGCCGCCCCCTCGGGGTTGCGATCGAGGATGTCGTGCTGCTCGGCGTTCGACTTCTCGCGTTGCTCGGGCGGCCACATCTGGTCGCCGTCTGTCTCGTAGGACCACATCTGGTAGCCGTAGTAGGTGTTCAGGAACGAGTTCGGCTGGTGCATGTGGCACACCATGCACGAACTCGACGGGATCGCGCGCGTGAAGCGGTGCGCGATCGGATGGCCCGACTGGTCCTGCGCAATCTTCGGATCGGCTTCCTGCGCGCGCGCCGTGCCCGGCTTCTGCAGGAAGGCCGCGCGCGCGCCGACATTGCCGTGGCCCTTGTTGCCGAACTGCGCGAACAGACCGGCGTGCACGGGGTCGCGGTCGTTCGCGTAGATCATGTGGCACGAAGTACAGCCGCTCGAACGGAAGTCGCCGGGCTGGTCGTTGGTGCCGAACATCGACAGGTGCGGGTCGTTGAGCCGCGTCTTGTGCACGTTCAGCGTCGGCAGGTCGACGCGATTCAGCGTGCCGAGGCCGCGGTCCGACGAACGGTTGTTCGGACGCCCCGCGTCCTCGAACTTGTCGGGCAGGCCCGGCACCGGCGAAGACAGGCCGTTGAGGCCGAGTGCTGTGCCGCCGAGACGGCTGCCCTGCTCGAAGATGCGGAACACGTTGCCGGGCTGCGTGACTTCCCAGTGCGGCAGCGGCACGGCGAGCGCCGACCAGCTGTGCTTTTGCAGCTCGGCATCCGTCGGCGCGCGGTCGGGCTTGCCCGCTTCGCGAACGACGTGGTTCACGCGCTGCGGCGTGCCGTCGGGTCCGTAGGACTCGCCGAAGACCGAACGCTTCGCGCTCACGATGCCGTTCGCGTAGGTGGCCGTGCCCCAGAAGTGCTGCGACGTCGTCATCAGCGACTTCATGACGCGCAGCGTCACCTCGGCGTGGCACGGGCCGCAGGTCTTGTTCGCGACACGCAGGTCGCCGGGATTCACGAACTGGATCCACTCCTCGCTCTCGGCCAGCGTCAGCGTGTAGGGCCGTTCGGGGTTGGCCGAGTCCTTCCAGGCCTTCGGGTACCGGGGCTTCGGGTGGGCCGCGGCCGCGTCGGTCTTGGTCGGGTCACCGCCGTGGCAGTGCACACACGACGCCTGGCGACCACCCGGGTGCGGGTCGTCGCAGCCCGCGTGGCACACGGCGCACTGCCCGTCCCCGACGAAGCCGCCGGCTGCATCCTTCTGCGCGGCGTCGGCAGCGACCTGCGCGCCAGCTCCCTCGGCCGGCCTCTCGTACGGGCGCCAGGTGGGAGTCGATCGGCAGCCGAAGAACTGGAACGCCAGAAGGCCGGCCACAGCGGCGAATCCGAGCCGCAGCCGGTGCCGTTGCGTGCCGGGAGGTTCTTGGATCCCAGTGATCCGCGACGGCGAGGACAGACGATTCGGAGGCGTCGAGTGGTTGTCCATGCAGGCAAGATCCAATGGGCACGAGCCAATCCCGGCGCGATGCTAGCGATGCCCAAACCACCGTGCCACGGCGGACCCGAAACCCGACCGATCGCTGCCGCGATCCGGACCATTTCCGAGATTGCCGTCGCACGAGCAAGGGCTCGTTCGTCTTGCATGCGTCCTAGCCGGCGAGTCCGGCGCAACCCCAATCCCACGCAATCATGCCCAAGTTCATGCTCATCCTGCGCGCCAACGTCAGCGTCGACTACAGCCAGCTCACTCCCGATGACTTCGCGCGCATCCTCGGCGAATACGAAGCCTGGGGCCAGAAGCTCGGCGCCGAGGGCCGCCTCGACGTCGGCCACAAGCTCACCGACCAGGGCGGCAAGGTGATCTGGCCGCGCGGCAAGTCGACCGAGGTGAAGGACGGCCCCTACGTCGAGACCAAGGAGGTCGTCGGCGGCTACTACATCGTGAAGGCCGACAACTACGACCACGCGGTGCGCCTGTGCGCGGGCCATCCGAACTTCCGCTTCGGCAGCATCGAGGTCCGCGAGGTCGACTTCATGGGCGGCCCCGAGACCTGAGCCGACGCGCGGATGCTGCCGCCCGACCTCGTCGACGAACTGTTCCGGCACCGGTACGCCCGCATGGTCGCAGGCCTGTGCCGCGTGCTCGGGCCAACGCGACTCGACCTCGTCGAGGACGTCGTGCAGGAAGCGCTGCTGCGCGCGCTGCGCGTGTGGCCCGCCGAGGGTGTGCCCGAGAAACCCGAGGCCTGGGTCTTCCGCGTTGCGCGCAATCTCGCGCTCGACACGCTGCGGCGGCAGAAGATCGCCGCGAAGGTCGACACCGAGCTGCAACAGTGGGCCGAACAGCAATCGCCCGCGAAGGACCAGCCCGAAGGCATCGCCGACGACACGCTGCGCATGCTGTTCCTGTGCAGCCACCCGGCCGTGCCGGCCGACGCAAGGGTGCCGCTGATCCTCAAGACGGTGTGCGGTCTCGGCGGGCCGGCAATAGCGCGCGCACTGCTGCAGAAGGAAGCCACGATCGCGCAGCGCCTCGTGCGGGCCAAGGCCAAGCTGCAGGCCTTGGACATCGTGTTCGAAGTGCCGCGCCCCGAGGAGCTGCCCCATCGGCTCGACCTCGTCTTGCAGGTGATCTACCTGCTTTTCAACGAGGGGTATCGCGCGCACGAAGGCGAGCAGCTCGTGCGTTCGGACCTCGTCGACGAAGCCGTTCGGCTCTGTGCCTTGCTGCTCGAACGGCCCGAGACGACGACGCCGTCGGTGCAGGCACTCATGGCGCTCATGCTCATGCTCGGCGCGCGGATACCGGCGCGCACCGACGGCAGCGGCGACCTGCTCACGCTCGCGGCACAGGACCGCAGTCGATGGGACCGCCGCTGGCTCGCATGCGGCATGTTCCACTTCCGGCTCTCGATCGGCGGCGACCGGCTCACGCCGTACCATTGCGAGGCCGCGATCGCTTCGCTGCACGCGACTGCGGCGACGTATGCGGACACGAACTGGCGCCGCATCCTCGAGGAATACGACCGGCTGCAGGCACTCGCGCCGTCGCCAATCGTGCGTCTGAACCGCGCCGTCGCGGTCGGCAAGGTGCACGGTGCCGCTGCCGGCCTCGAGGAACTGCGCACGCTGCAGGACGACCGTGTGCTCGACGACTACTTCCTGCTCGCGGCCACGACCGCGCAGATGCACTGGGTGCTCGGCGACCACGGCAAGGCGCAGCTCTGTCTCGAGCGAGCGGCAGAACAGCCGTGTTCGGATCCGGAGCGGCGTTTGCTGCAGCAGCGGCTGCTCGCCTGCCGACGCGGCGAACCCGCGCCGCCGTGGTGAGTCTCTCGGCTCGCTTCCGGATCCGTGCGATGATCCACCGCATGGCTCGTGGTCTTCGCATCGAGGTGACTTTCCTGTCGAACCTGCAGAAGGTGGCCGGTCGCGAAACGATGTGGCTCGACGTCGGCACGGGTGCCACGGTCGCGAGCGCTCTCGCCCTGCTGCGCGAACGGCTGCCCGCGTTCGCCGGGGTCGACGTCGTCGCCAACGTCAACGGCGCGCCGGCGAAGCCACAGCAGCCGCTCGGCCGCGGCGATGGCTTGTTCCTGCTGCCGAAGGCCTGATCTCACTTCACGGCGCGGACCACGAGCGCACGCAGCTGGCCGCGCCAGGGCCGATCGCCACCCTCGCGCGCGAGGTCGGAGGCAACGGCGGCGATCACGCGTTCGTGCGCATCGCCGAGCCGTTCCTGGATCGCGACCGCGATCGGGTTGCCGCGCACGATGCCGATCGCGAAGTCGGCGGCCGACACGGCCGTCGCGGGCTTGTCGACGACGTCGATCTGCACGCTCGCGAAGCCAGCGGCATGGAACGCGGCACGGATCGCGTCCTGGTCGTGCCAGCCGAATGGCGTCAGGTAGAAGGTCGGCGGGTCCTTCGCGAAGAACCGGGCGATCGTCGTGTGCCCGATCCTGGCAAAGCTGTTCTGCTCGAGGGTGCCCCACGTGTTGACGAGCACTTCGCCGCCTTTCGCGAGCACGCGCGCCGCTTCGCGCAGCGCAGCGACCTTGTCGGGAAAGAACATGATCCCGAACTGGCAGACGTAGTGATCGAACGACACGTCGGGAAACGGCAGTTGCTGCGCGTCGGCGACGCGCAGCTCGAGGCGCGGATCATTCGGGAAACGACTCCGGGCATGATCGAGCATGCCCTGGTTGAGGTCGGTCGCCACGAGGCGACCGGCGCTGCCCAGGCGCGCGAGCAGGCGGCTCGTGACGATGCCCGTGCCGCACGCGACTTCGAGCACGCGGGCTTTCGCGCCGAGGCGCAGTCGGCTGGCGAGGTCGTCGGCGTACGGCGCGAAGATGACCGGCCCGAGATGGCGGTCATAGATCGGCGGCACGGAGCCCGTGAACGCGTGATGCGCGGCGGAGGGTTGCGACTTGTCCTGGGTCATGGGTGCACCGTGATTGCGGTTCGACGTCGCGGCGAACACGAACGTGGGCGCGACGGAAATGCAAGCGGTCACCCTTCCGGAGGCGCTCTGCGTTGCGGCTCGAGCGTCACGTGTCCTGCACGTAGCGCTGCAGGAGCCGCAATGCCACCGTCCTCTTGACCCGGTCACCCCCACGAGACCGCGAAGTGGACGCGGGACCAGACAAGGGTCGGCGGATCGCGAGGATCTCATCCCCCCTTCCCACACTCATCTGTACCATGAACACCATGACTCCTGATCGCGAGCAAGACGGCAAACCAAGCCTGGAGCCCGCGGTATCACCCGTCCCCACTGCGAGAGCTCACCCTCTCGATCGAGCGACCGAACTGGCTTTGGACGCCCTCGATCGAGCAGAGGAGGCTGCGCGCAACCTCCCTCCCATCGTCCTGGACGACCATTACCTCGAGATGATCGCCCGGGTCGAGGCGATGCCGTGCAACCGTCCGGGGTCTGACAAGACCTGGGTGCACGAACTACACGACACCGTTGTCGCCCACTTCGCCACGTGCCGCCGCTTGCGATGACCACCTTCGTCGACGCGTGCCGGGCAATGGACCGGGGGCGTCCAAAGGATCAATTGTTCCTGACCAGCCATCGTGAGCTTCTGGAACGCCTGCTGCGACGCGAAGGCGATGCCTGAGCACGAACGGCTCGCGTACTCTCCACGCCGTCCGGAACTCCGGCGAAGTGGCAGGAGGGACGAGCCGGCGATCGCCCGGGCTCGACGCGCCGCGGCCCGTGCGCTCTGATCCACGGTGCATGATGCACGAAGTGCGCAGCATCCCACCGGCACCGAGGCGCGTGCGCCTCAAGTCGCTGGTCGCGCACCGCTGGCCGCTGTTCGCGGTCGGCGGCTCCCTCGTCGTGCTCGGCATGCTGATCGCGTGGCTCATGTTCCTGCAGAGCGGCGGCAAGATGTCGGATAGCGCGCGGCTCGATCACGACCCGAAGGCCGTCGTCGACGGCCGCATCCTGACCGTGCGGCGCGCCGGCACCTGGGACGGAAAGCAGTGGGACGAGGTGCTCTATGAATTCACGTGGATCAACACCGGACTGCAGACGACCCTCAGCCGCACATCGTTCGTCGCGGCCGGCACGTGCGCGGTCGGCTCGAGCGTTCAGATCGAGGTGCTCGTCGACGAGCCCAACGTGTCGCGCGTGCTAGGCGGCATCCTGGCGCAGGACTGGCGGTGGCTGCACGCGCCCTTCTGGATCGGGACCATGGCCTTGCCCGGTGCGTTCCTGCTGCTCGCCTGGCTGGCTGGCTTCTTCCAGCTGCGCCGGGTGCTCGTGCACGGCGACGTCTCGGTCGGGCGTGTCACGGCGATCGCGAACGTGCGCTTCGTGCTGCCCGAGATGCTGCGTGTCACCTACGAGTTCCGCGACCACCACGCCGTGGCCCGCGTGAACAGCCACTGGGTGCGCGCGCACAGCCCTCTTGGCGAACGCCTCGAGCGGCAGATGCACACGGGCTGGCTCGAGCCGATGCCGGTCCTGCACGACCGCCGCATGCCGCAATGGAACCGCATGCTGCTGCCGCGCGACTTCCTGCCACAGACCAGCCACCACGCCCTGCCGGCGAACGGCATCACGTGACGGCCGGCGCCGAGCACGGGGTGCAGGCCCTGCTCTCGCCCGAAGGGCCGATCGCGCGAAGGCTCGAGGACTTCGAGGTCCGCCCACAGCAGCTGCAACTCGCGCTCGCGATCGAGAACGCGCTCGCGACGCGCCGGCATCTCATCGCGGAGGCCGGCACCGGGACCGGCAAGTCCTTCGCCTACCTGCTGCCCGCCGTCGTGCACGCCGACCAGCACCAGGGCGAGGGCCCGATCGTCGTGTCGACGCGCACGATCGCGTTGCAGGAACAGCTCGAGCACAAGGACCTGCCCTTCCTGCACGCGGTGCTGCCGTTCGAGTGGTCGTCGGTGACCGCGATCGGCCGCAACAACTACCTCTGCCTGCGCCGCATGCACATCGCGGAGCGCGAGCAGCACCTGTTCGAGGATCCCGAGCGGCACCGACAGCTACGGGCCATCGTCGACTGGTCGCTGACCACGAAGGACGGCACGCGACAGGATCTCGACTTCCCGCCGCTGGCCGAAGTCTGGGAGGAGGTGCAGGCCGAGCACGGCAACTGCCTGCAGCGCGCGTGCCCGCACTACGACCATTGTCACTGGCAGAGGGCACGGCGCCGCATGCAGACGGCCCAGGTGCTCGTCGTCAACCACGCGCTCTACTTCGCCGACCTCGCGCTGCGCATGGCCGGCGCGTCCTACCTGCCCGCCCACCGCATCGTGATCTTCGACGAAGCGCATCACCTCGAACGCACCGCCACCGAGAGCCTCGGCCTGCGCGTCGGACCACGCACGGTCGGCTGGCATCTGCGGCGCCTGCATGCGCGTCGCAGCGAGAAGAGCCTGCTGTCGCGGCACGGCACGGCGACCGCGCGCATCCTGTGGGAGGAAGCGCACAACCACAACGAGGCCTTCTTCGCGCAGCTGCAGGAACGGCTGCAGACCGCCGAGTCAGGCAGTCAGTCGGGCGAGGGTCTCGCGCTGCGCGACGCTTCGATCGAGGAGCCGCTCACGCCGGTGCTGCGAGCGCTGAGCCAGGAGCTCGCGACGGCGGCCGCACGCACCGACGAAGTCGATGCGCGCATGGAGCTGGCCGCGCGCGCGAACGGACTCGACGGGTTGTGCGCGATGCTGCGCGGCCTCTGTGTGCACAATCCCGAGGCCAGCACGCCGCTCGTGCGCTGGATCGAGCCGACGCGCCACGGGGCCACGCTCTGCGGCGCACCGCTCGACGTGAGCCAGGCGTTGCGCCAGCACCTGTTCACGAACGGCCCGCTCGCGATCCTCACGAGCGCGACGGTCGGCACTGGCGACGATCCCGACTTCGGCTGGCTGCGGCGGCAGCTCGGCATCGACGAAGCGGACACGCTGCGGCTCGGCTCGCCGTTCGACTACGACCGCAACGTCGAGTTCGTGCTCGAAGAGGCGATGCCGGATCCCGCGCAGCAGACCGATGCCTTCCGCATCCAGGTCATCGAGCGCACGCTGCGCCATCTGCTCGAGAACGGCGGCCGCGGCCTCGTGCTCTGCACGTCCTGGGACTTCGTGCGCAAGGTCTCGGCCGGCTTGCGCGCGCCGCTCGCCGACGCCGGCATCGAGCTGCTGGTGCAGGGCGAGGCGCCGCTCGCGCGCCTGATCGTCCAGAAGCGCGACCAGCCGACCTCGGTGCTGATCGGGACCGACAGCCTCTGGGAGGGAATCGACCTGCGCGGCGACGCGCTCACGTTGCTCGTCATCACGCGGCTGCCGTTCCAGAGCCCGGGCCACCCGCTCGTGCAGGCGCGCCTCGAGGCGCTGCGCGCGCAAGGTCGCGACCCGTTCGGAGACCATTCGCTGCCCGAGGCGATCCTCAAGTTCCGCCAGGGGTTTGGCCGCCTGATCCGCAGCCACAAGGACCGCGGCAAGGTCGTCGTGCTGGACCCGCGCGTGCGCACCAAGGCCTACGGCCGCCGGTTCTTGAACGCGTTGCCGTTCCAGGGCCAGGGCGGCGAAATCTGAGGGATACGCGACGGTTTCGCAGCGACACCGTCCACGTGGGGCTATCGGAATGATATCATTCCAATAGCTCCCCATGAACACACCCTCCCGCGAGTCTCTCTACCCGAATCCCGGCCGTGGCCTCCTGCGGCTGTTCCATGGCATCCTGCTGTCGCTCGCGAGCCTGGCCGCGATCATTGTCGGCGGCAATCTGTGCGACGAAGGCCTCGTAGCCCCCGGCGTGCCGTTGATCGTGCTCGGGGTCCTCGGCATCCCCGGCTCGATCCTGGTCTTCCGCGGCCTCGTGCTCGTGAACCCGAACCAGTCGAAGGTCGTCGTGCTGTTCGGCAAGTACACGGGCACACTGCGCCAGGACGGCTTCTTCTGGGTCAACCCGTTCGCGTCGCGGCGCAAGGTCAGCCTACGCGCGCACAACTTCAACAGCGACAAGCTCAAGGTCAACGACCTGCGCGGCAACCCGATCGAGATCGGCGCCGTCGTCGTCTGGCGCGTGCGCGACACGGCGCAGGCGACGTTCGACGTCGAGGACTTCGAGTCCTACGTGCAGGTGCAGACCGAGTCGGCGCTGCGCCACCTCGCCTCGCAGCACGCCTACGACTCGCCGCACGACACCGAAGTCTCGCTGCGCGGCAGCGGCGATGCGGTCAACGCGGAGCTCCAGGCCGAGTTGACGAACCGCCTGCAGCGGGCCGGCATCGAGGTGCTCGAGGGCCGGCTCAGCCACCTCGCCTACGCGCCCGAGATCGCCGGTGCGATGCTGCAGCGGCAACAGGCCGAGGCGATCATCGATGCACGGCGGCGCATCGTCGATGGCGCGGTCGGCATGGTGCAGATGGCGCTCGAGCAGCTCAAGGAACACTCGGTCGTCGACCTCGACGAGGAGCGCAAGGCGCAGATGGTCAGCAACCTGCTCGTGGTGTTGTGCTCCGAGCGCGGCACGCAGCCGGTCGTCAACACGGGCACGCTCCACGGGTAACCTGTGACGGACGAGAAGAAGGGCTTCCTGCTGCGCCTGCCGCCGCGCGTGTTCGACGAGCTGCGGCGGTGGGCCGAGCAGGACATGCGCAGCATCAACGGTCAGATCGAGTGGCTGCTGCAGCAGGCGCTGCAGCAGCGCCTCGGGCGCGATCCGAACGCGCCGAAGACGCCACCGAAGAAGAGGTGACAGCGCGGGTCCGCACACCGCGCGTCACGTCTGCGCCCCGCCGAAGAAGCGCTTGCACGCGAGGAAGTGCTTTTCGTACAGGTGCCAGCTCGCGAATCCGAGCAGCCACGAGGCCGCGAGCGACAACAGCGTGAACGCCGCGAGCACGACCGCGCCCGAGCAGTTCGCCGTGATCCAGGTTCGCGCGTCCAAGAGCCGCGGGTCCGCGATCCACCCCGCGATGGTCTCGATCACGAGCAGGTGGGTCAGGTAGATGCAGTAGCTGTACTTGCCGAACGAGCGCAGCGCGCGGTTGCGGCAGACGCGCGCGACGATCCCGTCGCCGCGCGCGAGCATCAGCACGCCGGCTGCGAAAGCGAGCGCCGCGGGCAGACCGAGACGCTGCATCCCGGCCGCCTCGGGCAGCGAGGTGCCGCCGGCCCACGCGATCGCGGGCAGCCCGAGTCCGCCCGCCAGCACGAGGAGACGCCCGAGCCACGCGGGCGGCAGCGGCACGAGCGCGAGAAGGGCGCCCAAAGCCAGCGTGTCCATGCGGCACGGCAGGAGGAAGTGCACGCGGACGTCCGTGGTCGCGAGCAGCCACAGGCGCAGGCCGATCGCCGCGGCGACGATCGCGACGGACGTCGCGGCAAGCGCGCGGCGCGACAGCAGGCGCACGACGGCCGGCCACACGAGGTAGAACTGTTCCTCGATCGCGAGCGACCACGTGACGACGAGCGCGAAGTCCGCAGGCACGTCGCCGAGCGCGTAGCGGATGTTCTGGTAGTAGAGCAGGTGGGACACGCGCGCGGCGTCGCTCACGGGCGACCGCGGCAGCACGAACAGCAGCAGCACGATCACCGCGTAGTAGAGCGGGAAGATGCGCAAGGCGCGGCGCGCGTAGAAGTCGCGGAAGTAGTGCGGCTGGCCCTTGCTGCGCACGAGGATGCCCGTGATGAGGAAGCCGCTCAGCACGAAGAAGACGTCGACGCCGCACCAGCCCAGGAACGGGAGGAACGCGAACGGATCGTCGGGCGCCATGTGCTCGGCGGACGGCAGCCGGCTCGTGAAGAACACGAGCGTCGTGTGCATGACCACGACGAGCAGGATCGCCAGCCCGCGCACGCCATCGAGCGCTGCGATGCGATCGGGCGCGGCAGGTGCGGGTGGGATGGCCTGGGTCATGGCGGCGGGCCTGAGGGCGGGCGCGCCGGGATCCGATCCCGGTGTCAAGCGCCGTATTTCTTCATCGCCGCGTCGAGCCTCGGCAGCACGATGAAAATGAAGACGGAGACCGCGGCAGCGGCCCCGGCCGGCACGAGCCAGAAGGCTGCCGGCGACATTGCCCCCTGCAAGACACCGAGGAAGCCCGAGAACTTGTTGCCGACCGCGGTCGCGAAGAACCAGCCGCCCATCGTCAGGCCGACGAAGCGTTTCGGGCTCAACTTGGTCACGAGCGACAACGCCATCGGCGACAAGCACAGCTCGCCGACCGTGACGATCGCGTAGAAGCCCATCAGCCACAGGCCGCTGACCTTCACGGCGCCGTTGTCACTGAGCACGCCGGCGATCGCCATGAACACCGCCGCGAGGCCCGTGAGCAGCATGCCGACGAAGATCTTGCGCGCGGTGCTGAAGTCGACGCCCTTCTGCAACAGGCCCCCGAAGAACAGCATGACGAACGGCGTCATGAGGACGACGAACAACGCGTTCCACGACTGGTAGAGCTCGGCGTTCGCGGTGCGCAGGTACTTGCCCGGTTCGAGCTGCGGCGGATTGCCCTCGTACAGCTTGTCGAACGCGGCCTTCGTCACGAGGAAAGACGCGAACCTCGCCCCGCCGTCGCCGGTGCGAACGAACGCGATGCGCTGCGTCGCCGAGGAGCCTGGCTCGGCCTTGACGGTCGTCACGGGCAGGCCGTGCGCGTCGGTGCCTTCCTCGACCGTGACCTTCGGGAAGACGTCGACGCTGAACTTCTTCCATGCCCTCTGCTCGTCGCTGAGCTGGCCCGAGAGCGGCAGCGCCTCGACGGCGACGCCGGCCGGCAACTTGCCGCGCAGATCTGCGAGGCTCGCCTCGTCCATGCGCTTCTGCCCGAACATCTTGGCCTGCGTCTCGGTCGCGACCGGCAGCAGCGAGCTCTGGTGCGGGCGCGGCACGTCGGCAGCGGCGTTGCCGTAGTAGCCCGGATACGCGGAGCCCGCGAACACCGGGAAGGCGTCGGCAAGCAGCACGATCGGGTCCTTCTGGCCGATGTGGCGAGCGGTGTCGTCCTCGGCCCACGCCGTCATTGCGCTGCCGTTCAGGTGCAGCACCATGAAGAACGTGCCGCCGGCGAGGTAGACGGGCAGCAGCGCGCGCAGGCCCGGCTTCTCCTCTTCGCGCGCGCGGCGCGACAGGTTGACGAAGAACATCAGGATCGGGATCGAACCGATCAGGAAGCCGATATCGGTCGCCTTCACGAGCTTGGTCACCGACGACGGCAGCACGTTCGCCGCGAACCACCATCCCGCGAGTCCGAACACGAGCGCGGGCCCGAGGATCCGGGTCATGATCTCGCGGAACGACGTGTCCTCGGGGTTGGTGCCCGGCGTGCGGTCGGCTCGTTCGAGCACCTTCCAGCTCGCGAGCAGGATCACGCACGACAGCAAGAGGCCGATGCCGGCGGCGACGAACGCGGCCTCCCAAGCCCACTGGTTGCGCGTGTACGCGACCAGGAAACTCGCGGTGAACGCGCCGATGTTGATCCCCATGTAGAAGATGTTGAAGCCGGCGTCGCGCTTCGGATCTCCCTTCTGGTACAGGTTGCCGACCATCGCCGAGATGTTCGGCTTGAAGAAGCCGTTGCCGACGCACAGGAGCCCGAGGCCCACGGGGAACGTCCACGCCTGGCCCGTGCCGAGCAGGAAGAACCCGCTCGCGAACACGAGCCCGCCGATGAACACCGACTTGCGGTAGCCGAGGAAGCGGTCGGCGATCAGGCCGCCGAGGTAGGGCGTGAAGTACACGAACGCGAGGTAGATGCCGTAGACCTCGTTGCCGAGGTCACGCGGCCAGCCGAGCCCGCCGCGCTCGGTGTCGGTCGCATAGAGCAGCAGGATGTTGACGATCGTGTAGAAGCCGAGCCGCTCCCACATCTCGATGAAGAACAGGCGGAAGAGACCCTTGGGGTGCCCAGTGAACATGAGCTGATTGCAGGAGAGGAGAGCGAGGCCGCCTTCACGGAACGCGGGCGGGCCGCAGGGAGAAAGGCGCGATCACTTGATGCCGTGCATCCAACGATTCAGGGGCTTGCTCAGAACGAGATAGATGCCGCCGGCGATCACCGCGTACCAGAGCAGGAAATGGTAGGCGTCGTAGTAGCTCGACATCGGCACGCCGCCGACCTCCTCGGCCTTGCTCTCGTCGATGGTGGCAGCCTTCTTGGAGATGAGGCCGGCGAGGAAGTTGGCGCACGAGATCGACAGGAACCATGCACCCATCACGAGCCCGGTCATCTTTGGCGGCGCCAGCTTGGTGACCATCGACAGACCGACTGGGGAGATGCACAGCTCGCCGCAGGTATGCACGAGGTAGAGCAACACGAGCGCCCAGAAGCTGATCTGGCCCTGCATGCCAACCGACGTCATCGCCCACATGATGACCCCGAAGCCGAGACCGACCATGACGACGCCGAAGCCGAACTTCGTGGGGATCGACGGATTGAGGCGGCGTTGGTCGAGATACACCCAGGTCCATGCGAACACGGGTCCGAGCAGCACGATGAAGAGCGAGTTCACCGACTGGAACCACTCGAAGCTGAAGTCCTGGTCGAGGATTGGCACGTGCACCATGTGCACGTAGTCGCGCGCCAGGAAATTGAGCGAGTTCCCGGCCTGTTCGAACGCGGACCAGAACACGGTGTTGGCAATCAGCAGGGCCACCAGCGCGAAGATCCTCTGACCACCCACACGATCTGCGGCACCGAAGCACTGGAACGCGAACCAGATCAGGTAACCGACGACGCTGGCTGCGAGCGCGAGCAGGATGTAGCCCGCCACCGCCTTGTTCGCGATCAACAGGTACACCAACGGAGTCATCACCGCGCAACCGAGCACGACGATTGCTGCGGAGCCGAATCCCTCACGCCCCTTCGGCGGCAGGCCTTCGCCTGCCAGCTTGCCGCGCCCGATCACGAGCACGAAGACACCGACCAGGATGCCAATCGCCGCGAGCAGGAAGCCCCAACGATAGTCGGGCATGTCGGCAAAGCCGTCTGCCTTCCACTTCGAGTACAAGGGGTTCTTCTCGAGCCCCGGCCACAGCTTGTCGAAGGGCACCCTCTTCGGGAATGCGCGCGACACTGCGGCGCAGGCGAGCGGCGCCAGCAAGGCACCCAGGTTGATGCCCATGTAGAAGATCGTGAAGCCAGCGTCGCGACGAGGGTCGCCCTGCTTGTAGAGCTTGCCGACGAGGCTCGAGATGTTCGGCTTGAACAGGCCGTTGCCGACGATCAGCATCGACAGCCCGACCAGGAACATGTCCTTGTCGCGCATCACCAACAAGAAACAGCCGATCGCCATGATCAGGCCGCCCATGACGATTGAACGACGGAACCCGAGGATGCGATCGGCGATCGCACCGCCGAAGATGCCCGTCGCGTAGATCAGTGCGGTGTATGCGCCGTAGACCAGCGACGCCTCGCTCTGCTGCACGAAGAAGAGGTCCGCGACGTAGACCGCGAGCAGTGCGCGCATCCCATAGAAACAGAACCGCTCCCAGAGCTCGGCGAAGAACAGGATCCAAAGCCCAGGTGGATGGCCCTTTTCGATGGGCACGGCGGCGGCATCGGTCAAAGCGAGACTCCTTGAAAGGACGAGCGGGAGAGCGGGGCGAAGGCTAACCACGATGTCGCGGTGAGACACTCACGAAGACTGTGCGATCGTGTCTCCTTTGCAGGTCGTTGGCCCCGCGCGGGCCGCCCGCCTCGCAATGGCCGTGCCCACCTTGCCAGCCCGGTCCGGCCCGGCCATCCTGCCCGATCCTTCCACGGAGCATCGAGACGACGCATGGGTCGCCAGTGGCTGCACAGCAAGAAAGAGGTCACCGCGAACCGCCGCGCGCAGATCACGAGCAAGCTCGTGCGCGAGATCATGGTCGCCGCGAAGTCGGGCACGCCCGATCCCGACATGAATCCGCGCCTCGCGCTGGCCGTCGATGCCGCGCGCAAGCAGTCGGTGTCGAACGACGTCATCCACCGCGCGATCAAGAAGGCATCGGGGCAGGGCACCGACGCCGTGAACTACGAGCTCGTCACCTACGAGGGCATGGGCCCGCGCAATGTGCCGATCATCGTCGAGTGCCTGACCGAGAACCGGAACCGCACCGGGCCCGACATCCGCTCGCTGTTCAAGGACCTGCAGTTCGGCAGCAAGGTCATGTTCCTGTTCGACCATCGCGGCATCGTCGAAGCGACGCACGAGAAGGCGGGGTTGGACCTCGAAACGGCGGCGATCGAAGCGGGCGCGCAGGACGTGCAGCCGCTCGAGCACGTGCCCGCTGAGCACAGCGGCGGCCGGTTCCTGACCGATCGCGTCGATCTCTACGCGGTCGCGGATGCGCTCAAGAAGGCGGGCTGGACCGTGGCGACCGCGGAGCTCGGCTACGTCGCGAAGGACCCCATGGTGCTCTCGGCAGAAGAGAAGGCGCAGGTCGTGGCGTTCCTCGAACGGCTCGACGACCACGACGACGTGCACCGTGTCTATGCGGCGATGAAGTGAGACGCTGGTGCGCGCGGCGGCCTTCCTTGCAATCTGTGCGCGACACGCACAGATTGCAAGGTTCGGCTCTTGGTGAAATCAGCCGCCGCCGCAGCCGAAGTCACTCGCAGAGCCGGTAGCCGATGCCGTGCACCGTGAGCAGCAGTTCCGGGTGCGCCGGATCGCGTTCGAGCTTCTGCCGCAGCTGGAACACGTGCGTGTCGACCGTGCGCGTCGTCGGCGCAGCGTCGTAGCCCCACACCGCGCGCAGCAGGTCATCGCGCGAACAGGTCTGGCCGCGGTGCCGCAGCAGGTGGCCGAGCAGCTCGGCCTCCTTCGGCAGGAGCCGGAACGTCTCGCCGCCGCGACGCGCGTTGTGGCCCGCGAGGTCGATCTCCGCCGCGCCGAGCCGCAGCGTGACGGCGGGCTGCTCGGCCCGGCGCTGCACGGCCTGGATGCGCGCGTCGAGCTCGTGCACGCTGAACGGCTTCACGACGTAGTCGTCGGCCCCGATCTGCAGGCCGAGCACGCGCTGCTCGACCTCGCCGCGCGCCGTGAGCACGATCACGGGCGTCTTGTCGCCGGCCTTGCGCAGGCGACGCAGCACGTCGAGGCCGTTCCCGTCCGGCAGCCGCAGGTCGAGCAGCACCATGTGGAAGCGCTGTGCCGCGATCGCGCGATCCGCTCCCGCCACGTCGCTGCAGGCGTGCACGAGCCAGTCGCGGCCGCGGAAGAAGTCGATGAGACTCTCGCGGATGCTCGCGTCGTCCTCGATGACGAGCAGCTGGTTCACGACGCCACCTGGCCGCTCGCGATCGGCAGACACAGCGTGAACACCGCGCCGCCACCCTCGCGTTCGCGCACGTCGACGCGGCCACCGTGCGCCTTCGCGGCGGCGGCGACGAGCGCGAGACCGAGACCGCTGCCCGGCGTCGAGGCCGGAGCCGTGCTGCTGCGCACGAACGGCTGGAAGATCGCCGCGCGCTCGGCGGCCGGCACGCCGGGCCCGCGGTCCGCGACCTCGACGACGAGCGTGCGGCCGTCCGCGAACGCGCGCAGCCCGACCGTCGAACCGGGCGGTGCGTACTTGGTCGCGTTCTCGAGCAGGTTGCGCAGCGCGCGACCGAGCACCTCGAGGTCGCCGACGAGGTTGGGCAGCGATCGCGGTGCGTCGAGCTCGAGCTGCTGCTGCACGAGCCGCAGGCACGACCGGCCCGCGCGCAGGCCGCGCGCGAGCACGGTGCGGGCCGGCACGGTCTCGCGCCGCAGAGGCGCGCCCTGCTCGAGCCGGCCGAAGTCGAGGATGCGTTCGACCTGCTGGTCGAGCCGCCGCACGTCGCCGTGCAGCGCTCGCAGGTAGTGGGGCACGCGCTCGGGCGGCACGTCGCCGGAGGCGAGCATCTCGGCCTTCAGCGAGAGCGCCGTGAGCGGCGTGCGCAGCTCGTGCGAGACGACGTCGACGAACTCGGCCCGCAGGCGCGCGAGGGCCAGCTCGCGGCGCGTGAGCCGCCACAGCAGCAGGTTGCCGAGCACGAGCGTCGCGATCGCGAGGCCGAGGCTCGCGCGTCCGGCCTGCGTCAACAGCGTGCTCGTCGGGGTCGCGGCGGGCAGTGCGACCCAGGTCTCGCCGAGCGCTGCGACGGGTAGGGTCGGGCCAGTCGACGCCGCACCGTCCTCGAGCGTGGCCAGCGTCACGGTGGGGTGAAGTCGCGCGGCGTCGCCGAACGCCTTCCTGTGCAGGCGTGCTGTGGTCTCGGCGGAAAGCACGCCGAGGCGGTTGCCTTCGAGCGGCACGAGCACGCTGCGAGCCGGGCCCGGCTGCACGGAGTTGGGAGCGGGACCGCCGCGCAGCTGCAGCGCAGCAGCAGCGGCTGCCGTGAGCTCGGGCAGGCAGCCCGAGCGCAGCGCGGGCAGCGCTTCCTTCATCGCGTCGGCGACGACGGGGACGGACTCGGCCGGAACGGCTCGCGCGGCGGCGAACATCACCGCACCGAGCTCCTGCAGCCGCTGCGCCTCGGACGCGTTGCTCTCGTGCAGCCACGCCGCCTCGCGCAGCGCTGCGAGCAGCGCGAACGGCAGGTTGCCGCAGCATGCGTCGCCGTGCCGGGCCATGCCGTCGGCCAGGGCCCTTCGCCCCTCGGCGAGATCGCGCGCGGCAAGCACGCCGGCGTAGGCGAGCCAGCCGTCGGCCGTGAGGCTGCCGTCGGCGCTCGCGTGCGCGAAGAACGGCAGGGCACCGTCCAGGTCGCCCGCGGCGAAGCGCGCCGTGGCTGCCTGCTCGGCGATGCCGACCTTTGGGCCGACCACAGGTGAGGCCTGTCTCCGCGCCGATGGTCCGGCGAACGGGCCGATGACGAGCCGGTCGGGACCGAGCTCGAGCGCGAACGCCGCCTGCGCCGCCGCGGCGTGAAGCTCCTCTTGCAGCGCGGAGCTCGCGGTCGCGAGGCACTGTTCGGCGGTCGCGCGTTCGCTCGCGATCGCGCGCTCGATCGCACCGCCGTGCGCCAACCAGATCCAGGCCCCGCCAAATACCGCGGGCAGCGCGAGCGTCAGCGCGAACGCCATGCGGAGCCGAGAGGGTGCCAGGGTCACGGCAGGCATGGTATGCGAGGGAACGGCGGCGAGGTCATGGGCTTGTCAAACCTGCCGCGCCGGGCCGGATCGCGCCCCGGGTTTCACAGACCCATGACACGGCCAAAGCAGTGATCGGCGTCAATGCCGACATGAGAACGAGCCTTCGCGCGGGTGCTTTCCTGACCGTTCTGTCCTGCCTCGGTGCCGTGGTGGCCCAGGAAGTGAACGTCACGGCACACCTGAGCGCCGCCAAGCTCCACGAGAGTCGCGGCGAGCTCGCGCGCGCCGAACAGGAACTGCGCGCCGCGCTCGAGCAAGCGCCGGCCGCGGAACGCGCGCTCGTCGCGAGCGCGATCGCGGCGCTGCTCACGCGGCAGGGACGCAACGACGAAGCGGCTGCGCTCACGGGAGCCGTGCCCCAGGGCAAGGGCGAGGATCCGATCCAGCGGCTGATCGCAGTGCTCGACAGCGGTTCGACCAGGAACGAAGCGGTCAAGGACGCCGCGGCACAGCTCGACTCGCTCGGCTCGCTGGTCGTGCCGCACCTGCTCGCGGCCCTGCCGAAGATGGGGCCGTTCGGGATCAGCAACACGCTCGACCGGCTCGCCAGGTTCGACGATCCGCGCATCACGGCGGCATTGGCGAACCTCATCGACAGCTCGGACGCGGTGATCGCGGCGACCGTCGCCAACGACATACCGAACATGCGGCGCCCGGTTGCACTGCCGCTCGCCGAACGCATCGCGCAGGCGAAGGTCGAGCCGAGAGTGCAGCTCGGTGCCCTGCGCGCCTTGCTCCAGTACGACGGCGGCGCAGCGACGACCCAACAGCTTGCCCAGCGTCTCGCCGCGGATCCGAGCGGAGCGTCGCAGCCGGCTCTGATCGAGTACCTCGGGCATGCCGAGCAACCCTGGGTCGTCGACGTGCTCGAAGCACTCATGAAGCACGCTTCGGCCGAAGTGCGCGCAAACGCCACGCTCGAGTGGATCCGTGACAAGAAGGACCTCACCGAGCAGCAGGCGCTCGCGGCGATCGAGGCGCTGCCACCGGCGCACATCGTGTCGGTGACACTCAGGATCCGGGCCCTGCACCCCGGCTGGGTGAAGGTCGGTCTCCTGCTGCTGCGCACGGTGCGGCAGACAGGACCGTGGGGCCAGAGCGCGCAGGATCTCCTCGGGTCGTGGGAATGGTGGCGTCTGCCCGACGAGAGCGCGCGGGAACTGCTGGCCTTGGAGTTCGCCGAGCGACCGCAACATGAACCGAGCGGCGCCGGAATGGTCTTCGACGTCCTCGAGCAACTCGTCGCGCGGGGTTGGGTATTGCCGGCGGATCTCGATGCGCGCGTCGCCAAGCTCGCTGCGTGGGAGATTCTGGCCAAAGCGCTGCCCGCAAGCGCCGAGGACCGCGCACTCGCCGTGTGGGAGACAGCAGCGGACCGCCGGAGCTTCGCGTTGCGCGTGAGGGAGGCCGAGCAGCCGTGGCATCGTCTCGTCGCCAGGCAGCTGTTGCTGACAACGCGTTCCGACCAGGTCGATGCGAGGCTGCTGCAGCGCGACTGGACCGGTGCCCCGCCCGAGGCCGTTGCGGCGCTCGCCGAACTCGCCGCGCGCTGGCCCGGGAATCCGTTGGATGGGCAGTTGCCAATGAGTGCGTCGGGTGGGCAACTGCAGTGGCATGGCGCCCTGATCACTGCCTTCCAGCGCAATGTGATCCTGCCGCCCTCGGTGATCCTGCCGCTCGTTGCGGCAGGCAATGGCGGTGCGTGGAATGCGCTCGTCGCCCGCGATCCGCAGGCGGCCGTCGAGCAGGCACGCGGTGCGAAGGTGCTGCACTCGCACCAAGCGAGAGATCTCACGGTTCTGTTGAGCCGTCACGGCCGTCCATCCGACGTGTCCCTCGCGCTGCGGGTGCTCGACCTGGTCGAGAGCAACGGTCTTGGGGACTACACGCAACCGATGGCGTTCTTCGCCCAGCACGCAGCGGGCCATCTCGACGTGATCCGGCTCGGGTGTGCTCCGGTTCCGATCGGCCCCGGCCAGGGGGCGCGCGCCAGCATCGCGCAAAAGGCGGCCAGGGGCGCGCGCGTGCAGGACCTCGGCGAACTGCTCGCCCTGGCGCCAGCACTCAATACAAACTGTTGCAGCGCCCTGATGAACTCGCTCGCACCGCAGATTCGTGCCGAACATGCAGCTCCACTGATCGCTGCAATCGAGACCCTGTTGGCCAAACCGATCGGCGCGACGGAAGGCAATGATATGGAGCGCCCCGTCAACGGTTACCTGCTTCTGTCCCAACTCTGCGGAATGGTTGGCAATGCGGGCGACGCGGCAGCTCTGCCTGTGCTGCAGCGTATTCTCGCGCTGGAAAGCCTGGACGTCCGTGGGCAAGAGAATCACCCGAAGGCGTGGCTCGTCAACGCCGCCGCCAATGCGGCGCTGCAAGTGGCTGGCGCTTCGCGCGAAAAGCTCTTGCTCGAGCTGCTCGCGTCGCCGAGCGTCGCAGTCGTGCGGACCGCGCTCTACACCGCAGGCCCGCGCATCAGCGCCGAGTTTCGCGACGGCATGCGAGAAGCGGTGCTGCGCGTCGGTGAGAGCCTGGACAACGATGCATCGCTGTTCGGGCAACTCGACACGGACGATCGGCTGGCGCTGGCCGTAGCCGTGCTCGAGAGCGAGCGGTTCGCGAAGTTCACTCGCGACCTGTGTCGCGAGGCTCTACGGACCGTGGGCCTGCGCAAGGACGTACGCTATCTGCCGCAGCTCGTGAAAGGCGCGAGCCACCCGGACGAGGTGGTCAGGGTCCAGGCAGCCCAGGCGATCGGCAACACGTTCTCGCGCGAGGCCGGACCTCACCTCATCGAGATTCTCCGGGACGACAGAGCAGAAGTTCGCAAGGCAGCTCAGGACGCGCTCGACCAGATCGCGAACTACCTCGACGCGCGCGCGAAGTGGGAGCAACGCTTCAAGTAGGAGAGAGTCGCAACGAGGCTGTTTGCGCGCTCGACGAGCCTCGCGGACATGCCGCTCGTGAGTTCGGCGATGCTCTGGAACCGCGACGCACCAGCTGAGACTACTCGGGAGAAGCTTTCCTAGATTCGAGCGTGAGATCGCGCCTGTGGCCGGTACCAGACGGTGTCGGGGGGCAACTCGTCTCGCTTGTCCGCAGACTCGAAGTCGTGGATGGCGCCAGGCAACAGCAGCGGATCCGAATCGAGCAGGCCAAGCACTTCGTTCAGCCGCCGCGAGATCTCGAGGATCACATCCTCGGGGACATCGAAGGCATCGGCACAGAGCACCGGCCCGAGCTCAGGGGCGGTGCCGTCGTAGATGGCGACGGGGTAGGGGAAGCCATCGTTCGTGAGTCGATCGAGGATGGTGTCGGTGACTCGGTTCATTTGTCGTCCTCCGTCACGCCGAGCTGGCGCGTCAGGGCTGCAAAATTCTGCCACAAGGTGACGCGCCTCGCTGTCGGTGATGGTCCCTATTGCGTAGTCGGCAGCAAGGCGCCAACCGGTAGAGGTACCTCAGCCGGTTTCCAAGGCCCAAGCGGATGCGGTGAGAACCTGCCCAGGTCGCGCCGTGGCTCCTGCCGACGGGCACGCCTGGGCAAGCATTCTGGCGCAGGCTGCTTGGTAGCAAGAGTAGTAGATGCGGGAGACGGCCGGCATGAGGAGCGGCGGCGTTCGCCCGATGAGAAGGGTGGCCGCGCACAGGTTCTGCTGCGCTCGCAGACGCCACGCCACGATGCTGAGGGCTGCTGACCTGGTCATACCTGCAGGTGTGTCGAGGGGGGGAGGACGCCGGATGAGAATCCGCTCCGGTCCGAGAAGGGAGCGGTCAGACCGCCACCACGACCGGAACGCGTTCGCGCATGGCCACCGTCACCGCCGCCGCGAACCCTGCGTAACCACGCCGCGCCGCCGCGATCAGTTCCCCGCCCGCCGGCGCAGGCAAGCTCAACCATCCTTCGAACTCCGCGGCGTCGGCCTGGAACGTGCGCTGGTTGAGCCACTTCAACTGGTCCGCCAGCACCGCGAGGCTCCCGATCTCCGCGTTCTCGCCATCGGGCAGCGGGGCGCGCAGCGTGACCGGGAAGTCGCCGGGCAACCAGACGCGGCACGCGAGCAGATGTCCGTACTTGCTCTTCTCGAACTTCGCGTCGGCCAGAGCACGCCACTCGCGATCGAGCTCCAACAGAGCAGGCACCGTGTCCGGCAGTCCGAGCTCCGAACGTTCCGCGTACATCGCGAACAGCCGCAGCGCCATCCACCCGGCTTCGCCGAGATCCCACTGCTTCGCCACATCGGCGCCTTCGTCCCACACCAACTGCGCAGCCACCTTCGGCGCAACCGCCGCGCGCAGATGCGTGCGCCAGGCCTCGACGCCGCCGCGCAGCTTCGCAACATCGCCGCCGCCTCGCGCGTACCAGCGCGACAACGGCCCGGCCCATGCGATCCCCGTCATGACGACCGCTACCAGACCCTCTTGAGGTCGATCTCGACGCGACGCAGTACGCGCAGCCGGATCGATTCCGTGCGGAGGACCGCGAGCCCGTATCTCCCCGCGCGCAGCACGTACTGTTCGACGCAAGGCACTTCTGGATCGACAATCCAGTACTCGCGCACACCGGCACGCTCGTACTTCCGCCGCTTGATGCGACAGTCGTAGTCGCGCCGCGATGGCGACAGGATCTCGACCAGCAAGTCGGGCACTCCAGCGAGCTTCGTCTCGCCGACGAGCGAACGGTTCTTCGCGGTCACCACGACGAGGTCAGGCTGCACGACGGTCCCGCGCCCGAGATGCACATCGAACGGGGCCGGAAACACCTCACCCAAGCCCCGTCGTTCGACGAGCTCGAGGAACTCGCCCGCCAGTCGCAGCGACAGCTTCTGGTGGTACGAGCTAGGCGCGGGACTCACGAAGTGCCTCCCGTCGATGATCTCGTGCCGGTAGCGGTCGGGAGGGATCTTGCAGTAGTCGGCGTAGGTCCAACGCCGACGTCGGGTCGAAGTGGGGATTGCGGTCGTCAAGAGGAAGTCCGTTCGGTTGCGGCATCGCAGCATACACGCTCCTTCGCGCCGCCAAGGCCGGTGGAGCCACGCACGGCGCAGTGCCCTGTGCCGCGGAATCGCGGGCGGTTGCAGGGATTCGCAGGGACGCGACGCTGACTCACGCGCCGTCCTCGAAGGGCCTCTGCTACAGCTTCTCTTGCAGGAACCTCTGGAACCGCGCGAACAAGTGCAGCTGCTGCTGCAGGTCCTCGATGCCGTGCCGGACCCTCGGATACACCATGAAGTCGCAGTCATTGCCGGCCTGCTGCAGGGCCCAAAGGAACTGCAGGCTGTTCTGCAGGTGCACGTTGTCGTCCATCGCCGCCGCGATCAGCATCAGCGATCCCGACAGTCTCCCGGCCGATTCGACGACACTGCCCGCGAGATAGCCCTTCTCGTTCGTCGTCGGCAGCCCCTCGTATCGCTCCGTGTAGATCGTGTCGTAGTTGCGCCAGTCCGTGATCGGGTTCACGGCGACGCCGCACTTCCACTTCGCACTGTGCGTCAGGTTGTAGATCGTCTGGTAACCGCCGTAGCTCCAGCCCCAGATCGCGAGCCGCGCGGCATCGGCGAAGCCCTGCTCGACGAGCCAACCGACGCCATCCTCGAGATCGGGCAGCTCGGTCGCGCCGAGATTGCGCCAGCACACCTTGTGATACTTCCTTCCCTTGCCGCTCGCCGAACGGTTGTCGCAGACGAACACGACGTAGCCGCGCTGCGCGAGCAGTTGGTGCCAGAGGTAGTCGCGGCTGCCCCATTGGTCGCGCACGATCGGCGTGTGCGGCCCCGAATACGTGAACTGCACGACCGGGTACTTCTTGCCCGCCTCGAAGCCGACGGGCTTCATGACCATCGCCTCCATCGGGAAACCGTCGCGCGTCTTCACCTGCACGAACTGGGGCTCGCTCAGCGCGAACGGCGCGAGCATGCGCGTGTTCGGCTTCGCGATCGCACGCAGTTCGGCGCCTTTCTCGTCGAGCAGCAACACGCCGGGCGGGGTGTTCACGTCGCTCCAGTGCGTCACGAACGCGCCGTTGCCGGGCGCCATCTTCACGTCGTGCGTGCCGCGCCCCTGCGTGATGCGCTGCATCTCGCCGCCCGCGAGCGGCAGGCGATACAGATGCGTCTGCAACGGGCTGTCGCGGTCCGCGGTCACGTAGACGCACTGCGCTTTCTCGTCGACCGCGACGACCCTCTTCACCTGCCACTCGCCTTCGGTGAGCCGCCCCATCAGCGCGCCATCGCGCCCATATCGATACAGATGCCGGCAACCGTCGCGTTCGCTGAGCCACAAGAACGACGCCCCGCCGCCGAGCCACTCTGGCTCGGGCCCCGCCTCGACCCAGCAGTCGCTGTCCTCGCGCCACAGCTTGCGCACGGCACCCGTCGCCACAGCGCCCGCGAGCATGTCGAGCCAGCGCTGTTCACGCCCCTGCACCTGGAACAGCACTTCCTTGCTGTCCGGAGCCCACGTCACGCGCACGACGAGCCGGTCGTCGGCGGGATACGCGGCCAGGTCGAACCAAAGCGCGGCGCCATCCGCGACGTCGATCACGCCGATGTCCACGATCGGGTTCGGCTCCCCGACCTTCGGGTAGTTCGTCTTCTCGACGGGCGGCCGCGCCGGAGAATCGCCGACGAGCACGAACTCCTTCACCGGCGACTCGTCGAGCTTCAACAGCGCCACGTGCTTGCTGTCGGGCGACCACCAGTAGCCCTGGAAGTTGCCGCGCCCGTAGAGCTCTTCCTGGTAGACCCAGTCGAGACGGCCGAACAACAGATCGTCGTTGCCGTCCTTCGTCAGGGCGCGAACGTCGCCGCCGCCCGATGCGACGACGTGCAGGTTGAATTTCGCGACGAACGACACCCACTGGCCGTCGGGCGAGAACAACACGCCGGTTTCCTCGTCGTCGGGCGTCGACGTGAGCCGCTTGCACGAGCCGTCGCAGCCGCCGAGGAACAGGTCCTTCTCGACGTTGACCACGAACTGCGTGTGCGCCTTGTTCCAAGCCCACGCCTCACTGTCGTTGAGTGCCTCTTCGAGTCCTTCGGCAGCGCCGAGCGCCTCGCGCAGACCCTTGCCGAGTGCCGCGTGGTCGACGAAACGCGCGCGTTTGCCGGTGCGTGCCTCGACCACGCTCCAGATCGAGTGTCCGTGTCGTGGCAGCGCGCGCGGGCCGGCGTCGAACACGAGGTAGCGTTCGGCATCGAGCCAGTCCTGCGGATCCTCGGCGGACGCGACCATCAGGTAGTCGAGCCGGAACATGTCGATCGGCTCGAGCCGGCCCTTGGCGGCGGGCCCCTGGGCAACGGCTCGGCCCGCGAATGGAGCGAGGAAGCAACACAGCAGCACTCTGCGGATCATCGCGCGCATCGTGCCAAGGCCGTATGGCGCGCGCCATCGCGAACCGCCGTCGCGAGAGCGGCGCAGCACCGATGCCATCGCCACTTCGCGAGCTGCGCGCTCTGTTGTCTACCGGTCGAGCCGCACGCCGGATATCGTCGCCGCATGGTGTCCGGCAATAGAGGAGGTTACCGCGACGCCCGCCTGCGCCTGCCGCCCCTTCGCACGTTCATCGCCGCAGCATTCTTGCCGTTCGGTTCGTGCACCTACTTGCAGCAGCGGCTCGAGGACCTGCACGACTGCGTGCTGTATCGATGGCACCAGGAGGCGTTCGGCCTCGCCGTCGAAGCGAAGCTCGGCCCGCTCGAAGCCGCGCTCGGCGGCTGGTATGCCGACTGGGGCTGGGGCAAGGACACGTGGTGGCAACAGCCGGGCTACGTGCTGACGAACCACGGCACCGGCGTGCCGTTCACGACGTTGAGCCCGCTGCTCTACGACGCGTCCTGGACGCGCGTGTTCGCGACCTACTCGTCGGGCAACCACCCGGCCGCGCCGGACCAGTTCGACGATGTGCGCTCGTGGGTCGGCATCAGCGACGTGTTCGATCTCGACGACGCGATGCCGTTCCAGCTCTCGACGCGGCAGCGTATCGCAGACGCATTCGGCATCGAGGTCGGCATCGTGCCGGTGGTCGTCGGCCTGCGCGTCGGCTTCAACGCCGCGGAGTTCGCTGACCTGATCCTCGGTCTCTTCGGCATCGACGTGCTCGGCGACGACGGAGTGCCGCGGCCGCCGAGCCTGCCGTTCGTGCCCGCGAAGTAGCAGACCTGGCCTGCAGCCGGCTCTGCAAGCGGCCTCGCGATCTTCACGCGAATGTCATGCAGTTCCTGTAATGCTCCGCTGAATCCAGGCGACCGCAATAACGGTCGGCGAAGATGCAAAGAAGTTCCACCGACCCACTTCGCAGGCAGATGCGCGTGCGTACCGTGGCGACGACTGAATGTCTGCCCGCCGTCTCACGGTGGGTTCGCAGCCGCCCCCATTTCTTGCCACCAACGAGAAACCACCATGCTCAGACTTTTTGCTGCCTGCCTCCTTTCCTCCGTCGCTCTCGCCCAGAGCTACTTCTCCGCTGCACTCGAAGGCGCACAGGAAGTGCCACCGGTTGTGACCGCGGGCCGCGGCTGGGGCATCGTGCGGCTCGACCCGGCCACCAACACCGTCACCATCTTCGTGTTCCACGAGTTGCTGTCGGGAGCACCGATTGCCGCGCACCTGCACATTGGTGCAGTCGGGGTGAGCGGCGGCGTGATCCTGCCGCTGGCTCCAGCCGGACCAAATACCTACACGGGGAGCGGTGTGCTGGCTGCGCCGGACGTGGCCGCGCTCAACGCGAGTGGCACCTACCTGAACGTCCACACCCCGGCGAATCCGGGCGGCGAGATCCGCGGCCAGGTCGTGCCGTCGGTGAGCTCACGCTACAAGGGTGTCCTGACCGGCGCGCAGGAAGTGCCGCCCAATCCCAGCATCGGGACCGGCACCGCAGTCGCCTATCTGCACGAGCCCGAGAACCGCGTCGTCTACATGGTGAACAGCACGGGCCTCGTCAGCGTCGCCGCCGCGCACTTCCATCAGGGCGCCCCGGGCGTCAGCGGTCCCATCATCGTGCCTCTCAACGGCAGCAACGGCAACTACTGCGGCGTCAGCAACCGCCTGCCCGCGGCACAGCTCGCGGCGTGGAAAGCCAACGGCTGCTACGCGAACATCCATACGGCTGCGTTCCCGAACGGCGAGATCCGCGCGCAGATGCTGCAGGACGTCGGCGACCACTTCGTGGCGGCACTCAACGGGCTGCAGGAAGTGCCACCGAGCCCCTCGCCGGGACTCGGCGGCGCGAGCCTGATCCTCGGAGTCAATGGCACGCTGTCCCTGCAGGGCGGATTCTCGGGGTTGACCGGCCCACCGACCGCGGCGCACGTGCACCTCGGTCCGCCTGGCGTCAGCGGTGGCATCGTGTTCCCGTTGGCGATCGCCGGTCCGACGATCAGCGGCACCTACACCCCGACCGCCGCGGACCTCACTAGCCTGCGCGCGGGCAACTGGTACGTGAACATCCACACGGTCGCCTTCGGCGGCGGCGAGATCCGAGGTCAGCTGGGGCCCGCAAGGCTGCCGACGACGTTCGGCGAAGGCTGCCAGGGCTCGAGCGGCGTGCGGCCGCAGATCGGCGCGACGGGATTCCCGTCCGTGGGCAGCAGCATGTCGATCGACCTCTACGGCGCGTTCCCGGGCAGCGCCGCGCTGTTCGCGTTCGGTGCGAGTCGCGACAGCGCCGGCGTGATTCCGTTGCCCATTTCTCTCGGGACCATCGGCATCGGTGGGCCGACTTGCCACCTGTTCGTCGATCCGGCCTCGATACTCGCCTTCCCGATCAACGGGTTCGGCTGCGCGAGCGTGCTGATCAACGTGCCGTTCGCACCAGCGCTGCGCGGTCAGAACTACTACTCGCAGTGGTTCGCCATCGATCTGCCCGGGTTCATCGCGAGCAGCGCGCTCTCGATGACCATCCAGTAGTTGTCATCGCCGCCGCGGGCGCTGCCGCATTCACGCTTCGGCTTTCGGGTCGCGCTCCATGAGTCCGCGCACCGCGACGCTCGGCGACAGACCTTCGAACAGCACGCGCGCGACGGCCGTCGCGATCGGCATCTCGACGCCGCGCTGTGCGGCCTCGCTCGCGACCACCTTCGAAGTCCACACTCCTTCGGCGACCTTCGGCGAGGCCGCAAGGGCCTGCTCGAGCGTGGCCCCGCGGCCGATGCGCTCCCCGAACGCGCGGTTGCGGCCGTGCCGCGAGAACGCGGTGACCGCAAGGTCGCCGACGCCGGCCAGCCCGAAGAACGTGCGCGGATCGGCGCCGAGCCCGATGCCGAAGCGCGACATCTCGACGAGGCCGCGCGAGAGGATCGCGGCTTTGGCGTTGTCGCCGTAGCCGAGCCCGTCGGCGATGCCGGCCGCGAGCGCCATGACGTTCTTGAGCGCCCCGCACAACTCGATGCCGAGCAGGTCGGCATTGCGATAGACGCGGAAGGTCTTCGTGGTCAACGCGGTCTGCAGCCACTGCCGCGACGCCTCGTCGCCGCCCGCGACCACCACCGTCGTCGGCAGCTGCCGCGCGATCTCTTCGGCGTGGCTCGGGCCGCTCAGCGCGAACACGCGCTCGGAGGAGCCCATGACTTCGGCGATGACCGTGGACGGCCGCTTGCCGGTCTGCTGCTCGAGGCCCTTCGCGAGTGACACGAGCGGCACGCGGGCCGGGATGCGGGGCTGGAGGCCTGCGAGCACGCTGCGCACGTGTTGCGTGGGCACCGCGACGAGCACGACCTCGCAGCGATCGAACACGGCGACCGGATCGTGCGTCACGGCGATCGCGTCGTTGAGCACGATGCCTTCGAGGTAGCGCGGGTTCTGCCGCGACGCCGCGATCTGCGCGGTGTAGGCGGCATCGTGTCCCCAGAGCGCCACCGCGTGCCCAGCGCGGTCGAGTGCTGTAGCCATCGCGGTGCCGAACCCGCCGTTGCCGAGGATCGCGATCTTCATGCGTTGCCCGCCGCGCGCGCGGCAAAGTGTCTCTTGAGGTTGCCACGGTGCGTCCAGAACAGCAGCACTGCGAGCACGAGGCAGAGCACGGTCAGCGGCAGACGTTCCCCGAAGGCCGTGCCCGGGTGCAACAGGATCGCGGCAACCGCGAGCGCGAGCCCGAGCGCGAGACTGCCGAAGAACACGTGGCCGGTCAGCAACCGCACGACGAAGAACACGAGCACGGCGAGGCCCGCCGCCTGCCAATCGAGCGCGAGCAGCACGCCGGTGGCCGTCGCGACTCCCTTGCCGCCGCGGAAGCGCAGGAACGGCGAGAAGACGTGACCACAGACCGCGGCGCCGCCGCAGACCACGGCCACGAGCAGAGGTCCCGGGTCCGTCAAGAGACGCGGGCACAGCTCGGCGGCCAGGAAGCCCTTGCCGGCATCGAGCACGTAGATCATCACGAATGCCGCGAGCCGGCCGCCTCTCGTCGTGAACGCGCGGCTCGCGTTCGTCGCGCCGACGTTGCCGCTGCCGATGGTCCGCACGTCGACACGCTTGCACAAGTAGACGACGAGCAGCGCGAACGGGATGGCGCCGAGCAGGAAGGAAAGCAGGCTCGCGCACCCAAGGGCCATCGCGGAAAGGCTATGGCATCATGCCCACGCACGGCAACAGCGACCAGTCGACGGGTGCCTTCGCGGGCAGCCGCCGCTAACGTCCTGCCCCGTGACAGCGTCGCGCATCGGCATCGACACCGGAGGCACCTTCACCGACGTGGTGCGCTGGTCGGCGCGCGGAGTCCTCGTGCACAAGCTGCCGTCGACGCCCGACGATCCGGCGCGCGCCGTGCTCGCCGGCCTCGCAGCCGTGCGCGCCCATCCCGGCGAAGAGGTCGACGTCGTGCACGGAACGACCGTAGGTCTCAACGCGGTCCTGACCGGCAAGCTCGCGCGCACCGCGTTCGCGACGAACCGCGGGTTCGAAGACCTCATCGAGATCGGTCGCCAGGACCGCACCGAGCTCTATTCGATGTCGCCGAGCCGCCCCGTGCCGCCGGTTCCGCGCGCGCTGCGCATCGGTGTCGACTGCCGGCGAGGCCCCGGCGGCACCGTGGAGCAGAAGCTCACGCAGAGTGAAGTGGACCGCTTTGCCTTGGCCGTGCGACGGCTGCGGCCAGCCGCGATCGCCGTCGGCCTGCTGCACTCGCCCGCGGATCCGACGGACGAGCGTCGCCTGGCCGCGGCGGCCGCCCGCGCCTGTCCAGGCGTGCCGATCACTTGCAGCGCGGAGCTGCTGCCCGCGTTCGGTGAATACGAACGCTTCTGTGCTTGCATCCTCAACGCAGCGGTGGCGCCGATCGTCGGCAAGTACACGGCGACGCTCGCGCGCGGCGTCGGCAACGGCCGGCTGCGCCTCTTGCGCAGCAGTCTCGGCATCATGCCGACCGAGGAAGCCGCGAGGTTCCCGGCGCGCGCGATGTTCTCGGGTCCCGCGGGCGGCGTGCTCGCCACAGCCGAGGTCGCCCGACGCCTGCGCTTGCCGAGCGCGGTGGCGTTCGACATGGGCGGCACGTCGGCCGACGTGTGCCTCGTCGGAGGAACCACCGTGCACGATGCCGGCAGCATCGGTGGCCTGCCGCTGCCCCTGCCCACCGTGCCCGTGCACACGGTCGGGTGTGGCGGCGGCAGCATCGCCTATGTCGACGCCGGCGGAGCCCTTCGCGTAGGTCCCGAGAGCGCCGGCGCCGACCCCGGACCCGCGTGCTACGGCAAGGGCAAGGAGCCCACGGTCACCGACGCCCATCTCGTGCTGGGCCACCTCGGGCCCGACACGCTGCTCGAAGGATCGTTCCCGATCGACGTCGACGCGGCCGTGCGAGCGATCGAACGCCTCGGCCGGCGGCTCGGTCT
>Ga0075428_100000091_pt1 | contig 74305 bp, 64 predicted proteins | sample RhiMetdeltSRZDD2_FD_75291 | JGI IMG/M metagenome (GOLD analysis project Ga0075428, IMG submission 75291) | Populus rhizosphere microbial communities from Tennessee, USA - Rhizosphere MetaG P. deltoides SRZDD2 | ecosystem: Host-associated > Plants > Roots > Rhizosphere > Soil | place: USA... | reverse complement strand
GAGATGATCGAGTTCGATCGCACCGAGAAGATGTTCACGAACCCCGGCAACAAGCTGACCGAGCAGTACATCACCGGTCGTTTCGGCTAGCCGAGCCTGGCGGGGTCACAGCCCGCACAGGACGCGGCCGTAGGTGCTGCTCGTGAACCCGAACGGATTGGCCGGCGGATCGAGGCAGGCAAACTGGCTGTAGAACAGCAACCCGAACGCCGACGCTGGGATCGGCAAGACGAAGCTGCCCGATCCGACGGCATCGTTGAAGACGATGCTGGTCAAGGCCATGTCGGTGTAGAGGTAGCACGACGGCATGCCGAGGAAGCTCAGTTCGAGCGGGAACGGGAAGGAGTTGGTCGTGCCGACGATCAGCAGCGAGACACCGGACGGAACGCCATTGACGAGATCGATCGACAGCGTCTGTCCGACCTGCGCCGAGCCGGTGAAGCTGAGCCGTGGCGTTCCGTTGCTGCCGGCACAGCCATCGCCGTGCGAGGACGTGTGCGCCGTCAGCATGCTGACTTCGATCTTCTGGGCGGCGTTGTCGAAGTTGCCCGTGGGAGCTGGCGTGCCCGAGGAAGCGACCCACCAGAGTCGCTGGTGGTTGCCCGTGCGCATGCCCTGGAGCGGGGCCGTGCCGTTGACGGTGGTGACCTGGACTACGAGATCGTCAGTGCCGTTGTAGACGAAAGGGACCTGCAGGCCGACTTCGTTCCATGTGCTGACCGTGACGTTCCAGGTGTAGTTCGTCGCGAACAGCACGGTGACCGCATTGGGCGTCAGGTTGCTCGCGAACGTCGCGGTCAGCGGTTGCGACGCGGGAATGTGATCGAGCACGATCTCGAGCGTGTCGTAGTGGGCGCGACCCGACTGGCAGGGCGCGAAAGCCAGCCCAGTGATGAGGTTGACCGTGGCGCCGAGCTCGGTCGCGGTGCAGCGCTGCTGGTACTTGCACTGATAGAACGGGCCGCCGACTTGCTGGCCGAACGGGATGACGTTGCAGCCCCCGGAGGTCGCGACGTTGTCGGGGATGTACCAGTTCTGCGCGAGCGCGGGGATCGCGCTGAACAGCAAGGCCAGCATGGAAGGAAGACGCATGGGGGGCTCCTTGGCGGGGGTTGACGGAGGTAGGACGCGGGTCAGCATAGCCACCGCTCGCTGGGCCCGTCGAAGCCGGCGGTGCGATGTTCGTGTCAGGTTTGTCGCGAGCGTTCGCGCGCCGGCGACTTGCGGCCGTACGCTGGTATCGGTGAGCCGATGAACCGTGCGATCCGCATCCACGCGACCGGAGGTCCCGAGTGCCTGCAACTCGACGAGCTGCCCGTGCCGGTCCCGCAGCGCGGCGAGGTGCTGCTGCGCCAGGTCTCGATCGGCGTGAACTTCCTCGACTGCTACCACCGCAGCGGGCTCTACGCGTTGCCGTCCCTGCCGTCGGGCATCGGCAGCGAGGCGATCGGCGTCGTCGAGCAGATCGGCGACGGTGTGAGCGGCGTGCGAATCGGGGATCGCGTCGGTTACGCCGGAGGCGTGAACCCGGGTTCCTACGCCGACAGGCGCACGGTGCCGGCGTGGCGCCTCGTGCCGATCCCCGCGGCCGTCGAGGACGTCCAAGCAGCGGCGGTGTTGCTGAAGGGGATCACGGCCGAGTATCTCGTGCGCCGCACGTTCCGGGTCGGTCCCGGCCACCGTGTGCTCGTGCATGCCGCGGCCGGTGGTGTCGGGCTGTTGCTCTGCCAGTGGCTGCGGCATCTGGGCGCGCTCGTGTTCGGCACCGTGTCCACGGATGCCAAGGCCGCGTTGGCCGGTGAGAACGGGTGCCACCACGCAATCGTGACGACCCGCGAGGACTTCGTGGAAGTCGTGCAGCGGATCACGAAGGACAAGGGCGTCGACGTCGTCTACGACTCGGTCGGCAAGGACACCTTCGATCGCTCGCTGAGCTGTCTCAAGACGCGCGGCATGCTCGTGTCGTTCGGCAACAGTTCGGGCGTACCACGGGCAGTGTCGCCGGCCGAACTGCAGCGGGGTGGGTCCTTGTTCCTGACGCGGCCGACGCTGCACGACTACACAGGCACGCGCCAGGAACTGCTGCGTGCGAGCGAGGTGTTGTTCGGGCTCGTGCAGGGGGGCGTGCTGAAGGCGCATGTCGGCGGCACGTTGCCGCTCGCCGAGGCGGCGGAGGCGCACCGCCGGCTCGAGGCGCGCGAGAGTACGGGTGCGATGGTGCTGTTGCCGTAGCGGGGGATTTCAGTGCGGCCCCCTTGGCTTCCCGACAGAAGCTTCGCGGCTACGATCGAAGGTGTCGATCTGCTCCGCGACGCTGCTGTCGATGTTGCCGTGAGGATGCCGGGCCTGGCGGACGACCACCGCGCGGTGTACAGCCTGCTCGAGGCGCGTCGGAGTCCCGGCGCCATGGTGCACACCGACACCGGCCCTCCGGGCCGAACCAAGATCACGGCACCGTCCGGAACCGCGGCGATCGCGCGCCGAGGCTCGTGAGATTCGTGCCAGGGCCATTGCGCGCGGAAAGCGCGCCGCGATCGGCGCGAACCCTCATGGCTGTCGCACCCGCAAGGACGCGACCTTCGCAAGCTGTTCGTAGTCGCGGTCGCGGTGCAGGACTTCGAGGTCGTGGCGGAGTGCGCACGTGGCGATGAGACAGTCGGTAGCCGAGCGGATCGTGGTGCCGGCGGCGCGGGCGGTCCGGTAGAGCTGCGCAGCTTCCAGCCACACGTCGATCGCCATCGGCGACTCGACAATGGGGAACGCCAGCATGGATTGTCTGGCCAGCCGGAAGGCTCCGGTTTCGCGCATGCCCTGCAGGACCTCCTGCACGATGGGTGGACAGACAACCACTTCGCCGAGATCGACCACGGCCTCGAGGTCGAGCGGTCTTTCTCGGCGGAACACTTCGATCCACACCGAGGTGTCGATCAGGATCATCGGGCCTTCCTGCGGGGCGGCGGTGACGCGTCGCCACGCATCTCGCCGAGATCACCCTCCCACGCACCGGTGCCGCGGAGCTTCAGGATCTGGCGAGCCTTCGCGCGCCGAACGAACTCCTGCAAGGCCACCACGACGGCCCCGGAGAACGTCTTCTCACCGCTGATCTGCACGACCTCGCGGAGCAAGTCCTCAGGAAGCACAAGATTCGTACGTTTCATACACACAGCATGCAGTGCGCACATGAGGTGTGCAAGAACCAGGGTCGGGAACTGCTGCGCACCCCATCCGCCCGACCCCGCTCCGCGCCTACGCCTTCTTCTTGCGCTCGGCGGGCTCCCAGGCGTGCGCGACTGGCTGCGGTTCGATCCCGGCGAGCAGCGAGCTCTGGTCCTGCTCGATGTCGTCGCCGACCTGGCCGACGAGCTTGCGCAGCCGTTCCATCTGCCAGAGCCCCGTGAGCAGGCGGTTTCCCTTGACGCGCGTCATGAGCTGCTCGCACTGCAGCGCCGCCACGCGCTGCTGGCCCAGGTCCTGCTGTGCAGAGTGATGGCACAGTGCCAGCATCGTCACGAGCTGTTCGATCACCTTGCCGAGCCGCTGCAACGGGATCTGGGCCCGCGTCAGCTCGAGCTGGAACTGCATGTTGATGCCGAGCCAGGCCCACCGCAGCCAGCGCAGACGCGTCTCGGCGAAACGCGCGTAGCGGCGCAGGCCGTGCGGCAACACCTGGTATCGCGGCAGCCAGCCCGTCGGCACGAGTAGCAGCGGCGCCCGCAGCAGCTCGATCAGCGCGGTCCAGAGCACCCAGCCCGCGAGCTTCCAGAACGATCCCTTCGTCACAAGCCGCCGCGCCGCGGTCGCGACGCGCTTCGGTTCTCGCAGCGCGGTCAGCGGGGTGAGCCGCAACAATCTCTGCTCGGGCGGCAACGGCTTGCCGCCGGCATCTTCGTTGAGCGACTGGATCACGCCGAGCAGGCCCGCCATGTAGCGGTTCGTGAAGTTGTCGGTGACGTCCTTCACCATGCCCATCAGGATCAGGTCGTCCTCGCCCTCGACGACGCCGAACACGTGCATGTTCGCGCGCGCGTCGTGCACGCGCGAGCTGCGGTCGAACGCGCGGCCGCCGATCACGCGTTCGCAGGCCTGTAGCGATTCGAGCGCGCTCGTGGCGGCGGCCGACTTGGTCAGATCGCGCAAGCCCGCGAGGTCGATGCCATCCGCGTCCTGCTGCAGCGACAGGTGGCTCAACGCACGCGACTGCAAGGCACCGCCGAGCATGCGACCGAGATGCTGCCGCGGCAGCTCGTGCTTGATGATCGGGCCGCCGACGCCGCTGCGCGCGCGTGCGTAGGCCGCGGCGTCGGCCGCGAACATGCGCTGGTAGCCGGCGGCCATCGCCGCGAGCATGCAGCGTCCCATGCGCAGGCAGTAGAACAGCACTTCGACGCCGTCGGCCTGGATCTGCCCTTCGGGCTCGATCGGGTAGTTCAGGAAGTGCAGCCGCGAGTTGTGGTTCGCCTTGAAGGCGCCCGTGTTCGACGACTTGCACGAGAACTCGTGGTCGACGCCGTCGCCGGGCGTCGTGTCGCGCTCGGGCAGGCGCAGCACGAACAGGCCGACGTGTTTGCCGTCCTTGCCGAGGCGCGCGACGATCGCGACGAGGCCGCCGTGCGTCGCGTTCGTGATCCAGAGCTTGTTGCGGTCGCCCATCGCGAACAGCCGGAAGCCGCCGCGACCAGAGTACAGCTGCGGGTCGGGTTCGACGTAGGCGCGCACCTTCTTCGCGTTGACGCCGACGGCGACCTCCGTGAGGCCGAAAGCCAGCATCTCGCCCTGCACGACCAGCGGCAGGAACAAACGCTTCTGGGCCTGGCTGCCGTAGGCGAGCAGCGAGCCCGCGCCGATCGTGAGCTCGCCCGAGATCTCGACCGCGAGCGGCCCGAGACCGTTCGCGGCCAGTTCTTCTTCGAGCAGCGCGAGCTCGACGTAACGACCGTCCTTGCCGCCGAACTCGGCCGGAACCGTGAAGCCGTAGGCCTTCTGCTCGGTGACCGCCGCACGCAGCGCCGCCGACAGCTTGCCGTCGGCCGTGAAGGCCTCGCCGCGGCGCAGACAAGCGAGCGCTGCGGCGACGACGGGCGCACCCTTCTGGTCCGCGCTCTTCGCGGCGAACGCGCCGCCCCGCAGTTCGCTCGTGGCCGGCTGCGGGCCGTAGACGAGTCGTTCGACGAGGCCGCGTTTCTGGCGCCCGAGCCGCAGCGCCGCAGAACGCGCCGCGTCGTCGAGCGCGCCGACGTCGCGCGCGGACTCGACATCGCCTGCCGCGGCCAGGGCCTTGGCGGCGGTCGAGGCTTCGGGAGGCGGCGGCGCGGGGGGCGGGTTCGTCACGGCGTAGTCGGGCCGAACATGGTGCCCGCGGCGCTGCTGTCAGGGAATGGTGAAGTGCACATCCGTGCGCCGCGCGGTCGTGCGCGCCCCAGGTATCTTGCTGCTTGGAACCCGCTCTCGACCGCGTTAGGTTCCGAGCCCCGATTCAGGACGCATTCTCCATTCCATTCATGAGCGAGCTCCCACTGATCCAGGTCGGCCAGCAAGTGCCCGACTTCACCCTCACGACCTACGAACCGAAGACGAAGGGTTTCGGAAAGTACAGCCTCGCGGAGGCGAAGAAGAACGGCAAGTGGACGCTGCTGTTCTTCTATCCCGCGGACTTCACGTTCGTTTGAGCTACCGAGTTCGCTGCTCTGTCAGAGCAGCAAGACCGGTTCGCGAAGATGGGGTGCGAGATCGTCACCGTGAGCGCCGACACGGAGTTCGTCCACCTCGCGTGGCAGCGCGAAGAGAAGGAGCTCGCGAACGTGCAGTTCCACATGGGCGCCGATCGCAACGGCGACCTCGCGAGGCAGTTCGGCATCTGGAACGGCGGCTTCGCGCTGCGCGGCGCCTACCTGATCGCGCCGGACGGCAAGCTGATGACGAGCGAAGTGAACTTCCTGAATCTCGGGCGCAACATCGACGAGATCCTGCGCAAGTTCAAAGCGAACATCTACCTCGGCAAGAAGACCACGGAAGGCTGTCCCTCGAAGTGGAAGGACGAAGGCGATGCCACGCTGCGCCCCGGACCCGAGATGGTCGGACGCGTGCACGAAGCGCTGCACAAGAAGTGATCGCGGCAACGCCATGACCGATGTGCTCGTCGTGCGGCGCGGCGGTCTCGGCGACACGTTGCTCATGACGCCGGTGCTGCGCGCGCTGCGCCGCCGGCATCCAGACTGCAGGCTGCACTTCGCGGGGGTGCGCGAGTTCGCCGAGATCCTGCTGCAACACGGCGTCGTCGATCACGTGCTGTCCAGCGAAGATCTCGCGCGCGGCGCTGCGGCGCGCGAACGATTGGGCCGTCATGCGCACATCGTCAGCGACGGCACGCTGGCCTCGGCCGGCGCCGCGACCCCCGAGACTACGGTGCAGACGTTCGATCCACGTCCGCGCACGGCGGCGCCGATCGCGCTGCAGATCGCCGGACAGCTCGGGCTCGAGCCGGTCTGGCCCCGCGATGCGTACTTGCGACCTGCGCGCGTGCAGGCCGCCGACGGACCCGTGTGGCTCGCGCCGGGCAGCGGCAGCCCTGGCAAATGCTGGCCGCGCGCGCGGTGGCTCGAGCTGGCCCGACGGCTCGCGTCAGCGGGCGTTCGCGTAGATGTCGTGGTCGGACCCGTCGAGCAGGAGCGCGACGATCCGCGGCAGTGGCCGTGGGAGGCGGAGGTCGCGTTCGTCGTGGAACGAGAGCCCGCGGCGTTCGCGCGGCGGCTCGCAGAGGCCTCGGCGTTCGTCGGCAACGACAGCGGGCCTTCGCACCTCGCGGCCATGCTCGCGGTGCCGACCGTCGCGATCTTCGGTCCGACGGTGGCGAGCATCTGGGCACCGGTCGGACCGCACGTGACCGTGTCGAGCAGCGGTTGCGATCTCGCCGGCATCGGGTGCGCCGAGATCTTCGACGCGCTGCGAGCTCACGGCAGCCGCGCGCGCACCTTCTGCCAGTAGCCGGACGTCGCACGGTTCCCGGCTCCAGTCGGACCGCCGTTGTGCACGCGCGCGATGACTTCGGCCTCTCCGGCCGCCCACTCTCCCGGGATCCAACGCCGCATGTAGGCGGCGACCACGCGTTCGGCGTAGTCGCGGCGGCGGCAGTCCGCGTAGACGCCGCCGAGCTCGGGTTCCGCGGCCACCGCGTCCTGCCAGAACACGAAGTGGATCTGATACGGGCCGATCGCCTTGCCACCGTCGCCGTCGGGCACGTCGTCGCGATCGCTGCTCTCGACGAAGCGGATCGCGTCGAGCACTTCGCGCTGCGACCAGTAGCGCCGTTCGCCTTCGCGGCAGAACCACCACAGCAACGCGAGCATCAGCAGGAGCAGGACCTTGGCCGAACGGCGCGTGCGCAGCGTGGCGAGCAGCGCTCGCCACTCCGGTCGGCGGCGCGGGAAAGAGAAGCGCACCTTCACGGTTTCGCCCTCGCGACGACGAGCGCCACGCCGGTCACGACGAGTCCGGTCCCGAGCCACAAGCCGGCGTTCGTCTCACCGTCGCCGACCGCGGCCGCGATCAGCATCGCGAGCACGGGTGTCACGTAGGAGATCAGGGACAGCATCGACGCGGGCGCTCTGCGCAGCAGCCAGAAGTAGATGCCGAAGGTCAGCGCCGTTCCGAACAACGCGAGATAGAGCGTCGCGACCGTCGCCTGCCAGGTCCAGGCCATGGCGAGCGGATCCTCGCGCCGGAACGCGGCAGCACCCAGCAGCACGGCGCCGAACACCATGCCGTTCCGGTTCAGCAGCACCGAGCTCGTGCCGCTGCCGTACTTCTTGACGAGCGTCGTGCCGGTGGCCGACACGACGGGGCTCGCGAGCACGAGCAGCAGCCAGCCGAGGCTCTGCTGGCCGATGCTCTCGAGCGCGCCCGAGAACACCGTGAGGATGCCGAGGAACGACACGACGAAGCCCGCGAGCTGCCGCGCGCGCAGGCGTTCGCCGAGGAACAGCACGGCGCTGCAGGCCATCAGCAGCGGGAAGATCGACCACAACACCGCGGCGATGCCCGAGGGCACGACCGTCTCGGCTGCGTACAACACGCCATAGGAGCCCGCGAAGTTCAAGAGGCCGCTGGTGATCCACAACCATCGCGGTGGCGGTGGCGCGGCTTCCAGGCGCGCCAGGCGCGGCGCGAGCGCGGTCATGACCAGACCCGCGATGCAAAACCGCAGAGCGGCCGATGACAGGGGGGGGTGGTCTTGCAGGCAGAGGCGGATCGCCCACCACGTGCTGCCCCAGACGAGACACAAGAGAGCCACGAGCAGCGGGACCGTGAAGCGGTGCAGCTCGCGTTCGCGCAGATCAGGGGCAACAGATGCCATGGAGGAGTGGCAGCAGAGCGAGGTTCGTGGTCCAAGGCAACACGACGGGCTGGACGCTGCGTGACGAGCCGGCGACCATGCCGTCATGCGCTTGCATTCGTGGTTCCTGCTCTGCACGTGCGCGGTCGCTCTCGCTGCTCAAGAGGCCGTCGCCGCGCAAGACCCCTCGCGGGAGAGCCGAACGACGCCGGTGGCGCCAGGCGCGGTCGTCGACGCGAGCTTCACGGACGTGCGCTGGCAGGTGCGGCGCTTGCCCGAGCTCGGCGCCACCGCGGCAACGGTGCTGTTCTTCGCCACGAACGAGTGCCCGATCGTGAAGCGCTACCTGCCGAGAGTCGGCAAACTCGCGCGCGACTACCTGGACCGCGGCGTCGTCGTGCTCGTCGTGAGCGTGGGTGCTGGCGACCAACTCGTCGATGCCGCTGGCGCCGTGACCGAAGCGGCGCCCGCGGCGATTGCCGTGAAGGACTTCGATCTCGGCCTGTGTGCTGCGTGTGGTGTCGACCGCACCGCGACCGCGGTCGTGCTCGACCGCGACCACCGCATCGTCTACCGCGGCCGCGTCGACGACCAGCACGGCTACACGGGATCGAGGCAGGCTCCGACGCGCGACGATCTGCGACTCGCGGTCGAGGACGTGCTCGCGGCGCGGCCCGTGGCCGTGGCCGGGACGGAAGTGAGCGGATGCCTCGTCTCGAAGCCCGCACCAGTGTTGCCGGCAACAGCGCCGACCTGGGCGCGCGACGTGGCGCCGATCGTGCAGCGCCACTGCCAGGAGTGTCATCGCGAGCACGGCGAGGCGCCGTTCGCGCTGCTCGACGAAGTGCAGGTCAGGAAACACGCGGGCATGCTCGGCGAAGTCGTGGCCCAGGGCCGCATGCCGCCGTGGTATGGCAGCTCGGCCCACGGCTCGTTCGTGAACCATCGCGGCCTGTCGCCGGCGGAGCGCGCGGTGATCGCGGCCTGGCTCGCCGCGAACATGCCGAGCGGCGACGCGAGCGCAGCGCCACCGCCGCCCGCGCCGCGGGCCAGCGAGTGGCGCATCGGCGAGCCCGACGTCACGATCACGGTCAAGGCGCCGATCCGGCTGCCCGCGGAAGGGCCGATTCCCTACAAGTACTTCGTGATGCCGTATCGCTTCGCGCACGACACCTGGGTCGAGGCGATCGAGATCAGCCCCACGAACGAACGCGCGTTGCACCACTGCAACCTCGCGCGCGTGAAGTGGGGCGAGCAGTTCTCGCAGGACGGCTTCGTGACGGGCTACGTGCCGGGTGGCGATCCCCTCGTGATGGACCCGGGCACCGCCGTGCGCATTCCCGCGGGTTCCGCGCTGGCGCTGCAGGCGCATTACGTCGCGACCGGCGAGCCCGAGACCGATCGGCTGCGCGTCGGGCTGCGTTTTCCGCGCGTCGTCGTGCAGAAGGAGATGCAGGTCTTGATCGCGGCGGACTTCCGCTTCGCGATCCCGCCCGGCGCCAGGGCGCATCCCGTGACTGCTGTCCGCACGCTGCGCGAGGATGCGACCGGCATCGGCATGTTCGTGCACATGCATCTGCGCGGGCGCGACATGAAGGTCGTGGCCGAAGCTCCCGGCGGCGACGCCGAGACGCTCGTCGTCGTGCCGAACTACAACTTCGACTGGCAGCAGTCCTACCGCTGGGCGCCGGCCGCCAAGACGTTCGCGCGCGGCACGAAGATCACGGCAATCGCGCACTACGACAACTCGGCGTGGAACCCCTTCAACCCCGACCCGACCCAGACCGTCAAGTTCGGCCTCGAGACGACGGACGAGATGATGTACCTGTTCTTGTTCTGGGTGCGGCGCGAGGAGGCGCTCGGCCTGCGCATCGACGCGGCCTCGGGCTACGTGCTCGCGCAGGACGGCGGGCGCTGAAGCGGCCCGCCTGTTTCGGCTACTTCGGCTTCTCGAGACCGAGCTTCTTGAGCTTCGGCGGGATCACGGCGCGGCAGTAACTGTTGTTCGGGTTCTTGCGGAAGTAGTCCTGGTGGTAGTCCTCGGCGGGCCAGAAGCGGCCGGCCTTGGTCACTTCCGTCACGATCGGGTCTGCGTGCTTCTGTTGCGCGGCCTTGATCGCCGCGAGCGCAGCGGCGTGCTGCTCTTTCGAATGGAAGAAGATGACCGAACGGTATTGCGTGCCCACGTCGTTGCCCTGTTGGTTCAGCGTGGTCGGGTCGTGCGACTTGAAGAACCACTCGAGCAGTTTGCTGAAGCTGATGCGCGACGGATCGAACGTCACCTGCACGACCTCGGCGTGGCCCGTGTTGCCGCTGCACACGTCGCCGTAGGTCGGCGCTTCGGTCGTCCCGCCCGAGTAGCCAGAGACCACGTCGATCACGCCCTCCAGCTTTTCGAGCACGGCTTCGCTGCACCAGAAGCAGCCGTTGCCGAGGGTTGCAACTTCTCGAGCAGGCACAGCTGACGGGGAGGGGGGTGGGGTGGTCATGGGGGTGGTTTCCGGAGGCGGAGGGCTCTTCGTGGCTGCAGGCGGATCCGGTTTTCGCAGTGGCTCGGGCCCGGAACAGGCGCAACCGGCCACGGCCGCGACGAACCATGCAACGGCGGTGAAGAATCCTCGCATGGGCGGCAGACTAGATCCCCGGCGGCGCCTCGCCCAGGTGGAAAGTCTGGTGGGTCCTTCCGGAGAACGGAGGCGCAAGTATCATTCCGGCCACAACCGCTGGGGCAACCCCACGCGTTGCCATGAGCCCGCTCGGTACACACACCTCGATGAGGTCGGCTTCCTCGACGCCCGGGCGCATGAAACCCCTACGCGTTTCGCCGAGGAAGCTACATCGAAATGGGCAAGAGACTCTACGTCGGGAACCTCCCCTACGACGCCGACGAGGCTGCACTGCGAGCCGCCTTTGCACAGGATGGACGCGCGGTCGAACGCGTCCACATCGTGATCGACCGTGAGACGCAGCGGCCCCGCGGCTTTGCCTTCATCGAGATGGCATCCGAGGAGCAGGCACGCCAGGCGATTGCGACTTTGGACGGGACGGTCCTCGGCACGCGCCAGCTGCGCGTGACGGAAGCGGAAGACCGCCGTCCCTCGGGTCCCGGCGGTCCACCGGGTCCGCGCGGCGCGGGCCCGCGGCAGGATCGCGCAGAAGCCGGAGCGCCGCGTTCCTCCGACAACGGCGCGCCGCGTCACGCGGGCGAGGATCGCGCGAACCGCTTCGGCCCCGACTCACGGCCCAAGCGCGAACGCGAGCAGGAGCTGAAGCGCTCGCACACGCGGCGTCGCACCGAGGACGACGACGAGGCCCGCGGCGGCCGGCGCGGCAGCAACCGCTACGACGACGACGAGGAATAGGGCCGCTCCCCGTGGGTGCCGCGCAGGCGTTGCCTCGGCTTGATGTTCGTTTTTTGTTAGGTATACCACGCGAGTGGTTCTCCTACTCGCGCGCACGCACTTCTCCCTGCTGACGGCCCCGGCCAGCCCGCGGGCGCTGTGCGAGGAGGCGGTCCGGCGCGGTTGCAGCCACCTCGTGCTCACCGACACGAACGGCCTCTACGGGCTCCATGCGTTTGCGAGCGAAGCGGCGCGGGTCGGACTGCAGGCGGTGTTCGGCTGCGAGCTCGTGCACGGCGCCCACCGGCTCGTCGTGATCGCGCGCGATCGCGCCGGCTACGCGTCGTTGTGTGCGCTGGTCAGCGAGCGGCACGGCATCGGCGTCGATGCCCCGTTCGATCTGCCGCGCGCGTGCGAACGCCACGCCGCGGGGCTCTGGTTCCTCTGCGCCGACCCGAGCCTGCTGCCGTTGCTCGTCGCCAGGGTGCCGGCGGGGCAGTTGCTCGTGCCGTTGCCCATGCGCCTGTTGTCGGCCTCGGCCTCGGGAGCCGAAGCGGCGCCGGCGACGGTGGTGTACTCGACCACTGGGTCTTCGCGTCCCGGTTCTTCGAGCCAGACCGTCTCTTCGGGCAACAAAGGGCGCCACGAGCGCAAGACGCCCGATCCGGGGCCGCGATGGCCGCGTTCGCTGCTGGTCGGCCTCGCGCGCGACTTCGAGCTGCCGCTCGTGGCCGTGCACGACGTGTGGTTTCCGACCGAGGCCGACCACGCGCTGCACGAGTTGTTCCTGGCCGTGAAGTGGAACCGTGGACTGCGCGGCGGCGAAGCCGCGATCGACCTGCACGGTGTCTCGATCGCGCCGCCGCACGCGCACCTGCCGCCGCGCGGTGCTCTGTTCGCCGATCACGGCGTGCCCGAAGCACTCGCGATGGCCGCAACCTTGCTCGCGAGTTGCACGCTGGCGTTTCCGGAACGCGCGCCGCCGATCTTTCCGCCCGTGGCCCTGCCGCCGGGCACGTCCGCCGCATCACACCTGCGCGGGCTCGCACGGGCCGGGTTGCAGCGGCGCTACGGCGGCGACGCGGTGGCGCGCGCGCGCTGCGAACACGAGCTCGAGGTCATCGAGCACATGGGGTTCCCGCCCTACTTCCTGGCAGTCGCTGCGATCGCCGACCTCGCTCGCGAGCGCGACATCCCGTTCGTCGGACGTGGTTCGGCGGCGGACAGCCTGGTCGCCTACTGCCTCGGTCTCACGGACGCGGACCCGCTGCGTTACGGCCTCTTGTTCGAGCGCTTCCTGAATCCGGGGCGCAGCGATCTGCCCGACATCGACCTCGACTTCTGCTGGCGGCGCCGCGACGAGCTGATCGCGTCGGTCTACGCGCACTTCGGCCAGGACCACGTCGCGATGATCGCGACCTACAACACCTGCGGGCCGCGCGCGTCCTACCAGGAGGCCGCCAAGGTCATGGGCCTGCCGCCGAGCGAGGCGGCGCGGCGCAGCAAGCTGCTGCCGTGGCACGTGCATGCGGGCATCGACCTCGCGGCCGTCGTCGCCGAGACGCCGGGCTTCTGGCGGCACGGCCAACGCGCGACCGCGATGACCGACAGCGAGGTGCTGCCGCCCGAGCGCGAACAGCTGCTGCTGGCCGCGGCGCAGCACCTGCTGCAGGCGCCGCGTCACCTCGGCGTGCATCCGGGTGGGATCGTCATCACGCCGGGGCCGATCGCGACGTTCGCCCCGCTCGAACGCGCGAGCAAGGGCGTCGTCGTGACGCAATACGACATGCACTTCGTCGAGGGCCTCGGCCTCGTCAAGATCGACCTGCTCGGCAACCGCGCGCTGACGATCGTGCACGACTGCGTGCGCATGTTGCAGTGCCACGACGTCGCCGTGCCCGACCTGCAGCAGATTCCCGAGGACGACGCGCGCACGGGCGCCCTGCTCGAGAGCGGCAGGACGCTCGGTTGCTTCCAGGTCGAGTCGCCCGCGATGCGCTCGCTGTTGCAGCAGATGGGCGCGCGCACGATGGACCGCGTGATCCAGGCGATCGCGCTGGTGCGGCCGGGGCCCGCCGCCTCGGGCATGAAGGACGCATTCGTGGCCCGCGCGCGCGGCCTCGAGCCCGTCGTCGCGGCGCACCCGCTGCTCGCCGAAGTGTTCGCCGACACGTTCGGCATCATGCTCTACCAGGAGGACGTGATCCGGGCCGCGATGGCAGTCGCCGGTCTCGACGCGACGGCCGGCGACGGGCTGCGGCGGCAGCTCGGCAAGCGGGACCGGGGTTCTCGCGACGCGAGGAACGACTTCGATGCGTTCCTCGTCGCGGGCCTCAAGCGCGGTCTGCCGCGTGCTTCGATCGAGCAGGTGTGGGCCGAGATGGCGCGCTTCGCGGCCTACTCGTTCTGCAAGGCGCACGCGGTGACCTATGGCCGGCTCGCGTTCCGCTGCGTCGCGTTGAAGGCGCGCTGGCCCGCGGCCTTCCTCGCCGCACTGCTGCGCAACGACGCGGGCTACTTCGCGCCGGGCGTCTATGCCGAGGATGCCAAACGCCTCGGTGCGACGCTGCTGCCGCCGTGCATCCAGACCGGCGGCGCCGAGTTCGAGCTCGCGGGCCTCACCGTGATCCGCACGGGGCTCTCGTGCGTGCGCGGACTGTCCGAACGCACGGTGCAGGCGATCCTCACGGCGCGCGCTGCGGGCGGGCCGTTCCGATCGCTCCAGGACTTCCTCGCGCGCGTGCGGCCGGCGCGCGACGAAGCCGAGCACCTGATCCTCGTCGGCGCCTGCGATGCGCTCGGCACGACGCGGCCCGAGCTGCTGTGGCGCCTGCAGGTCGCGATGACACCGCACGGGCAGCAAGTTGCGCAGCGCCAAGCGCTCGCGGCACGCGGTGCCTTGTTTGCCGATGCGCTCGTGCCGCCCGAGGTCTCGTATCCGCCGTTGTCCGAGTTCGACGAGGCGCGCCGCTGCGAGGCGGAGCTGCGCCTGCTCGGCTTCACGCTCGGCAGCCATCCCGTCGACGTGATGTGGCGCCGCGGCGAACTGCCGGGCCGGCGCGGCTGCGTGCCGTGTGGCAAGGTCGAGCAGCACGTCGGCGAGACGATTTCGGTGTGTGGGTTCGCGGTCGCGTACCGGCCGCACCACAGCGCGCAGGGGGCCATGTGCTTTTTGACGATCGAAGACGGCACCGGCATCGTCGAGGCCACGCTGTTCCACCGCGTGTTCATGCAGTGTGGGGGGATCGTGCAGGGCCGCGGTCCGTTCGTCGTGAAGGGCGCCGTCGAAGAGCGGCTCGGCGGCGTCGGCCTGCGCGTGCTCGACATCGTGCTGGCGCAAGATCCACTGTGATCGGGGCCGTGGATCGACTTCATGGCCGTGAACTGCGGAAACTCGAGCGGCTGGAAGGCCCATGGTACCGCCTTCCAGGTCCTCACCTCGCGCCACAAACCAACATTCTGCAATCATCTATGGCTGATGGACCATTTTGCTGACGTCAGCAAAATGGTCCCCTTTTCCGAGCCCGTCTGCTGCGATCCTGCCCCCTCGACAGCACCTGATGGAACAGGAGCCCGCACATGAAACCCGACAAGATCGCGACTCCTTTTCGCCAAGTTCGAATCCATCGTCCGCCAGGAGCGAGGCAAGTGGCGCAACTTCGTGCTCGCGATGGCGAAGGCCAAGGAGGCCTGCCAGAAGGCTGGCCAGAAGGTCGCCGACCATTTTGCTGACGTCAGCAAGGTGGTGCGTCTGGGATCTGGCGCCGAACGCGTTCTCGAAGATGTCGCCCTGAGCCGCTACGCCTGCTACCTGCTCGCGCAGAATGGCGACCCGCGCAAGGAAGCGATCGCATTCGCACAGACCTACTTCGCGGTCCAGACTCGACGCCAGGAGATCCTCGAGGCACGTCTCATCGAGCAGGAGCGCGTGCACGCCAGGCATCGCCTCGTCGAGAGTGAGAAGGAGCTATCCGCGGTGATCTTCGAGCGCCTCGGTGATGACCAGAGCTTCGCGCGTATTCGCAGCAAGGGCGATCATGCCCTGTTCGGCGGCCTCACTACTCAGCAGATGAAGGACCGCCTGAAGGTATCAGACAAACGAGCGTTGGCGGACTTCCTGCCCACCGTGACCATCAAGGCGAAGGACTTCGCCAACGAACTCACGGTCCACAACACGAAAGAGCACGACCTGCGTACCGAGGGGGCGATCACCAAGGAGCACGTCGACAACAACACCGAGGTTCGCAAGGTCATGGGCGTGCGCGGCATCAAGCCCGAAGAGTTGCCTGCTGCCGAGGACGTCAAGAAGATCGAACGGCGCTTCGCCGCCGACGCCAAGAAGCTGCCGAAGCTGTTGCCCGAGATCGAGCAGCGTGATGGGCAGGAGGAGACGTTGTGAGTCGCCGCTCGAACGCGACGACGCGATGCACGGCCTGCAGCTCGACGAGCGCTGCGGCGACCGTTGCCACGGCCTCGGGCGCCGGCGGCAGGGGCAACGGCCAGGCGACGTGCAGGCCGTCGGCGTCGGCGAAGCCGAGGTGTTCGCTGATCCAATCGAACCCGAACACCTGCTGGTCGCGTTGCAGCGCCTGCCGCCACGCCGCGCGGCGCGCGGGGGGCGTCGCGGCGCCGATCGAGGCGAGCACACCGTGTCCCACCACGGGTCGCCCGCAGCGCTTCACGAACGCCGCGAGCTCGGCGTAGCCCGTGCCCTCGTCACAGCCGGCACGCCACAGCGTCTCGGGCGTGACCTCGAAAGATCTCGGCGTGCTTTTCGGCGAGGCGGCGGTTGTGTTGCCAGAACGGCTCATCGGGCGGCAGGTTGATGCCGACGTGAGGCCGCGACTGCGTCATGGGCCCAGCAGCTTGAGCACGGTCGACAGGTGCGGCGGCACGACGGCCATGCCGCACGGCGGGCACGGATCGCCGGGCAGTGGTGCCGCGGTGCTGCCGAGCGGCGCGTTCGGCAGCGCGAGCTGGACGAGATCCGGGTCGAGCATGAGCTTGCTTTCCTCGCGGCGCACGAGTGCTGGAGCGATGGCCGGCAGCGCCCTCGCGAGGCGCGCGAACACCTGCTGCTGCCGGGCCTGGGCCGTTTCGTCGCCGGGCGCCTTCTGCAGCTCGCGCCGCTCGGCGAGCAGGTCGAGCAGCTCGCGCGGCACGTTCGCATTGCGCGCGAGCAGCGCTTCCGGCGCCAGCACGTCGGCGCCGACCTCGCGCACGAACGCCTCGGCATCGAGCAGATCGACGTCGAACCCCTTGCGGTGCTTGCCGTCGGACCCGAGCAACACGACGGACTGCCCGGGCCTGGCACCGCAATCTGCCGCACTCGCGAACACGGGCACCGTCAGCGCGAGGATTGCCTGCGCCTGTGTCGGGGGCGGCAACTCGCGCCGATCGGGCGGTCCGCCGACGCGCAGCAGCTGGACCTGCCGCAGCAGCAGGTCGCGCGACGTCACGATGGGGGGCACGTCGTCGGCCTCTCGGTTCAGCAACCCGGCCTGCATCTCGCGCGAGCGCGTCGCCTTGCTGCGCGACTGGTCCGCGGCTTCGCCCGCGGGCGGCAGCACGAACGCGAGCACCGGTGCCTTGTGCGTTCGCGCGAGCGTCAGCGCGTCCTGCCATGCCTCTTGCAGCGTCTGCGGCAATACGGGGCTCGTCGGCAGCGTGACGCCCTCTTGAGCGACAGCGATGGCAGCGAACAGGACCGTGAGCGACGCGGCGGTGGAGCGATTCATGGGCGGGGCGGCGGTTACGGCACCGAAGACGTGCGGTTCCCACTTTCGTCGATCGGCTCTCGCGCCGCGAGCGCGCGACCATGGAAGCTCAGGTGTCTCGAACTGAGCCACGTCGCGGAGTCGCGCTAGGATCATTGCACGTACGGTTCGTCCCAACGGCGCAGCCAGCAGCCCGAGGAAAGCACTGAAACCTGGCGGGGCAGCGCGAGTACGACCTTCGAGGTCACCTCGGCACCGCTGCGAGTCGATCTGCAGTTGGCGAAGTAGCTGCGCCCGCTGCATGCTGCGGGCATGGCGATCGTTCGTCAGCGATTCGTGCGCCTCTGGCCCGCCGTGGCGTTGCTCGCGGCGTGCGCCGTGCCGCCACACACGGCTCCGGCGCCGAGTCCGGCAGCCGACGCGCTTGCGACCACCGAGTCCACGGGCCCGCGACAGCGCGCACGCGACCTTGGCATCCACATCGGGGCTCTGTCGAGCGGCCCGCACGACGCGATCACCGACGTGGCCGGCGTTGCGGTCGGTCACGCGACGGTGCGCCGCGGCGGCGACCAGCCGCTCAACACGGGCGTCACCGTGATCCTGCCGCACGGCGGCAACCCGTTCGCCGAAAAGGTGCCGGCCGCGCTGCACGTGATGAACGGCTTCGGCAAGCTCATGGGCGGAACGCAGGTCCAGGAGCTCGGCGAACTGGAAACCCCGATCGCGCTCTGCGCGACGCTGAACGTTGCGCGCGTCGCCGACGGCGTGCTCGACTGGCTGCTCGCGCTGCCGGGCAACGAGTCGGTGCGCTCGGCGAACGTCGTCGTCGGCGAGACGAACGACGGCCGGCTGTCCGACATCCGGGCGCGCGCGGTGACCGCGCAGCACGTTACGCAGGCGATCGCGAGTGCTGGCACGGGCGCGGTCGCGGTCGGTTCCGTCGGCGCAGGGGCCGGCACGGTGTGCTTCGGCTGGAAGGGCGGCATCGGCACGAGCTCGCGCCGCGTGGGGGACTTCACGGTCGGCGTGCTCGTGCAGACGAACTTCGGCGGTTCGCTCGTCGTCGATGGTGTGCCGGCCGACGCGTTCCTGCGCGCTGGCGGCGCGCAGCAAGGAGACGACGAAGGCTCGTGCATGATCGTGATCGCCACCGACGCGCCGCTCGATGCTGCGGCGCTGCGCCGGCTCGCGGCGCGTTCGTTCGCCGGCATGGCGCGCACGGGAGCATCGTTCTCGCACGGCAGCGGCGACTACGCGATTGCGTTCTCGACAGCGAGGGAACTGCGGATCCGGCATGGCAGCGATCGGGCGGGCGGCACGACGCTGCGCGGCGACGAACTGTCGAAGCTGTTCACTGCCGTGGCCGATGCGACGGAGCAGGCGATCCTCGATTCGCTGTGCGCCGCGGAGACGACGGCGGGCGTGCCGCCGCATGTAGTGCACGCGGTGCCGCTCGACCGGCTGCAGCAGTTGCTGCGCGAACGCAAGCAGCGGCAGCCGTGAGCCCCGCCGGTGTCTCACGGTGCCGAGACGCGCGGCGTCACTTGCCTGCGTTCTTCGCGCTCGCGGGCACCTCGCCGATCAGCTCCTCGAGTGCCGCGTCGATCGCCGCTGCGCCAGGGTTGCCGACCCACTTGCGCCGGATCACTCCGTTGTGATCGATCACGTAGTAGGAGGGCGTGCCGGGGTTGTTCCACTGCGCGTTGATCGCATCCTGTCGCGCGACCGACCGCCAAGGCAGGTTCTCCTTCAGCACGACCTCCTTGAGCTTCTTCGGATCGGGCGTGATCGTGTTGGCTCCGATCAGCGCGAAGGGCTTGTCCTTCAGTCTCTCGACGAGCGACCGCTCGTGAGGCCACGTGGCCCTTCAAGCGAGTCAGTACTCCGACCAGAAGTAGAGCAACACGACCTTGCCGCGGTAGTCGCTGAGCTTGATCGCTTCGCCGTCCTGGTCCTGCCCTTGCAGTTCGAGAGCCTGCTTGCCGATCGACAGATGTCGGATCTCGTGCAACTCCGAGTCGGCCGTCTCGCCGACGTTCTGGTCGTAGGGGAGCTTCGTGTCGCGGAACTCGCGCGCGGCCCGCTCGAAGATGGCCTCGATCTGCTTCATCGCCGGGGCGCGGTCCTGCCGCCGCAGTTCCTCGAGGTAGTCCTTGCCGAACAGGTGCTCGTAGCGCGCGGCCATTTCGGGCCGCAGGGCGAGCAGGTCGAGCCGCCGCAGGCGGCCGTTCAGGAACTGCGCCAGGCGCAGGCATGCGAGCCCCTGCACGTCCCGGTGCGGACTGCGCTCGAGCACTGTGCGCAGGAACCCCTCGCACTGCCTGCCGAAGCCGTAGCACATCCGCGTGCAGCCCTCGGCGAGCCGATCGCTGCCGATGTGGTGCTGCAGCAGGATCGCGATGGCCCGGTCCTCGAGATTGCGTTGCGGGCCCGGGTACGCGGTGTTGTTCTCGAGCCAGATCTCCTGCACCACCACCTGCACGAGGCCGTCGAGAGCCAGCGGATCGCCCGCGTTGCTCTCGGCCCACGCGAGGACGCGGGGCGAGAGCTCGGCCATGCGTATGGTCACCGCGCTGCGCTGCTCGTCGGTCGTGGCTTCGTAGAGGCCGCGGGCCGTCTTCTGGAACTCTTGCAGCAGCGCGCGGTACTGCGTGTGCTCGGGGCTGTCCTGGGCTCGCGCGCGAGCTGTGGCGATGAGTCCGGCGATCGCGAGCACGGGGACCACGAGCACGCTGCCGATGCGGTTCATGCAACGGTCCATACCCCGAGAGTCGCCAGGCCGCCACTCCCTGTGCCGCCCGCGCGCACGTTCTGCTTTGCGCAGGGACTCGCCCGTTGCATGCTGCGCGCATGGACTGTTGCGGCGGTGCCTGCCCGCACTACTTCGCATGACGAGACACAAGCGCCGCGGTCCGCTGCCCGTGCCACCGCCTCTCGGCGGCATCGTGATCGACGGCAGCAACGTGATCGCAAGCGGCAGTGGCCGTGCTTTGATGCGGCTCGACCTCGCCGAACAGTGGTTCCATGCGTGGCGTCCCGATCTGCCGATCCAGGTGTTCGTCGACTCGACGACGGCGCGGCGTTGCCGCCCCGAGATCCAGGACGAACTGCGCGCACGCTGCGCCGACGTGACCGAGGGCCGCGCGCGATACGCCGTGTGCCCGCGCGGCGAGCCCGCGGATCCCTATGTGCTGCAGCACGCACGCGAGCACCAGGCGCTCGTCGTTTCGAACGACCGCTACTTCGACTACGAGGACCTGCGCGCCAACGTGATCACGGTGCAGTTCACGCTCGAAGGCCCCGTGTTCCAGGTGTTCGAGGAGGCGACGTGGTTTCGCAAGCCCGGCAGCGCGCTGCGCGTGTCGATGGCCGATCTGCAGCGGCTCGGCGCGCCGTCAGAGCCAGCGCCGTGAACACGTCACCCCACGCGCGCGCGCGCCTGCACGATGCTGTCCCAGAACACGGCGTCCGGATCGCGCGCGACACGCTGCAACTCCTGCTGCATGCCGACGACGACTTCGTGCGGGACCTTGCCTGCCTTGGCCAGAGCCGGCGCGCCGCTCAGCAACAGGTCGGTCCAGTAGGTGAGGAACTCGGCGCGATCGCCGGGCTGCCGGTTGTCCAGGTGGAACGTCTTGACCTCGGTGTGGATGTCGACGAAGCCGTTCTTCTGCAGCAGGTTGCCGAGCTTCGCGCCGACGAACGGGTCGCCGCCCATCTCCATATGCGCGTCGTTGAACGCGCGCCAATACCGCAGCGTGTTCGGGCTGTACGGATCGAGGAAGAAGGTCGCGTTCATGACCTCGGTGACGACGACCGGCGAGCCCGAGCGCAGCACGCGCCGCACCTCGGCGAGCGTGCGCGCGGGATCGGCGACGTGCTCGAGGATCCAGCACAGGAACGCGCCGTCGAACGTGTCGACCGCGAACGGCAGTGTCTCGGCGTTCGCTTCGTGCGCCGTGAACCTGCCCTTGGCCAGCGCACAGTGCTCGAGGTGGGCCCGCGCGCGCACGAGGTTGTCGGCGCTGCGATCGACGCCGGTCACGTGCAACGACGGGAAGCGCCGCAGCAGGATCTCGGTCTGCGCGCCGACGCCGCAGCCGACTTCGAGCACGTTCCTGCAGCGGCGGAACGGCAGGCGGTCGTGCACGGCATCGGCGAGGAACTCGGCCTGGTGGTAGAGCCGATCGCGCTCCTGGGCCGTGTAGCCGTGCAGGTAGCCACCACGCGTGTTGGCACGCCGCCTCTTGGTCTTCGGCGATGCACGCATGGGCCTCGTCCTCTCTTTGGACCTCCGCATGGGCGCGATCGTGGAGCCGGTGTCGCGTGAACGCAAGGCACAGCCGAAGTCACAGTCGGCCGCGCGCGCAGCGCGAGTGCTCGCCGCGATGGAGGAGCGCGAAGCCGATGCAGGCAGCGAGGCCAAAGGCGCCACAAGACCACCACAGCGCCTCGGGTCCTGCCGCGTCGTAGAGCGCGCCGCCGAGCAGCGGCGCGAGCACGAGACCGGCACAGAAGGTCATGCCGTAGGCGCCGTTGTAGGCGCCGCGCGCGTGTGGCGGCGCGCGGTCGTTGACGTAGGCACCGAGCATCGGCATCTGCAACAGCTCGCCCGCGGCGACGACGACCATCGCGATCACGACGGCGAAGGCACCGATCGGCAGCAACAGGCACAGGTAGCCGAGACCGACGATTGCGGCGCCGCGCGCGACGAGCGGCAAGGCGGCGCGGTAACGCAGCAGGTGCACGGTCGGCATCTCGAACAGCATGATCATCACGGGGTTGATCGCGAGGAACCATCCGATCTCCGACTTCGAGTAGCCGCCGTGCTCTTCGAGGAAGCGCGTGCCCGTCGTGAAGTACTGCATGAATGCGATCAGCACGGCGAGGTTGGCCGCCATGAGGCACAGGAAGTGGCGGTCGAGCAACGGCTGGCCGTGGCGCGCGTCGTCGGCCTCGCGCGGCGGTGGCGCCGGATTCCAGTGCCGCAGGCAAACGAGCAGCCACAGCGCGGCGAGCGCACAGGTCCCGCCGTCCGCGACGAACATGAGCCGGAAGTCGACCATCGTCAGGTAGCCGCCGATCGTCGGGCCGAACGCCCAGCCCGCGTTCATCGCGAGGCGGTTCAGCGACAGCGCCTTGCGCCGCAGGGCCGGCTCGCAGCTGATCGCGACGGCCGTGAGGCTGCCGGGGCGGAACGCGTCGTTGAGCACGCCGAGCACGAACACCGAGACGGCGAGCAGCCAGGGATCGCGGATCTGGGTCATCCCGAGCATCCAGACGCCTGTCGCGGCGAGTGTGCAGATCTGCGTGCGCACGGGCCCGTACCGATCCGTGAGCCAGCCGCCGAGCCAGCTGCCCGCGAACGCGCCGGCGCCGTAGGCGCTCAAGAAGCCGCCGGCCTGGGCGGCCGAGTAGTCGAACTCCTTCTTGAGGTAGAGGCTCAGGAACGGCACGACCATCGAGCCGCAGCGGTTGATGAAGCCAGCGGCGCAGAGCACCCAGGTCAGTGCGGGCAGACCGCCGAACGCGTCGCGGTAGAGGACCGCGATGGGGCGCAGCGGGTTCGCGGCCATCAGCCGCGCCGCAGCGCCTGGGTCGGCGTCAACCGCGCCGCGCGCCACGCGGGGATCAGGCCGCCGACGAGGCCGAGCAACGCGGCGAACACGATCGACTCGAGCATCACCGCAGGCGTCGTGCGGAACCCGAACACGACTTCCGAGAACGTCTGGTTCATCGTGCCGAACTGCAGCCCTTGGAACGGCAGCACGAGCGCACAGCCGACGACGCCGCCGAGCACGCCGATCACCAGCGCCTCGAACAGGAACGCGATCAGGATCGCGTACGGCCGGTAACCGAGCGCCTTCAGGATGCCGATCTCGTGGATGCGCGCGCCGATCGTGCTCAGCATCGAGTTGATGCCGGTGAACAGCGCGCCGACCCCCATGATCACCGCGAGGAAGATGCCGCAGACCACGAAGGTGAACGACAGGTCCGACGTCTGGCTCGCGAGGTAGTCGCGCTCCGTCTGCACCTTCGGCTGTACTCGCAGGTCGCTCTCGTAGCGCTGCTGCAACGCGGCGAGGTCCGCGTTCGGCGCGACCTTCGCGATCAGGCGGCTGTGCACCGGCCGCTGCAGCGCCTCGGACAGGCGATCGAGATCGCCCCAGATCTCGCTGACGTACCCGCCCTTGCCCGTGAACGAGCCGACGATGCGGAACGGCACCGTGTTGATTCGAAGCACGTCGCCGACCTTGCAGTCGGCGACGCGGTCGACGAGGGCGCTGCCGACGATCAGCTCGTCGCTGCCCGGCGTGAAGCGCCGCCCACCGGGCTGGATCTGCAGGTCGTCGCCGTGGATCGCGAACGTCATCGGCTCGACGCCGCGCATCGCGACGTTGGTCTGGCCGCCGTCGTATCGCGTCAGCAGAATCGCGAGGAAGAGCTCGGCGCTCGCGAGCGGCTGGCCCTTGTCGTCGCGGACGACCTCGGGAACCTCCTTCGCGAGTACCTCGCACTGCTCGCGCGTGAGGCCCGACTCGCCCTCGGACGTCGCGCCCTTGCGCAGGAACACGGCCACGTCGGTTCTGCCTCTCTCCTGGAACATCGTACCGAAGCCTTCACCGAGGGAGAGCATGCCCGCGAGCACGGCGATCGTCGCGCCGACCGCGCAGATCGTCAGCACGGTCGACGAGCGCCGGCCGATCAGGCTGCGCACGCTGTAGGCGATCGGGACGAGGGCCATCACGCCACCTCCCGGATCGCGCCGACGGCGGTGAGCCGCGCGGCGTGCAGCCCTGGCACGAGGCCGGACAACAGCCCCGTGCCGAGCGCGACCGCGCCGCCGAGCAGGAACGTGTAGCCGTCGAGGCCGAAGCCCGGCATGCGGTTGGCCAGCATCGACTGCAGCGTGCCCTCGATCAGCAGCGCGAGTGTGATGCCGGCGGAGGCACCGATGCAGCAGACGAGCACGGCTTCGACGATCAGCAGCTGTGCCGCCGTGCGGTCCGTGAAGCCGAGCGCCTTCATGATGCCGATGTCGCGTGTGCGTTCGCGCCCGGCGAGCAGCATCGTGTTGAGCACCGCGAAGAAGATCGCGAACACGACTGCGCCGCCGATCAGCGGCAGCAGGTTGACGAGATCGCCGAGCATGCTGATGAACTGCCGGTTGAACTCGGCCTCGGTCATCGTGCGCACGCGCTGCGGCCCGTTCTCGAACATCGAGTCGACCGCCTGCTGTACGGTGACGGGCGCCGTCCCCTTCGCGAGGCGCAGCATGTAGACGCCGACGCCTTGGGGACCGTGCGCGCCTCCCTGCTCGAGCGACTCGCGCAGGTAGTCGTAGTGGAAGTACATCGTCTGCTCGTCGATCGCGAGCGACTTGCTCGCGTAGAGTCCGGCGATCGTGAACAGCCACGGCTGCCCGTCCGTGCGCGTGAAGATCGTGCCCGCGATCGGCACCGTCTGGCCGACGCGCCAGCCGTACTTCGCGGCGGTGGCGCGGCCGACGATGCACGCGGTGCGCGTCTTCGCGAACTCGTCGTAGCTGCCCTCGACGAGATACATCTCGGGGTAGCTGACGAAGAACGTCTCGGGATCGATGCCGAACTGCGCGAAGAACCCGCCCTTGTCCTGCTCGTAGCGACCGCCGAACCACTGCCACTTGCAGATCGCCTCGATGCCGGGCACGGTGGCCAGCTTCTGCTGGTACGAGAGCGGCAGATCGACGAACAGGCTCACCGCGGACTGGATGAGCAGGCGGTTCGCGGCCGCCGCATCGAGCGTGCGGCTCAGGCCCGCGGACACCGCGTGCAGCATGCTGACGAGGAACACCGCGACCGCGACCGAGCCGAAGGTCAGCAGGGACCGCACCGGGTGGCCGAGCAGGTTGCGCCACAAGAGTCGCCAGGGCATGGCTCAGTTCCTCGAGGCGTGCCCTGCGGCCGCCTTGCGGTTGTCGTCGATGCGGCCGAGCTTGCCCTTGTCGAGGTGGATCACCTGATCGGCGAAGGCAGCGGCTTCGGGATCGTGCGTCACCATGAGGATCGTCTTGTGCAATTCGCGGTTGAGCCTCTGCAGCAGCTCGAGCACCTGGTCCGCCGTCGAGCGGTCGAGGTCGCCCGTCGGCTCGTCGGCGAGGATCACCTGCGGGTCGGTCGCGAACGCGCGCGCGATCGCGACACGCTGCTCCTGGCCGCCCGACAGCTCGCGCGGCTTGTGGTCCATGCGGTCCTTGAGCCCGACGAGCTCTAGGGCCCGTTCGGCCTGGGCGCGCCGCTTCTGCCTCGACAGCGGGGCCAGCAACAGCGGCAGCTCGACGTTCTCGCGCGCGGTGAGCACGGGCAGCAGGTTGAAGCCCTGGAAGACGAAGCCGATGTTCGCGGCGCGCCAATGCGCGAGCTCGCTGCCGCCGAGTGCATTGAGATCGGTGCCGCCGACCACCACGCGGCCGCTGTCGGCGTGGTCGAGGCCGCCGATCAGGTTGAGCAGCGTCGTCTTGCCCGAGCCCGACGGACCCATGAGCGCGCAGAACGCGCCGCCGTCCATGCTGAGGTCCAGTGCGTCGAGCACGACGAGCGTTTCGCCGCCGCGGCGGTAGGTCTTGGTGGCATGACGGATTTCGATGGCTGTGGCCATGGCCAATGCGAGTGGTGGAGACGTGGTGGGGTGGGGAGATTATTTCGCGATGGGTCGGACGCGGCTGCCGTCCTGCAGCGTCGACGGTGGATCGAGCACGATGCACTGCCCGGGCAAGAGACCGGCGGCGATCGCGACGCGGCCTGCTTTGCGTTCGCCGGCCGTCACGGGCTGGAAGCGCACGGTGTCGCGTTCGAGCACGAACGCACCCGTCAGGCCTTTGACCTGGACGATGGCCTGTTCGGGCACGACGACCACGCGCGCATCGCGCGGCGCGGTCTCGGGTGCTTGTGCGCCGGCCGCGCGAAACACGACGCGAACGCCCATTTCGGGGCGCAGCCGCTCGTTGCGCTGCAGCAGGCGCACGCGTACTTCGACGGTCGCCTTCTGGCGGTCGGCGGTCGGCCAGATGCGGTCGACGACGCCTTCGAGGCGGTCGTCGGGGAACGCATCGAGGAACACGTCGGCCGGCGCGCCGAGGCTCACCGAGCCGAGCGCCGTCTCGGTGACGTTGGCCTGGACCTCGAGCGAATCGAAGTCGACCATCGTGCAGACCGCGCCGCGCGCATTGCTGCCGCCCTGAACGTTCGGCGAGACGACCTCGCCGACCTCGGCGTCCTTGAGCACGACGACGCCGTCGAACGGCGCGCGCAGGTCGGTCTTGTCGAGCCGCGCCTTGGCCTCGAGCATTGCTGCTGCCGCGACGTCCTGCTGGGCCTTCGCCACCGAGAGGTCGGCGGTGGCCACGAGAATGCGCTGCCGCGCGGTCGCCGCGGCCGTCGTGCTTGCCGCGATGCCTGCTTCGAGTGCGGCGAGCCGCGCCGTGGCGGCGTCGAGGTCGGTGCGCGCCCGCTCGACGTCGCGCAAGGACCCGATGCCGGACCGCAGCATCTCCTCGGCGCGCAGATGCTCGTTCTTGGCCCATCCGAGCTGCGCCTTCGCTTCGTCGCGTTGGGCCGATGCCGTCACGGTCGCGGCTTCGGCTTCGGCGAGAACGGCCCGGCTCGCGGCCTCGGAGAGCTCGCTGCGCTGCACGGCGGCCGCCGCGGCGGCGAGGTCGGCCTCCGCGCGCTGCAGCGCGGCCCGGAACTCGTCGGCAAACAGCCTCGCGACGATGTCGCCCTTCTTCACGACCGACCCCTCGCGCACCGTGAGGTCGACGATGCGGCCCGGGACGTCCGACGACAGCGCGGCGCGTCGGCCCGCGACGATGTAGCCGTTCGCCGCGGTGCCGCGCACGGCCGCCGCGGCGGCAGCTCCGGTCTCGCTGACGACGATCGTGCTCACCTCGGGCAAGCGGATGCGATCGGCGAAGCCCGACAAGGCCGGCCAGAACAGCCAGAGGACCACGCAGAGGCCTGCGAGCAGCAACACGCGGAGCGGCCAGGGATTCGTGCGACGGCGGGCGGCGGGCGGCGGCTGGCTGCGTTCGATCTTGAGGCTCTGCAGATCCAAGTGGGCAGTGAAGGCGTGCGAAAGCATGAGGTATAGCGCGCCCACGCTCGAAATGCCGCCGTCGGGCCGTATGGTTCGGTCCATGGTCCTGCCGGTCGTGCGCCGCATCCTAGCGCCTGTGGAACTCGCCGAGACCCGCGAGCCCGACCTCGGGTACGCGATCGCTCTCGCGGCGCAGATGCGGGCGCAGTTGCTGCTGCTCGCGGTCATCGACACGCCGGCCACCGTGAACCTGATCGGACGTCACCGCGCGATGGCCGGCGAGAGCGGCGACTTCGACAAGGCGTTGCAGGACGAAGTGCAGCACATGCTGCAACAGCTCGTCGACAAGGCCGCCGAGGCCGGTGTGCACGCGCTCGGCCACCTGACGGTCAGCGAGGACGTCGAGGAGGAGATCCTCAAGGAGGCGCTCGTGCGCAAGGTCGATCTGATCGTCGTCCGATCGCGCGGGCGCAGCGGGTTCATGAAGGCCCTGCTCGGCAGCACCGCGGGCGAGATCTTGAAGGCAGCCCCGTGCCCGGTCCTGGTGGCGCGCACATGAAGGGCAACGGCGGCAGCCGTGGCAAAGCAGCAGGTGGCGGTGCCGACCGTCGTGCGGCGGGTCGCGCGAACGCGCGCGTGCGCGCGGAGCACGGCGGCCCGGTTGCGGCCGAAGGTCCGTTCCTGGTCAAGGCCGCCGACCTGCGCTGGACCTGCCCGCCGATCAAGGCCTCGGGCACGCCGCCGACCGCGGCGTTCCTGCTGGGCCAGGACCGGCCGATGGCTGCCTTGCGCACGGGCCTGTCGATCCACGCGCAGGGTTACAACCTGTTCGTGTCCGGGCTCATGGGTTCGGGGCGTTCGGCCGTCGTGCAGCTGCTGCTGCGCGACATCCAGCCGGTCTGCCGTCGTGTGCCCGACCGCGTCTTCGTGCACAATTTCCGCGAGCCGCACCGCCCGTTGCTCGTCTCGCTGGCGTCGGGGCGCGCGACCGCGTTCCGCGACGAGTTGCACGAGCTGGGTCGGATCCTGCATCGCGCGCTACAGGCCGCGTTGCGATCGCGGCCGCATCGCATGTCGCGCAGGGTCGTGATGCGCGCGAGCAGCACGCGCGAGCAGCGCATCCTCGACGCGTTGCAACGTCAGGCCCAGAAGCAGGACTGCTCGCTCGTGCGGTTCCAGGCCCAGACCGGCACCTCGACGGCCGACATCTACCCGGTCGTCGACGGCGAACCGATCACGCTCGACGCGCTGTCGGCACTGGCGATCGAGGGCAAGGTCACCGAACAGCAGCGCACGCACCTGCTCAAGCAGCGCGAGCAGCTGCTCGAGCGACTCGACGAAGTCAACCAACGCATCCGCGAGGAGCAGACCCGGGTCGAGAGCGAGTTGAGCGCGATGGACCGGCAGCTCGCGTGGAGGGTCCTGCAGGCGCAGACCAAGGAGTTCCTGCGCCGCTGGCCGCAACCCGAGGTCGCCGACTGGATGGATGCAGCCGGTGAGTTCGTCGAGCGGCACCTGACGCAGTTCATCTCCATCGAGACGAACATCGACGAAGAACACAAGCTCTCGGAAGCGCCCGCCGCTCCGCCCGGCGAAGCGCGCTTCGCCGAGTTCACGAGCAAGATCGTGAAGACGTCGTTCACCGACACGTGCCCCGTCATCATCGAGACGAACCCGACCTACGCGAACCTGTTCGGCACGATCAGCACGCCGCCCGATGGCAACCCGGGCGTGCAACACATCGCGCCGGGCGCGATGCTGCGCGCCGAAGGCGGCTACATCGTGTTGCGCTGCCTCGACGTGCTGCGCGAGAACGGCGTCTGGCACCAGCTCAAGCGCGCGCTGCAGACGGGCCACCTCGAGATCCGCGAGTTCGATCAGAGCTCGGGCACGCAGACCGGGTTGCTGCAGCCCGAGGCGATTCCGATCGACATCAAGGTCGTGCTGATCGGCGAACCCGGCGTCTACGATCAGCTCGCGGCCGAGGACAGCCAGTTCCCGCAGATCTTCAAGATCCACGCCGAGTTCGACAGCACGATCCCGGTCGACGAGCAGAACCTCACGCGTTACGCGGACTACCTGCAGTGGCTCGTCGTCACGCACAAGCTGCGTCCGTTCTCCGCGGGCGCGATGGCGGCCGTTGCCGAATACGGAGCCCGGGCCGCGGGCAGACGCGACCGGCTCATCACGCGCTACAGCGAGCTCGGCGACCTCGCACGCGAGGCATCGCACCTGTGCGAGAACACGGGTGCCAAGACCGTGGGCCGCGAGCACGTCGAAGTCGCGGTGCGCATGCAGCGGCAGCGCCACGACCTGCCGCAAGAGCTGACGGAGCGCGACTACGCGTCGGGTTACATGCGCCTTTCGACGACGGGCCATGCCGTGGGGCAGATCAACGCGCTGACCGTGCTGAACACGGGCACCATCGAGTTCGGCCGCCCGTGCCGCATCACCTGCAACTCGGGCGTCGCGACGACGCAGCGTTCGGGACTCATCAACATCGAGGGACTCGCGAACCTGTCGGGTCCGATCCACGACAAGGGCGTGATGATCCTCGAGGGCTTCCTGCTGCAGGAATACGGCCGCGACGGGCCGCTCTGCATGCAGGCGACGATCTGCTTCGAACAGCTCTACAACGGTGTCGAGGGCGACTCGGCGTCGCTGGCCCAGCTGCTCGCGCTGCTCAGTTCGCTGAGCGACGTGCCGCTCGCGCAGGGTTTCGCGATCACGGGCTCCGTGAACCAGAAGGGCGAAGTGCAGGCCGTGTCGGCCGTGAACGAGAAGGTCGAGGGGTTCTATCGCCTCTGCCGCGCGCGCCGGCTGACCGGCAAGCAGGGTGTCGTGCTGCCGCGCGCGAACGTGGGCGATCTGATGCTCGACCAGGAAGTCGTCGAAGCCGTCGAGCGCGGGGACTTCAGCGTCCACGCGGTCGGCAGCGTGCAGGACGCGATCGAGGTGTTCACGGGCTTGCCGGGTGCCGAAGTCCTGCTGCGCGTGAAGAAGGCGCTGCAGTCGCTGCGCGGCATCGCGTGGCGCGGCGAAGGTCCGGTCCCGGGTCCGGCTCGCTGAATCAGCTCGTCTTCCTGGCTTGGCGCCGCGTGGGCTGCGTCTTCGTTTCGGTGCGCTCGCGGCGCGGCTGCGGCTCGAGCACGAGATCCTTCAGCGGCGCCTGGGCCGGCGCATGCTCGATCTCGCGGTCGTATCGCTTGCCGAGATCGGTCAGCGTCTGCCGCAGATCCTGCGACATGTCCGCGAGGTGTCGCAGCGGCGCCGTGATCGCGAGCAGGCTCTGACGCTGCGCTTCGAGCTCCTGCTGCTGCTGGAGCAGGCGCGGTTCGCAAGCCGAGAGCTGCGCGCGCAGCGCTTGCAGGAACGCCTTGCGCAGGCCGGCCCCGAACACCTCGAGCAGGGTCCTGGCGGTCTGTGGTCCGAGATCCCGGCGGAACTGCGTGACGCATTGGTGCAGGAAGAGGCGCCCGGGCTCGCCGAGCCGCGCGGCCTTGTCCCTGCCGGGGATCTTGGTGCCGGGCTTCGTTGCAGGGCCGAACAGGCGTTCGCGCACGCGATCGAGCGGACGGAACGCGACCAGATCGAGCACCCCCCTCTTGATCGGGATCGCGCCGACGTCGACGGGGACCGTGGCCGCGCCGGACCAGAGGACCGGGCCTTGCTGCGCGAATGTCCTGGCCCTGAGTTCGCGCAGGTCGATGCCGGCACGCCGCACCAGCTCGTGCACGCCGTCGGGCAGGTCGAGGCCCGCATCCACCTGCGCCTGCTGCTGGTCGAATGCGCGCATTCCCGCCGCGAGCACCTCCTCGCGGTAGTCGTGCACGAGCGGCGTCCATTGCCCCGCCACGAGCCAATCGAGGCTCTGGCTCGAGAGGAACCACGTATCGATCGAAGCGCCGAGGATGCGCAGCAGCTTGGCCCCGGCGTCGCGCGCGCAGCGTTCGACCTCGGCGGCGATCTCGCGCTCGGTTCGCGCGAACACCTGCGCCCAATCGAGCTGCAGCGCCTGCGCCATGCGCTTGCGTTCGGCTTTCACGAACGCGAGCTGGTCGTCGACTTCGGCAAGCTGTGCCTCGAGCCGCGCCGTGACGTTGCCCGTGGCGTGTTCGGTTGCTTCGGCGAGCAGCGAGTGCGCGCGGTGCAGCGAGTCGCGCAGGAACGCCGTCAGGTAGTCGGAGCTCGCGAGGTAGTCCGCGAGATCCTGCCGGAACGAGCGGAAACCGGGCGGCGCCTGCTCCGGCTGTTTCTGCAGCACGCTGCTCGCAGCGCGCATCAGGTCGACCGGATACATGCGCACGCGCCCCTCGGCCGCGGCGCGCTGCATCGGGGCCGACATCGCGAGCTGTTCGAACGCGCGCAACACCGCTTCGGGCTGGGACTGCTCGAGACTCGGCACGAGCCTGCCGTCGGGCGACAGGTCGCGCTTGTGGGAGTCGATGTTGACGACCAGGAAGATGCGCGAGAACAGGTCCAGCAGCTGCTCGAACTCGGTGAACACCTGCTCGAGGAACAGCGTGTCGCTCTTGACCACGAAGATCGCGCAGGCGGCCGAGTGGCGGAAGTCGCGCGTCATGCGGTCGTAGCCGAAGCGCATGCGCGTGTACAGACCCGGCGTGTCGACGAGCACCGCGCCGGTCGTCGCGAGCTCGGTGCCGGGCACGCGCACCTCGACCGACCGGATCGCGACCGGGAAGTGCTCCTGCGGGTCGAACGCGACGCCACCCTGCTCGGCGCGCCGGATCGCCTGCGCGAGCTCGCCGTGGGCCTTCTCGATGTGGTCGTGCAGCTCGCGGGCCGCCGCGAATGCGCGCGTCGTGCCGTCGTAGCTCGTGACCGTGTACGAGCGTTCGTCGCCGGCGCGAACGAACACGAGGCACGGATACGCGGGCAGGCTCGATACCTCGCTGACGTAGGCCGCGGCGATCGCGTTCATCAGCGTCGACTTGCCGCTCTTGAGCGGACCAAAGATGAGCACGTAGGCCTGCTGCTCGGCGACCTTGTCGCACAAGGCTTCGAGCTGGTGTTGCAGATCGAGCAGTGGCGCGTGCAGCGAGTTCGCCGGCGTGTGCGCAGCGGCGCCGATCGCAGCGGCGGCGGCCGCGAGGTCGTGCAACACCGGACGCAATGTCGCGTCGAACTGCTTGCAATAGGTGCCGAGCTGGGTGCTCATGCGAGGTGGCGGCTCTCCTGCGAGGCGAGGGCACTGATCCGCCGCGCCAACCGGCAGGCGCGTCGAGGTCGACGATTGGAGCGAGCCGCGCGCCGGAAGGGAGAGGCTGACGCAGGTTTTGTTCTGCACACGGTGTGGAGAACTCCGCGCGTTGTCACTTGACAGGCAGCAGCGGCAGCTCGTCGGCGCGGCTGTGGTGCCACACGAATGCGCCCGTGTTGGCGTCGACCTCGCCCGGCACGACGCGCACCTGATCGGCAGTCACGCGGGCCCGCAACTCGTCAGAGTTCGCGAGCAGATGTGCGCGCTGCGACAGCACGAGCGCCCTTCCGAGCGTGGTCTCGCTGCGCCGGGCCTCGGCGCGCAAGCCCTCGAGGCGTTGGGCAAGGGCATCTTGCCTTGGCTCGCCGCCGGTCCGCACGTCGGTGCGAGCTGGAGTCAGTGTCCTGCAAGTCGTGTGCGCAAGGATGAGCACGAGCGAGAGCCGTTCCTCGCGCACGAGCCGCTCGAGCAGGCTGATCGACTCGGGGCTCACGAAGGGTCCCGGCGTGCTGATCAGCAGCACGTCGCGGCGATGCAGTCCGAGCACGGCCGGGACGTCGAGGTCGGCATCGGCGCACGTGAAGACCGCGCAGACGTAACGGCCGGCGCCACCTGGGCGTTCGGGCGCGGGTGCGGGGCGGCCCGCGTCGCGGGCGGACAGCCAGGCGGCGTTGCCGGCGCGGATGTGCAGCCAGGCGTCGAGCGGCCGCAGCACGGGCAAGGGAGCGTGGGTGGGGGCAGCTGCCGGACGCCTGGGGTCGGCGGGGGACTTGCAGGGATCGGTCGAGGGCCGCTGTTGTGCAGGCAGCCAGGCGAGGCCGAATGCCAGGACCATCGCGGCGCCTCGCGCCCAGACTCCCTTTCTCGCGAGGCGCATGGGGACTTGTCGACATCGACGACACTCCAACTGAAGGCGCGGCGACTTGACGCATTCCCGCGAGTGGGGGATCGTGGCCGCGTGGGCTCCGGGTCCGGGGCGCAGCTCGCGTTCCTGCTCGCTCCCGTACCCGTGCGCGCCCATCGACCAGCGGCGACCATCGGAGCAGTCACGTGCACGCCATCGGCTCTGCTTCCTGCTGCACCCGCCGCGATTTCCTGTGGCGAGCGGGTTGCTGCAGCGCTCTCGCGGTCGCCGACGCGCTCCCGTTCGCGGCGACGATGGCGCAAGACCCCGTGCACCCGCCCGGCGTCACCGGCGAAGTCCACGCCGCGATCGGCCGCGGGCTCGACTGGCTCGCGCGCAACCAGGCGAACGACGGCAGCTGGCGCAGCACCGGCGTTCATGGCACGTATCCGGCGGCGATGACCGGGATGGCCGGCATGGCGCTGATCGGCAGCGGATCGACGCCGACGCGCGGCAGGCTCTACAAGCCGGTGCGGACCGCGTACGCGTTCCTGATGAAGCACGCGGATCGAGAGAGCGGCCTCGTGTCGCTGCCCGCCGAGGAGAGTCGCACCATGTATGGCCACGGCTTCGCGACGTTGTTCCTCGCCTCGGTCTACGGCATGGAAGAGGACGTGCGGGAGCAGGAGAAGCTCAAGCGCGTGCTCGACAACGCGGTCGGGTTGATCGCGGCGGCGCAGTCACCGGCCGGCGGCTGGAACTACACACCGACGTCCGGCGGCGACGAGGGCAGCGTCACGATCACGCAGGTCCAGGCGCTGCGCGCGTGCCGCATGGCCGGCATCGTCGTCGACAAGAAGACGATCGATCGCGCGATCGACTACATCCGCCGCTGCCAGAACCCGGACGGCAGCATCAAGTACAGACTCGGGCAGGGCGGCGCCGGCCGCGCCCCGATCACAGCGGCCGGCATCGCGGTGCTCTACAACGCCGGCGTCTACGACGATCGGCAGTTCGTCGAGAAGGCCGTCGAGTACTGCAAGCAGCAGATCCAGGTCGCCACGAACGCGGGGCACCACTACTACGCGCATCTCTACTGGAGCCAGGCGCTCTACCAACGCGGCGGCGCGGACTGGAACGAGTACTTCGCGAAGATGTCGGCCTGGCTCGTGCGACAACAGAAGGCAGACGGCAGCTGGGACGGCGACAACGTCGGTCCCGTCTACGGCACCGCGATCGCGCTGACGATCCTGCAGCTGCCGTACGCGCACGTCCCGATCTACCTGCGCTGATCCCACGGTCGGCTACTCGGGCGAGCATGCAAGGTGCCGCTGACGGCAGAGTCCGTGCGCGCAATCGAGGCCGAATGGCGGGAGCGGGCGCGGCGCGAGTTCCTCGCGCGCTGCTACTCGGCATGGCGCGCCGTCCGCTCGTGGTCGGTCGGCCCGGTCTCGGCCTCTTTCGCTGACTCGGCTTCGCGCTGGATCTCGGCGACGCCGCCCTGCCCCTTCAGCAGCCACAGACCGAGCAGCGTCACCGCGGCGAACGTAGGCAGGTGGAAGAACGCGGAGGCCGCGAACGCCTCGGCCCGCGACACGCCATACGGTTCGAGCGCGAGCACGTAGGCCGCCTGCACGGTGCCGAGGAAGCCCGGTGCCGAAGGCAGCGTGACGCCGAACGTGGTGGCCGCGAGCACGACGAACGCCGGCGAGAACCGCACGTCGAGGCCGACCGCGCGCAGCGACACGTAGATCGTGAGCCCCATGAAGCCCCATTGGGCGATCGACGTCACGACGACGCCGAGCAGCAGCGGCAGTCGTCGCAGCGACTGGAGCCCCGTTGCGCCGAGCTCGAGCTGGTGCAGGCCCGCGTTGCGCACCTTCGCCGGCAGGAAGAACGTCAGGCGCCGTACGGTCGCGAGGAACGCCGGCGTCATCGTCACGTACAGCCCTGCCACGATCATGAACACGATCCCGGCGATACCCGTGACGTAGCCGATCGTGACGAGGTCCTCGGGCACGTCGCGACCGAGGACCAGCGCCATGCCGAGGAAGAAGACGACCGCGAGGAAATCGAACATGCGCTCGAGCACGATCGTCGCGAGCACTTCGCTGTTGCGCAGACCGAGCTGGCGCGCGCCCAGATACATGCGCACGAACTCGCCGAGGTGCGCCGGCAGAACGTTGTTGCCGAAGAAGCCGATCATCATCGGCCGGAACAGCGCGCGGCTCGTCGCGTCCTTGATCGGCAGCAGCATCAGCCGCCAGCGCACCGCCTTGATCCAGTAGTAGATCGCGTAGGCCGCGAGCATCGGCACGACCATCCACAGCGAGGAGTTCGCGAGCGCGCGCGAGATCTCGGAAAAGTCGGTGCCGCGCAGCGCAAACCAGAGGAACCCGACGCTGATCAGGATCCCGACGACGATCAGCGCTCGCTTCTTGTTGTTGGTCAAAGTGGTCGGCGGCCTGGCCAGCGAGTCAGCGGTTGGAAGCCAATCGCCAGAAGTGGAAGCGCGCGTTATCGAGGAAGCGCGGACGCGCGGCAAGCACGATGTCAGCGCACGAGCCACCAGGTTCGACTTGATCGTCGCGGGCGCATCTCAGGAGCTTCCTGATCATGGCAGACATCCGTCGCTTCCCGTTCTTCCGTCGCGCGAGGCGCCCCCGTCCCACGTGACCGGCACCGACGCGTGCCGGCGTCACTTCCTCGTGTGCTTCGCGAGCTCCTCGCGCAGCGGTGCAAGCACCGCCTCGCCGCCTGCCGGGGCGACGACCTCCCGCAGCAGTTCGACGATCTGCCGGTGCCGCACCCGCTCCTCTGGCGGCGTCTGCTGCAGGAACCGCACGAGGAACGCCGTGGCGCCGGCGGTGCGCTGCGCGGCGAACGCGCCGAACCACTCGCGCAGCCGGTGCGGCAGGCCCTCGGCGATCTTGGCGCGTGCGCTCGGCTCGAGCGCGATCAGCGCGGGCAGCAGGCTCGCATCGGGAAACTGCTGCGCGGCGAGGAAGGCCGTCGTGTCGTCGAAGGCGCCGGGCCGCGACAGCCACGCGGTCAGCAGCGGCAGGTCCTTCGCGATCCGGAAGCGCGCGAGTGCCACGTGGGCCGCGCCGTCGCCGCCGGCCGCCAGCGCGCGCAGCGTGTGCAGCATGCCGTCGCGGAACTTCAGGTTGCGCAGCGCCCAGTTGCGCGCGTCGAGCTGGCTCTTCTGCTTGACGAGCAGTTCGGCGAGGTCGAGCCATTGCTCGTCCGTCAGCAGTTTGCGGTCACGCGCGAGTTCGATCACGGCGTCGCCGAACATGCACTCGATGCGCTCGCAGCCCCTGAACGTGATCACCTTCGCGGTGTCGGCCGCGCGCAGAGCTAGCAGTGCCGGCCAGTCGACTTCTTCGCTGCGGTCGGCGAGCGCCCGGAACGCGTAGCCACGCACGATCGCGGAATCGTGATCGAGCAGCTTCGTGAGCTGCTCGCGCGTCGCGCGGTCGCGCAGTTGCTCGTAGGTCCGGAAGGTCTCGGACTTCGTGCCGGCGATGCCGATCGCCTCGTCGTCGAGCGACTCGGCCTTGGCGAGCCTCGCGACGAGCTCGTCAACGGTCTGGGCGGGCAGCGCCATGAAGAGGAGGAACGCGGACGCCAGCAGGGATGCGGGTTGCATGACAGGGCGGCGCGCCAACGCGGCGGTGGGAGCGTGGTTCCGAGGTCGCCGCGAACGCCCCGGTCCGAGGATACAGCAGGGATGGCCGGGTCGCTGCCGGCTGCCTGTGGGCATCGATCGCGCTGAACACGGCACCACCCTTCTTGCCCAGCAGCAACACCTCGCGCAGGTCCTCGTACGTCGCGCCGAGCGGTTGGCCATCGAGAGTCCCGGACCATTTGCGACCTTCGCGCGTGCAGACGGCGAGCAATGATCCGGGGGCGCCAGCACGCGTCGCGTGATCAGCGGGAACGGCGCGCCGCGGTCACTCGGCGTCACGACGAACCACTGTTCGCCTTCCTGCACGGCACACGCCCACGCGCTGCCGTCGTCCGACAGCTCCATCCCACGAGCGCCCGGATTTCCCGCCGGAAGGGCAGCTCAGACTCCCACTAGTCCGTGAGGCCGGTACCGCCTGAACCGCGGAGCCTGGGCGCCGGCGCGCTTGAAGCACTTCGTAGATCCCCCGATGACGACGGTTGTTGGGGACTGCGAAACATGTACTTACGGAGTCCTCGCCGACGGGGCTTTACTCTTAGCCGATACTTGGTCGAGTATACGATCATGTTTCGAGTCAACATCCACGACATGAAGACCAACCTCAGCAAACATCTCGACGACCTGGCCCCAGGTGACCGGCTGCTCATCTGCCGGCGCAACGTCGCCATCGCCGAGGTTCGGCGCCTTCCTGACTCGAGCGAAGGCCCGCGCCGCTTCGGCCTCGCGCGCGGGAAGTTCACGGTGCCTGCAGCCTTCTTCGAGCCCCTGCCCGACGACGTTGCTGCAGGCTTCGAGGGCCGTTGACGTGCGGCTCCTGCTCGACACGTGTTCGTTCCTGTGGCTCATCGCCGAACCGGAGAAGCTCACGGCTGCCGCGCGCGCGGCCCTCGAGGAGGCCGAGAACGAGGTCTTCCTGAGTGCCGCCTCGGTCTGGGAGTGCGCGATCAAGCAGAAGCACAGTCGTTTGTCGCTCCCGGCCGACCCGGCGCGGTTCCTCGCCGAGCAGCGGCGGGCCCACGGCATCGCGGCGCTGCCGATCGACGAAGACGCGGTCGCCCAGATCGGCAAGCTCCCCGACCACCACCGCGACCCGTTCGATCGCCTCCTCGTGTGTCAGGCAATCGTCGGCGGAATGAGCATTGTCACGCCCGACGATCTCATCGCGCGGTATCCGGTGCCACTGCTCTGGTGAGCAGGGACGCGCGCCAGGCTCTCAGTCGAGCGTTTTCGTCCGGATCGCGCCGCCGAGGACGCCGCGCCAGATGGCCGGAACTGAAGTCCGCCGCGCGGCGGGGAAGTGGCGCAACACCACATGCACTGCAGAGCCTGGGTTGCCGGACGGTCGGTGGCGTCAGTTCCCTCTCAGCGCGCCACCCACCACGTATCGACCTGATCGCCGAGCTGCTGCCGCAGCAGAGCCTTGGCGCGGTGCACACGCACCTGCAGCGTGCCCTCGGCGACTTCGGTCGCCGCGGCGATCTCGGTGTAAGGCAGCCCTTCGACCACGAACAACACGAACGCTTCGCGCAGCAGGATCGGCAGGCGGTCGATCGCGAGCGCGAGACGAGCGGCATCTTCGCGGCGCACGATCGAACTCAGCGCCGAGCGCCGGCCTTCGGCGACGGTGTCCATCGCTTCGTCGCCGGCGTGCGCGCGCTGCAGCTCGTTGCGCAGGTGGTTGCGGCAGCGGTTGCAGGCGATCGACAGCAGCCACGAGCCGAAGCGAGCTGGATCGGCGAGCTGCGCGAGGCTTGTCAACGCGCGCTGCAACGCATCCTGGCGCAGGTCCTCGGCGACGTGGTCGTCGCCGGTCATCGTCTGCAGGAAACGCACGAGGCGCGGTCCATGGGCTTCGGCGAGCGCGGCGAACGCCGTCTTGTCGCCGGCCTGGGCGCGTTGCACGAGTGCGAGCTCAGCGGCGCAGTCCACCATTCACCTCCTGATCGAACTGTGCGCGCGGACCCGGCTCCGCGAACGTGCGCCACGGTGCTGCCGTGAAGTCGGGTTCGGCACCCGCGAGCACGGCGAGGCGCAGTAGTTGGCGTTGACGGTCCGCGTCGGCGCCGGCGGCCGCAGCGAGCAGGCGTTCGATCATCGACGTGTTGCCGCGCACGAGCTCCGCCGCGACCACCCACGCCTGCGGCGGCAGTTCCGCGGGCAGCTCGGTGGGGGTCTCGTGTGCCAGCAGCCACGCGCAGAGCCTTGCCGTCGCCGTGTTCGCAGTGCCGAGACAAGCGCGCGCGGCCTCGAGGTTGCGGAGGCGCAGGTGCGCGAGTCCGCGCTGCGTCGCGAGCTCGGCCGGCTCACCGGCCTTCGCGGCGGCGATCCAATGCTGGAACGGCCGCAGCGCGCAGGGTGCGTTCGGCGACAGGCTCGCCAGCGTCAGCTCGGCGGCAGCGGCATCGCCGGCCGCGAACTGCAGCAGCGCGCGCAACACCGTGCTGGCTGGTGCGTCGTTTGCGTCCGAGCCGCCGACGCGGCGCAACAGGCGCGTCGTCTGTTCCGGGACCAGGGCTCGGTGCGGCACGAAGTCAGAGCCCAGCAGCTGGAGACCGGCGTCGAGCAACACGGCGAGCTCGCCCGCACCATACAGCCAGGCCATCTCGGCGCGTTGCTCCGCAGTCATGAGGCTGCCAGCAGGTGATTCCGCGCAGCGTTGCGCGAGCCAGTGCTCGGGCTCTTCGAGCGGCACGAGCGCCGCGTAGTCGGACAGAGCCTTCTGTCGTTCAGCCGCGGGCAGCAGCCGCAGCGACAGCAGCCGAGCGAGCGCATCCCCATGCAGGTCGAGCCGAGCGTGCAGCGTGCGCAGCGACGTAGCATCGGCTCCGACACAGTGGGCTGCGAGCAGCAGCAGGCGCTGTTCCAACACATCTGCAGGGGCGCTGTCGTTCGGGCGGTCCTGCAACACCGCGAGCGCCGCGCCGGCGTCGCCGCGGCTCAGCAGGAACCGCGCGTTCGCGAGGCGATCGGCGACTACGGGCGTTTCGAGCGCTCCACCGAACAGGCGCTCGCGCTGGCGCTCGTCGCAGCAGCCGAGCCACGTCGGCAGTCCGGCGGCGAGTGGCCAGACCTGATGCGTGAACAGGAATGCGTCCTGCGCCGGCGCCAACAGGCAGTCGTCACCTGCGGCGAGACCCTGTTCGGCAGCGACGAGCGCGCGGGACCAGCGGCCGTCGGCGAGCATCTGGTGCACCAGCACGACCCGCGCCGCCGCCTGCGCCGCGGCTCCGACCATCGCGCCGGCCGCGGTGGCGGCGACGCGGACACCCTCGTGGAACAGTTCGCGCACGATCACGATGCCGAGCACACCGATGGCCAGCACGGCCGCGAGCGGCAGCCACAGGAACCAGACGGCCCGCGAAGGCGCAGCGGGCCGGGTCACCGCGGCCGGTACGGCGGCGCGCACGGCTGCGGCAAACCGTGCGGCGGTCGCGAAGCGGTCTTCGCGGCGCTTCTGCATTGCTTGCTGCACGACGGCATCGAGCGCCCCCGCTTGGGTTCTCAGCGACGAAGGGGGGGGCGGCACGAGCGACTCGACGAGCTTCAGCGTCTGGAACAGGTTCGCACCGCGGAACGGCGAGCGCGCCGTCAGCAGCTCGTAGAGCAGCACGCCGAGCGCGTGCACGTCGGTGCGCTCGTCGGTCGCTTCGGGGCCGTCGAGCAGCTGCTCGGGCGCCATGTATTCGGGCGTGCCGAGGATCTCGCCCGTGCGCGTGAGCGGCGCGTCGTCGGTCATCGCGCGTGCGATGCCGAAGTCGAGCACACGCACGTCGCCATTGTCCGCGAGCATGACGTTGTCGGGTTTGATGTCGCGATGCAACACGCCCTTGCCGTGCGCGGCGGCGAGCACGTCGGCCGCGGCCGCGGCGACCTGCGCGGCCTGCACGACCGGCAGCGGGCCCGAAGCGAGACGCTGGCGCAGCGTCTGGCCCGCGACGAACTCGAGCACGAGGTAGGGGCGATCCCCGGCAACGTCGCAGTCGAGCACGCGCACGACGCCGGGATGCTGCACGCTCGCCGTGAGGCGCGCTTCGCGCGCGAAGCGTTCGCGCACCGACGCGGCGGCCTCGAGCTGCATCGCGGGCAGCAGCTTCAGGGCGACCTCGGTGCCAAGCTCGGCGTGGCGCGCGAGGTAGACCTCGCCCATGCCGCCCGTCGCGACGAGCCGTTCGAGCGCGAAGGGCCCCAGCCGGGCCGGCACCGGTGCGCCAGCGCAGTGCGGGCACGCGGGCGGCAGCGCCCCGGTTGGCGCGATCGCGATCGTCTTCGTGCACGTGGTGCAGCGGATCTGCATGTAGCGGTCTAGTAGTCGCGGAAGCGATCGACGTAGCGCTGCAGCGTGCGCGCGTGGCCGGCCGCGATCTCGCGCACGCGCTGCAGGTCCGCGTCGTCGCCCGGGAAGAGGCGCTGCGCCTCGTCGCGCGCGAGCCGCAGGGCCCGGTCGGCGTCGGTCCAGCGCTTGTTCTCGCTGGCCTCGGCCATGTCGCGCAGGCCCTGGGCGAGCACGGCGATCGCGTGGTTCTTCTGGACTTCGAGGTCGACCTGAGCCCGTCCCTCGGCGCGCAGCGAAAGCTCGGCGTGGGCCGCCGCGTGGGTCGGCCTGCCCGTCGCCGCCGCGTTGAAGTCGAGCGAGGCGTCGGCGCGCAGGCTCTCGACCGCGTCGCGGTCGACGCGGCAGCGGACGACGACGACGCCCGTGGCGCCCGCGTTGAGGTCGGGCAGGTCGAGCCCGAATCCGTCCTCGTGCACGAGGGCACCTTCGTGCAGCACGCGCTCGATCCACAGACCGCGCGGCAGCGTGACTTCGAGGTGCGGCCGGCGGGCCGCCGGGGCGACCAGGCTGTCGAGCTCCCTGACGAAGACCTTCTGCACGTCGGTCGCGTCGGCGACGAAGTGGAACAAGCCGCGCGTGCCCCGCGCGAGCTTCTCGAGCAGCGGCACATCGAGGTTCTGGCCGACGCCGATCGTCGAGATGTCGATCGGCCGGCGCGAGAACACTGTGGCGTCGGCAACGATCTGCGCCGGGTCGGTGACGCCCGTGTTGGCGATGCCGTCGGTCAACAGCACGACGCGCGCCGCGCGCGTGCGATCCTCGGCGGCCGCGAGTTCACGCAGGCCCAGCATGAGTCCCGCGTGCAGGTTCGTGTTGCCATCGGGCCGCAGCTCCTCGATCGCACTCTGCAGCCAACGGCCGTCGCGGCAGGGCCGGAGGCCCACGACGACGCGGGCTTCGGTCGAGAAGGCGACGAGGGCCACTTCGTCGTCGGGCCGCAGGCGGGCCGCGAACTCGCGGAGCCCCGCGCGCACCTGGTCCATCTTGCCGCGTTCGCTCATCGAGCCGCTGCAGTCGACGACGAGCGCGACCGAGCACGCGGGAGCAAAGGTGCGGTCGCCTTGCGGCTGCGTCGTGTAGCCGACCTGGAGCACGACCGTGTCCTCGCTGCGGCAGAAGCTGCGGTCGAAGCGCAGGTCCAGGGCCACGGCCTGATCGGCGCGCGGCAGCGGCAGTTGGTGGCGATGGTAGTTGACGATGTCGCGCACGACGACGTCGCGAGCGGCCGGCAGGATGCCGAGCTCGGCCAGTTCGCGCGGGCGGGCTTGGCCGAAGTCCGATTGCCCTGCCTGGGCAGCGGGCTTGGAGGCCAAGGCCATGGCCAGCAGCGGGAAAGCAACGGAAAGAAAGTGGGTTCGCATGTTCGTTCTCGTCGGAAGGTTCCGGGCGAGAGACCCGCGAGCGGCCGAGACCTTACAGCAAGACGCTCGCACGGCGGCGGTCCGGTGCGGCGCATGGGCGAGCTGCCGCCGAAAGGTGCCTGGAGTATGGGCTTCGCACCGGGCTATAGTGGGCCGTCCCTGCAATGGTGATGCAAACTCCCAACTCCACGACCCACGCGCTCGACAAGGGCCTCCAGGATCTCGACCAGGTCGTCATCCGCTTCGCCGGCGACAGCGGCGACGGCATGCAGCTGACCGGAGATCAGTTCACGCGCACGACGGCGCTCATGGGGAACGACATCGCGACGTTCCCCGACTTCCCGGCCGAGATCAGAGCACCCGCCGGCACGCTGCCCGGCGTCTCGGCGTTCCAGCTGCGCTTCTCGAGCTTCGACATCCACACTCCGGGCGACGCCCCCGACGTGCTCGTCGCGATGAACCCGGCAGCGCTCAAGGTGCACCTCAAGGAGCTCAAGAAGGACGGCATCCTGCTGCTGAACACGGCGTCGTTCTCGCCGCTCGACCTCAAGAAGGCCAAGTACGAGAAGGACCCGCGCAACGACGACACGCTGTCGGGATACCGCGTCATCGAAGTCGACCTCGAGGCGCGCACGCGCGAAGCGCTCGCGCACTCGACGCTCGACAACCGCGCGAAGGACCGCTGCAAGAACATGTACGCGCTCGGCATCCTCTACTGGATGTATCACCGCGACATGGAGCCGACCATCAAGGCGATGGCGCAGAAGTTCGCGAAGAAGCAGGAGCTCGTCGAAGCCAACGTCGCCGCGATGAAAGCCGGCTACGCGTACGCGGAGACGACCGAGGTGTTCCAGACGGCCTACCGCGTGCTGCCCGCGCCGATGAAGCCGGGCACCTACCGCAACATCATGGGCAACCAGGCCCTGTGCCTCGGCCTCGTCGCCGCGGGCCAGAAGGCCGGACTCAAGCTGTTCCTCGGCAGCTACCCGATCACGCCGGCATCCGACATCCTGCACCAGCTCAGCAGCTACAAGCACCTAGGCGTCGTCACGTTCCAGGCCGAGGACGAGATCGCGGCGATCACGAGCGCGATCGGCGCGTCCTACGCGGGCAGCCTCGGCATCACGTCGACCTCGGGGCCCGGCATGGCGCTGAAGGCCGAGGCGATCGGGCTCGCGGTCATGGCCGAGCTGCCGCTCGTGATCCTCAACGTGCAGCGCGCGGGACCGAGCACTGGCATGCCGACGAAGACGCAGCAGGCCGACCTGTTGCAGGCGATCTGCGGCAGGAACGGCGAGTCGCCGGTCTGCGTGATCGCGGCGTCGACGCCGGCCGACGCGTTCGAAGTCGGCTACGAGGCCGTGCGCATCGCCGTGAAGCACATGGTGCCCGTGATCGTGCTCTCGGACGGCTACATCGCGAACGGCAGCGAGCCGTGGCTCTTGCCCGACGTCGACAAGCTGCCGCCGATCGCCGTGTCGTTCGCGCCCGAAGGCGCGCCCGGCACGAAGTTCATGCCCTACGCGCGCAATCCCGAGACGCTCGCGCGGCCGTGGGCAAGGCCCGGAACGAAGGGCCTCGTGCACCGCATCGGCGGTATCGAGAAGCAGGACGTCACCGGCAACATCTGCTACGACGCGGACAACCACCAGCACATGGTCGACACGCGCGCGCAGAAGGTCGCGAACATCGCGAACGGGCTGCCGCCGATCGAGACCATCGGCCCTCGCACGGGCGATCTGCTCGTGCTCGGCTGGGGCAGCACCCGCGGCGCGATCACGGCCGCGACGCTGCGACTCCAGAAGGAGGGGCACAAGATCAGCTGCGCAAGCCTGCGCTACCTGAACCCGCTGCCGAGTGACCTCGGTCCGCTGATGAGCGGCTTCAAGCGGGTCGTGCTGCCCGAGATGAACAAGGGCCAGCTCACGATGCTGCTGCGCGCGAAGTTTCTGATCGACGTGCAGTGCTTCAGCCAGGTGAACGGCCAGCCGTTCAAGACCCACGACATCCAGAACTACCTGCAGCAAGCCCTCGCTGAGCTGCCAAAGGCCCGCCGATGAGCACGATCGATCGACCCGTGATGCAGAAGAAGGACTACAAGACCGACCAGGAAGTGCGGTGGTGCCCTGGCTGCGGCGACTACTCGATCCTCAACGCCGTGCAGGGCGCGTTCGCGAAGCTCGGCAAACAGCTGCACGAGACCGTGATCATCTCGGGCATCGGGTGCAGCTCGCGGTTCCCGTACTACATGGAGACGTTCGGCTTCCACACGATCCACGGCCGTGCGCCTGCGATCGCGACCGGCGTCAAGGTCAGCAACCCCCAGCTCGACGTCTGGGTCGTGACCGGCGACGGCGACTCGATGTCGATCGGCGGCAACCACTTCATCCACGCGCTGCGGCGCAACGTGGGTCTGAAGATCCTGCTGTTCAACAACCGCATCTACGGGCTCACGAAGGGCCAGCCGTCGCCGACGAGCGAGCACGGCAAGATCACGAAGAGCTCGCCGATGGGCACGGTCGACTATCCGTTCTCGCCGATCGCGTTGGCACTCGGCGCCGGTGGCACGTTCATCGCGCGCGGCGTCGACGTCTTCGGCCCGCACCTCGAGGACGTGATCGTCAAGGCCAGCTCGCACGCGGGCACGGCGCTGGTCGAGATCTATCAGAACTGCAACATCTTCAACGACGGCGCCTTCAAGGGCTTCTCGGAGAAGGAAGTGCGCGACGAGCGCATCCTCTATCTCGAACACGGCAAGCCGCTGCTGTTCGGCGCCGGCAAGGACAAGGGCATCCGCTTCGACGGCAACTTCCAGCCGCAGATCGTGTCGGGCAGCTCGCTCGGCAGCGCGTTCGTCTGGGACGAGACTGCCGTGAACGTCGCGCCCGCGATGGCGCTCGCGACGATGAGCGAAGCGGAGTTCCCGGTGCCAGTGGGGGTGTTCCGCCGGCGCGAGAAGCCGACCTACGAGACAGCGGTCCACGGCCAGATCGCGACCGCCCAGCAGAAGAAGAAGGAATCGCTTCGCGACCTTCTGCGCGCCGGCGAAATCTGGGACGTAAAGTAGCCGAGCCCCGCACGGAGAGCATCAGGGCGAGACCGACGCCCCAGGAGAGCGCGACCGCGGCTGCGAGCCACGGTCAGAGACGCCGCAGCTTTGCCGTAGAGAGTCTGAGGTCCGGCACCCCGTCACGGTAGCGCGGTTCGCGGCCGCGCGCGGGCCGCGCAGGTTCCTGCTCGACATATCAAGATGTCGTGATATAGTGATCAAGCCCATGGCAACAGTCCTGGCGAGCCTGCACGCGACCCTCAAGCTGCTGTCGGACCCGGTCCGGCTGCGGCTCTGCGCGCTGCTCGCCGGCGGCGAGCTCGCGGTGCAGGAGCTCGTCGCGATCACGGGCCTGCAGCAGAGCCGCGTGAGCAACCACCTGTCGCTGCTGAAGCGCTCGGGCCTCGTGCGCGACCGCCGCGAGGGCACGTGGAGCTTCCACTCGCTCGCCGAGCCCGCCGACGACGGGCCGCTGTCGCCGTCGATGTTCGCGGCGAGCGTGCAGCCGTACCAGGCGAGCGAAGGCGGCCGCCGCGACCAGCAGGCGCTGCGCGCGGTGCTCGAGCAGCGTGCCCAGAAGAGCCGCGACGCGCACGACGGACTGGCCGAGCAGTGGAACGTCGTCGGCCAGGACTTCGCGCTCGGCACCGTGCGCGCCGAGGTGCTCGCACACGCGTGGCCGAGCGGTCCGGCGGTCGCCGACCTCGGCTGCGGTACGGGCTTCCTCGCCGGCTGGCTCGCCGAGCGCGGTGCCTCGGTGATCGGCGTCGACCACAGCCAGCGCATGCTCCGCCAGGCGAAGCAGAGGACGAAGCGCGCGCGCGTCACGTTCCGCCAGGGCGAGCTCGAGGCGTTGCCGATCGCGGACAGCGAGGTCGATGCCGCGTTCAGCAACCTCGTGTGGCACCACGTCGCGGACCTCGAAAAGGCGGCGCGCGAGGTGCTGCGCGTGCTGCGGCCCGGCGGCTGCGTCGTGATCAGCGACCTGCTGCCGCACGAAGCGGAGTGGATGCGCGAGCGCATGGGCGACCTGCGCCTCGGGCTCAAGCCCGAGCAGGTGATCGCCGTGCTCGCGCGCGCGGGCTTCCGCGAGCTGCGCCGCGAGGCGCTCGCCGACCGCTACCGCGTCGCCGGTCCCGACGGCGCGATGACCGAGTTCCCGATGTTCGTCGTGCGCGGGCAGAAGCCCGAGCGCGGCGATTGATCTTCCACTGTTCCCCAACTACGAACGACGATGACCGCTACCAACGCTCCCAAGCACAAGCACGAGAAGGCCGCCGGCAAGCCGCGCGGCCCCGCCGCGATCGACTTCAAGGTGAAGGACCTGCAGCTCGCCGATTTCGGCCGCAAGGAGATCCAGCTCGCCGAGGTCGAGATGCCCGGCCTGATGGCGATCCGCGACGAGTTCCGCAAGAAGCAGCCGCTCAAGGGCGCGCGCATCACGGGCTCGCTGCACATGACGATCCAGACCGCGGTGCTGATCGAGACGCTGGTCGAGCTCGGCGCCGAGGTGCGCTGGGCGTCGTGCAACATCTTCAGCACGCAGGACCACGCCGCGGCCGCGATCGCGGTCGGTCCGAAGGGCACGGTCGGCAAGCCGAGCGGCGTGCCGGTGTTCGCGTGGAAGGGCGAGACGCTCGAGGAGTACTGGTGGTGCACCGAGCAGGCCCTCACCTGGCCCGGCCACGACGGCCCGAACATGATCCTCGACGACGGCGGCGACGCGACCATGATGGTCATGAAGGGTGCTGGCTTCGAGAAGGCCGGCAAGGTGCCCGCCGCCAAGAAGGACGACGGCGAGGACTGGATCGAGCTGCTCGCTTGCCTCAAGGCGTCGATCGCCGGAAACCCCGGAAAATGGACGAAGACCATGGCCGGGATCCGCGGCGTCTCCGAGGAGACGACGACGGGTGTGCACCGCCTCTACCAGCTGCAGAAGGAAGGCCAGCTGCCGTTCCCGGCGATGAACGTGAACGACAGCGTGACGAAGTCGAAGTTCGACAACGTCTACGGCTGCCGGCACTCGCTCGTCGACGGCATCATGCGCGCGACCGACGTCATGCTGTCGGGCAAGGTCGCGGTGGTCATCGGCTACGGCGATGTCGGCAAGGGTTGCGCGCAGTCGCTGAAGGGCCAGGGCGCGCGCGTGATCATCACCGAGATCGACCCGATCTGCGCGCTGCAGGCCGCGATGGAGGGTTACCAGGTGCTGACCGTCGAAGACTGCGTCGACTACGCGGACGTGTTCATCACGGCGACCGGCAACTACCAGGTGATCACCGTCGATCACATGAAGCGCATGAAGAACAACGCGATCGTCGGCAACATCGGCCACTTCGACAACGAGATCGACATGGCCGGTCTCGCGAAGGTGCCCGGCATCGTGCGCGAGAACATCAAGCCGCAGACCGACCGCTGGGTGTTCGAGGACGGGCACGGCGTCATCGTGCTGGCCGAAGGCCGGCTGCTGAATCTCGGATGCGCGACGGGCCACCCGAGCTTCGTGATGAGCAACTCGTTCAGCAACCAGGTGATCGCGCAGATCGAGCTGTTCAACAACCACGACAAGTACGACAAGTGCGTCTACACGCTGCCGAAGCACCTCGACGAGAAGGTCGCGCGGTTGCACCTCGCCAAGCTCGGCGCGAGGCTCACGAAGCTCACGAAGAAGCAGGCCGAGTATCTCGGCGTGTCGCCGGAAGGCCCGTTCAAGCCGAGCCACTACCGCTACTGATCGAGCGCCGCAGGCGCGCCCGATCTGTAGCGTCCGGTCAGAAAACCGTCGCGTTGGACAGCGGCCAGATCCGCACGCGCACGCGGCCCTTCAGCAGCGCGTGGGCCACGAGGCCGAAGTCGCGCGAGTCGCAGCTGATCGGACGGTTGTCGCCGAGCACGAAGACGTGCTCGGGAGGCACCGTGAGCGCCGCCATGTCCTGTCGATCGGGGATGCAGCCGTAGCTGTCGGCAGGTACTTCGTTCACGAGCAGCACGCCGTGCTGCATCGCGATCCGGTCCCCCGGCAACGCGACGACGCGCTTCACGAAGTCGACGGCCGGGTTGCGCGGATACCGCATCACCACGAGGTCGCCGCGGTGGACTTCGCCGACGTTGTAGGAGACGCGATCGACGACGAGGCGGTCGCCGTCGTGCAGGCAGGGCTCCATCGAGTTGCCCTTGACGATCGACACCTGGATCACGAACAGGTGCACGACAACCATCAAGGTCGCACCGAGCAGGGCATCGAGCGCGAACCGCGTGCCGCGGGACATCGGCCGCCGCCGCTGCGAACCTGCCATGCGTCGCTCGGACTGCTCGGGGTACGCAGGGACATCGTGTGGTGCGTGGAACCCGAGCAGCATGGCTGCTGCTATCGACCTCGCCCGGAGCAGGCTTGACCGCGCGCCGTGCACGCGGTGTCACCGGCGAAGCCACGCTGTTCGGCGAGCCGGAGCGCAGATCCGGGCTGGGCCAACAACGCCGCAGCGGGGCTGGATGCGTGTTTCGCCGGAGTTGCCCCGCGGCGCGCCGCTGGCGACCCGGCTCAGAAGTGCTTGCGACGCGTGCTGCTGTCGATGCCGAGCGCCTTGCGATACTTCGTCACCGTGCGCCGCGCGATGTGCACACCGCGCTTGCCGAGCTCCTCGACGAGGTGGTCGTCGGACAACGGGTTGTCCTTGTCTTCGCGGTCGACGATCTGCTTCAGCGTGTCCTTGACGGCCTGCTGGCTCACCATGTCGCCGGCGTCCGACATCGTGCCGCTGCTGAAGAAGCGCTTCATGTCGAAGATGCCCTGCGGCGTCTGGATGTACTTGCCCGAAGCGGCGCGACTCACGGTCGAGATGTGCACGTGCACGGCGTCGGCGATGTCCTGCATCTTCATCGGCTTCAGGTGCTGCACGCCGTGCCGCAGGAAGCCGTCCTGGCGTCGCACGATCTCCGTGGCGACGCGTTCGATCGTGTTCTGCCGCTGGTGCACGGCCTCGATGAACCACTTCGCAGCCTCGATCTTGCGGCGCAGATACTCGTAGACCTTCGGATCGTTGCGCGCCTCCTGCAGCAGGTTGCGGTAGACGGGCGAGATGGCCAGCTCGGGAAGCGAGCCGCGCTGCGACTTGACCTCGAAACGCCCGTCGACCTCCTCGATGACGACGTCGGGTACGACTCCGGCCGAAGGCACGCCCGTGAACTCGGCGCCCGGGTGCGGGTTGCAGTGCACGCGCAGGAACTCCCAGCTCTCCTTGATCTCCTCGACGGAGACGCCGGTCTCCTTGGCGATCTTCGGCAGCTTGTTCATCGCGAGGTCGTCGAGGTGGTTCTCGACGATGCGCCGCGTGAGCGGCGGCACGAATTGCATGTGGGCGAGCTGCATCAGCAGGCAGTCGCGCAGATCGCGCGCGCCGACGCCGATTGGATCGAGATCGCGCACGAGCTGTACGGCTTCCTCGGCGAGCGGGATCGGCACGAGCAGCTGCTGAGCGATCTGCTCGGGTGTCTCGGCGAGGCGTCCATCCTCGTCGAGCGAGAACACGACGTGCTCGACGACGCGGATCAACTCGGGGTCGGACTCCTGCGTGCGTACCTGGGTCATCAGATACTCGGCGAGGTTGGTAGAACGCCCCGGCGTGTTGTTGAGCGCCTCGAGCTTGCGGTCCTCGTCTTCGGCCGAGTAGGAGCCTTGGCGCATGCGCCAGCTCGGCTCCATGCGCGCCTCGAGCTGCTCGATCTCGGCCGAGAACTCGCGCTGCAGGCGGTCTTCGACGGGAGGTTCGGGCTCGGGCGCCGGCGCGGCCTCGGTGCGTTCGGTCTCGTCCTTGCGCTCGAGGAAGACGTTCTCCTGGAGTTCCTGTTCGACCTGGTCCTTGAGCTCGAGCAGCGGCAGCTGCAGGACCTGCATCGCCTGGATCATCTGCGGCGACTGGATGAGTCGCTGCTCGGTGCGCAGGGATTGGGTCAGGCCAAGCCGCATTGCCCTGTTGTATCCGCTTGTCTCGAGCAGGTCACGGCCCGGTGCGAACGCATTTCAGGGCCCGCGATACCATCGCGACATCACTGACTGATGGTCGTCACGAGGACGGAACGGTAGGTGCGGCCCTCGATGATCGTGGCCGGTCCGTCGCCGTGTTCGATGGCCTGGCCGGCGACCGCGGGGCCGTCGTGGGACGTGCCGCACGACGCCATGTCGGTCAGCATCAGGATGCCACCGCCCGGCTGGACGCTTCGCGTCATCGGGATCGGGGCGCCGGCACTCGTGGTGCGCAGCAGCAGGTGGAGGCCCGCGCCCTGAGGCGCGACGCGGGCCTGCAGCCACGTGCCGAGCCGGAGCTCCGCCAGGACCGGGTCGAGCATCGCCGCCTCCTGGGCGATCGCGGCCTGCAGATCCTGCACGACGTTCGTCTCGAGGATGCGCGCGATCGTCAGCTCGCGGCCGAGCAAGGTCGGCGCCGTGATCTCGTGCAGCAGCGGGTGGCTCTTGTGGGCCTGTTCGGCCGTGTCGCCTTCGATCGGCAGCAACCTGCCGACGTGGCGAATGGTCACGGTCTTGAGCAGCCGTTCCTGTAGGCCCGTCAACAGCGTTTCGATCGCGCTCGCCTGCGGCGCTTCGCAGCGCACGAACAGGAGACCCTGGCGGACCTCGAGCGCGAGGCCCTCGGCTGCCTGTCCGAGGGCGGTCTGCACGAGGTTGGTCAGGTCGTCCTCGGCGAGCGACCCGAAGCCCTGCGTGGGCTCCAAGCTCGAGTCCGTCTCGCTGCGCTTCGGGAAGCACGGCAGCTCGAAGCGCTGCAGCAGGGCCGTGCTGAGCAGGGCGCCGCACGGGAAGACGGCCAGGCCCGCAGGTGGCTTGGCGACGGGCGGCGTGCGAGCCGTCACGCGGACCGTGATCGCGACCTGGCCGCCGCTCGCGGCGCTGCCGCGCAAGCCCACGACCAGGGCGCCGCCGTTGACGATGCGCCCCGAACAGCCGCCATACGCGGTTTCGAGCAGAGGCATCTCGAGGTCGGCGGCGCCGGGCATGCCGATCGGGACGGTGCGCACGACGCCGCGGCGCTGCGCGAGACCGAACTGCACGTGCAGCACGAGATCGTCGCCGCCGAGCAGCAGGTGCGGGCGGACCACCACACGACCGCCTTCGCCGAAAGCGTCCGTGACCGGCAGGCTGATCGATTGCTTCTGGGCGACCTCGGCGTTGACGTCGCGCGTGTAGCGCGTCCATCGCTCGCGGCTCATCGACACCGCGTTGTTGTTGGTCGTGGTGTCCACGCAGCGCCACAGCGGCGCGAAACTGCCGGCGAACTGCGCGTACTCGCGCGGCCCGAGGATCGCGCTTGGGATCTCGCGGTCCGTTGCGTCCCACGCGCACACCTCGACCTGCAGCGGCCGCATCAGCACGGCCGAAGCCTCCTCGAGCTGCTGCCTGACCCGGACGACTCCGTCCTCGGCACCGAACACCTCCAGGCAGTCGCCGTGGACCGACAACATCAGGCGGCCCTGCTCGCGGTCGGCGGCGTTCAGTTGTTGCAGCATCTGCAAGATGTAATCGGGCTCGAACAGCCCGTTCGACTCGGTTACGCCGATCAGGTCGACCCGGCGGTCGTCGGTGGGAGCGCGCAACATCGTGCCCCAGATCGGGGTCTCGAGACCCGCGCGCGCTCCGCAGAGGTGTTGCAGCGAGTGGATCTCGAAAACCGTCCTCTGTTCCTTGGCCGAAGGCGTCTGGGGCAGCAGCAGACAGAGTGGTAGCAGTGAGTGAAGCATGGTGGTGCTCGGAATCAATCGCTGAGTATGGCAGCGCGGTCGCGGAACCAGCCAGCGACTTCGGGGAACTGTGCGAGCGTGGCGCGCGACAGCAACTGCCGCTCCCCGGGGGTCAGCGCCATCACGAAGGACCAGGATCTCGTCTCGGGCAGTGCTGAGCGCGCGAGCGCCGCGCGCAGCAGGAACAGACCATCGTTGCTGGTGGCGCGCGGCAGCAGGCCCCGCAGGCAGCGGTGTGGCAGGCCGGCGAGCGCGAATGCCGCCGCGTGCGCTTCGGCGTGGTCGTTGCCCTGCAGCAGCTCGAGCAGGATCGGAACGGTGCGGTCGTCGGCCGCGCAGCCGAGGCCCAGGATGCAGCGCAGCCGTCGCGGGGCCGCGCGCGAATCGTGCAGCTCGTGCTCGAGGTCATCGAAGACACAGTTGGCCTGGCCGCCGAACCACGACCATGCCGCGGTCGGGTCGTCGGCCAGCACGCCGCGCGCTGCGAGATCGTGCCACGCATCGAGCAGCAGCGCGGCAGCGCGGTCTTCGCGCAGGCCGCCGCGCAACGCGGCCGCAAGCGTCGTAACGAGGCCCGGGTCCTTCCGCACGGCGCGGCGGACCGCGAGATCGAGCTCGCGATCGTCGAGCCGCGTTGCCACGGTGACGACGGCCAGATCGTCGCGGCGCGTGACTCGGGCGCCGAGTTGGGCGAGGCGGGCCTGCAACCGGGCCAGGAAGTGTGGTGTGCCGCGCGCCATGTGGAGCAGGTCGCCGTGCAGCAGGCGTTCGGCAGCCGACCGATTGCCGAAGCTGGCCAGCAGGTCGACCAGCACGCGCGTGGCGTTCCTGGCGTCCGGTGAGAATGGGTGGCACGCGGCGAACAGCGCACGCGCCGCGGCCACTCGTGCAGGCGCAGCGACGCTCGCATCGGCGACTCTGCGTTGCAGCTCGGGCAGCGGCAGTGCCGACTCGTGATCGGGTGCCGCGCGGGGGTCGCGGCGCGCGCAGCGGACCGCGTCGTCGGCGATCACGAGCCCCGACGAGGTAGAGGTGGCCTCTGCAACCACAGACGTTCCCTCGGTCGGCTTGTCCTCCGACGGCCTGCCATGAGACTGGGCAGCGGCAGCGATGAGAACGGCCTGCGGGGCGTCGACAGGGGCCGGCTCCGTGATCGGGGCCACCGGCGCAGCGGTCGCGGGCGCGAGCGTTGGGGCCGGCGAAGGATCACGGAGCAGGACCACGGCCGTGATCGCGCAGACCAGCACACACGCGGCCGCGGACCAGGTCGCCACGCGCTGGCGCCGATCGGCGCCCTGCGTTTGGGCCGCCAACATGCTGCCTGCAGTGACCGGTGAGCTCGCCTCGGCCGAGGGGACGGGCGCGGGTCCGGGAACAGGGGCAGCCGTCGCGGCTGCGAACCAGCGCCTGGCCACGGCGTCGATCGTCGTCAGGTGGTCCGCCAGCGCGCGTCCTGCGCTGCTCGCGAGCGCGGCGTCGAGGCGACGCGCGCGCTGCAACAGCCGCCGGCAACTCGGACATTCGCGCAGGTGGGCAGCCAGCGTCTCGCCGCAGACGAAGCCGAACCCGCTCTCGTCGACGTCGCCGTCGAGGTGGATCGCGAGCACCGCGCCTGCCCTCGGGCATTCGGGTTCTCGAGCGTCACTGTTCATGGATCGAGGTGCTCCTGCACCCGGCTCATGACCTTGCGCCGCGCTTCGAGCACGTGCATGCGCGCGGCCACCGGCGAACACACGAGGACCTGCGCGATCGCCGCGTAGTCCATGCCTTCGACTGCGCGCAGGTGCAGCGCGGTGCGCTGGCGCAGCGTGAGACGTTCCATCGCTTCGTCGAGCCGTTCGCCGAGCTCGCGCGCGATCGCGTCGTGTTCGGCCAGAGCACCGACGTGATCGGGCAGGTCGATCTCGCCGAGCGGCAGGGCGGCCTGACCGCGTCGCCAGCGCGCAGGCTCCGCGGCGAGTCGCACGAGGATGCGGAACAGCCACGTGCGCAACGCCGAGTCGCCGCGGAAGCCGGGCAGACCGCGGAACGCGCGCACGAGCGTCTCCTGGACCAGGTCTTCGGCCCAGTGGGGATCCTGGCAGTGGCGGCGCGCGAGCGCCAGCAGTCCGGCCAGGTGAGGCCGCAACAGCGGCTGGAACGCGTTCGTGTCGCCGGCCTGGCACCTGGCGAGCCAGTAGCGTTCACCTTCGCTGGCGGTCGGGCGAGGTCGTTCTCCCACGCGTGGGTCCATGCGGTATCCCTTGGAGCCGGAGTCAGGGTGGTTCGTAAGGGGCGGGCATCAGCGCCATCCCAACTTCCCGTAGAGCTTGAAGTAGAACGTAAACACGATGCTGACCACGAAGACGACGGCCAGTGCGTAGGCGGCGTTGCCGAGCGTGCGAGCGGTCGTGCCGATGTCGCGGGCTGCGACCTCGCGCCGCCGCACGAGCGATCGCTTCAGCGCGTCCTCGAGCTGGCCCGCGTGTTCGCCCGTGGCGAGCAGGCTCCTGGTCTCGGCGTGGAGGGCAAGGGCCTCGGCCAGCGACTCGGTGAGCGAACGGCCGCCCTGCAGCACGCGGTCGGCGACCTGGAGCCGCCGTTGCAGGCTCGCGAGCGGCACGGCGGCCACGGCCGCCGGATGGGCTTGGGCCAGCGGCACGCCCGCGCCGTAGAGCGCGTGCAGGGTCTCGAGGTAGGGCAGTTCCGCGAGGCCGTTCGCGATGCGGCCCAGCATCGGCACGCGCGTCCAACGCTCGCTGCCCGAACGCAGGCCACGCCGCGCGAGCACGATCAGCGTCCCCACGGTGGCCGCGAGCGCGCCCACGGCGACTGCGAACCAATAGTGACCGATGACCCAGCCTGTTGTGAAGCTGGCCAGGAAGACCAGCCCGAACAGCAGCAGCGGATACCGCACACCGGCCCAGAGCGTGCGCATGAACTCGGCGCGGTTGCGCCGCCCAACGCTGCGAGAGCGCAGAGCGGCGCCTGCGCGGCCGGCTCGCCATCCTGCGAGCAGGACCGCGTCCTCGGTGGAGGTCAATACGACACCGCGGTGTTTCAGGATGTCGTGCAGTACCCGGTCGCCTGCCTTGGCATCGCCGCCGAGATTGTGCAGCGGCAAGCCCGCGTCGAATGCCGAGGCCAGATCGTCGAAGTGCAGAGCGGCCCGTTCGTCAGCGGCGATCGACCACAGCATGCCGGCAGTGTGTGGTGATGGTCGGCAGCTGGCAAGGGGCTGCGACAGTCATGCCGGACAGGGACAACCTCGCACGGATGCGTGAATCGGGTGCGGAGAACCGTCGTGACTGTGGGCAGACTACCGGCATGCGATTGCTCGCTTGGTTGTTCGTGCCGGCTCTCGTCGCGCTGTCCGTTCGTGCCCAGGATCCCCTGCCGGCCTGGCTCGAGCGCAAAGCGCCCGACCTCGAAGCGCTCTACCTCCACCTGCATGCGAACCCGGAGTTGTCCTTCCGCGAGACGGCGACGGCGGCGCGCATGGCGCAGGAGCTGAAGGCGCTCGGGCTCGAGGTCACGGAGGGGGTCGGAGGCACGGGCGTCGTCGCGGTGCTGAAGCGCGGCGAAGGCCCGGTCGGTCTCGTGCGCGCCGACATGGATGCGCTGCCGGTCGCCGAGGAGACCGGACTGCCCTACGCGTCGAAGGTGCGCGCGCAGAGCGCCGACGGGCGCGCGATCGGCGTCACGCACGCCTGCGGGCACGACCTGCACATGACCTGTCTCGTCGGCGCCGCCGGCTACTTCGCGCAGCACGAGAATGCGTTCGCGGGCACGCTCGTGTTCGTGCTGCAGCCGGCCGAGGAACGCGCGGGCGGCATGAAGGCGATGCTCGCCGCGGGTCTGCTGACGCGCTTCCCGCGGCCCGCGTGGGCGCTCGCGCTGCACACAGCGTCCGACCTGCCCGTCGGCGCGGTGGGCCTGCGCAGCGGGGCCGCGATGGCGAACGTCGACAGCTGCGACATCACGGTCTTCGGAGTGGGGGGGCACGGCGCCATGCCGCACCTGACGATCGATCCGATCGTGCAGAGCTGCCAGCTCGTGCTCGACCTGCAGACGATCGTCACGCGCGAGATCGATCCAATGCAGGCGTGTGTGATCACGGTCGGCGCGATCCACGGCGGCAGCAAGCACAACCTCGTGCCCGATACGTGCGAGCTGCAGATCACGGTGCGCAGCTACACGGACGAGGTGCGCGCGCGCATGATGGCGTCGATCGAACGCAAGGCGAAGGCGGTCGCGCTGTCGTTCGGTGCGAAGGAACCGAAGGTCGAGTTCAGCGAGCACACGCCCGCGCTGCGCAACGACGCGGACTTGACGGCCAGAGTGCGCGCAGGCTTCGTCGCGACCCTCGGCGAGCTGAACGTGCGCGAGGTCGAGCCCGCGATGGTCGCCGAGGACTTCGGCCGCCTGTTCGGCGAGAAGATCCCGCTGTGCATGTTTCGGCTCGGCACCGTTCTGCCCGAGCGCCTGGCCGCGCTGCAGCAGCAGAACGCGGTGCCCATGCTGCACAGCAGCCGGTACTGGCCCGACTACGCCCCGGCCCTGCGCGGCGGCGTGCGGGCGTTGGTCACCGCAGTGCAGGCTGCGGCGCGGCCATAGCAGCCAAACCCTACGGCGCCAACTCGACCCTACCCGCGGAAGTGCTTGCTGAGCTTCAGCGCCTGCCCCTGGTAGTGCGAGCTGAGCCTGCGATCGCCGTACACGACGGCGGGCTTCTCCTGCGTCCGGAAGAACTCGAGTTTGAAGAACACCTGCCCGTCCTCGAGCAGGAACGGCACGTCGTGCGGCCGCACTTCGAGGACCGCGCGCGTGCCTTTCTCGCCGCCGAAGCCGTTGTCGAAGAACCCCGCGTAGTTCGTGCGCAGTTCGCCGATGCCGACGTCGTACGCGACCATTTCCGCGGCGAGGTGGTGGGGCACGCGGATCCTCTCCTTGCTCGCGAAGACGTAGAACTCCTCGGGCTCGACGATCAGCCGGCCGTCCTTCGGTTCGGGCACCGGCTCGAAATACGCGTCGGGGTCGTGGCCACCCTCGTTCTGCATGTCGACGATGCCCGAGTAGCGGCGTGCGACGTAGCCGACGGGCCCCTCGATGTCGCGGTCGCGCCGCAGCGCGATGCCCATCATGAGGCCGCGGTCGATGCGCAGCTTGGCGGGCGGCAGCGGTTCGCCGCGGTCGTCGAACAACAGCGGCGAACGCGCGTGCTCGGCGCGCAGCTCGTCGTCGGTCAACGACACACTGCCTTCGGAGAAACGGATCTGGCACAGCGACAGTCCCGTGCAAACGCGGACCGGGAAGCTGCGCGGCACGATCTCGAGGAACATCGGCCCCGTGTAGCCCGGCGGCACGGTCTCGAAGCGACCGCAGCGGTCGGCGAGCAGCCGCGTGAACAGGTCGAGCCGGCCCGTCGACGACTTCGGGTTCGCGCGGATCAGGCAGGGCAGCGGCTGCGCGATCTGCTCGAGCAGCGGGATGATGTAGCAGTGTCCCTTCTCGAGCACGGCGCCGTCCGTGAGGTCGAACGCGTAGAGCGTCATCTCCTCGAGCCGGTCGGCGACGCGCACGGTTTCGGGCAGGAACCCCGAACGCACGCGGTAGCCGCGCGTCGCGAGGCGCAGGTCGAGCGAGCTCGGTTGGATCTGGGTCGGCGCGATCGCCGGCGTCGACGTGACGGCGCCGCGCGCGATCAGAGCCTGGATCTGTTGGTAGACGAGGATGCCGTTGGCCATCGAGGCGAGAGGCTAGCGGACGGGTCCGCGTAATTCCCCTCGCGAATTCCGAACAGCCGCCCGGTGGCGGCTACTCGACTACGGCGGCCGTATGGCCCACGGTGTTGGGGCTGCTGCTGCGCTCGCCGCCGTCCTTGTGGCCGTGCAGATACTCGGCCAACGTGAAGCTGTCGACCGCGATCGCCTCGCTGCGCGCGGCCTCGGCCGCGTGCACGAGCTGTTCTTCGGCCTCGGTGATGATGCCGCTCTCGACGGCCTGGTCGAGCACCTGCTCGGGCCGCGCCTTCGGCAGGCGGCCGTGGCGCACGGCCTCCTTGAGCTTCTTGAGCACGGGCTCGGAATCGCTGCACAGCTGCATCGCGTGTTCGAGGCGGCCTAGCGCCGAAGTCGCTTCCTTCGCGATGTGGATGCCCGCGGTGAGCCGGTCGCGTTGCGCGCCGGTCTGCAGCAGCGTGCGCGCGGCGCGATGCCCACAGGCATCGTCGGGACCGCGGCCGAACGGATTGAGACGCGCCCACAGCGCGCCGGGCAGGCGCAGGATGTGCCCGAGGCCGGGCAGGCGCATGTTGCTGTAGAGTCCTTCGCGAGCCCGCTGCATCTGCAGCAGGGCGTGCTCGACGGCCCAACGCACGAGCGGCAGGTCCTCGGGTCGCCGTTCCTCGGCTTCGAAGCGGCGCAGCGTGGCGCTCGCGAGGAACATCCACGAGAACCAGTCGGCGAAGCGTCCCGTGATCTTCTCCTTGCGCTTCAGGTCGCCGCCCAGCGTGCCCATCGCGACGTCGGCGAGCACAGCGAACTCGGCCGAGGCCCAGTTGAGCCGGCGCCAGAACGTCCGCGTGGCACCCGACACGGGCGGCCACGTGAGCCAACCGCGCGTGAGTCCGAGCAGCAGAGCACGCACGGTGTTGCGCACGACGTGGCCGAGGTGCGGCCAGAAGTGGCGGTCGAAGGCCGCGGCGTCGTTGCGCGTGATCGCGTCGATCTCGCGATACGCGTATGGGTGGCAGCGGATCGCGCCCTGGCCGAAGATCATCAGCGTTCGCGTCAGGATGTTCGCACCCTCGACCGTGATGCAGATCGGCGTGCCGATGTAGCCGTGCGCGAGCAGATTGCGCGGCCCGCGCGAGATCGCAGCGCCGCCGAGCACGTCCATGCCGTCGTTGATGACGTTGCGCCACAGCTCGGTCGTCTGGTACTTCGCGATCGCGGTCACGACGGCGGGCTTCTGCCCGTCGTCGAGCGCGCCGACGACGTAGCGCCGGCACGCCTCCATCAGGTAGGTGAAGCCGGCGATGCGCGCGAGCGGTTCTTCGATGCCTTCGAACTTGCCGATCGGCAGGCCGAACTGCTGGCGAACGGCCGCGTAGGCGCCGACCGCGCGCGCGGTCAGCTGCGCGCCGCCCGTCGCGGTCGCCGGCAGCGAGATGCCGCGGCCCGCCGCGAGGCACTCCATGAGCATCTGCCAGCCGCGTCCTGCACCGGCGGCGCCGCCGATGATCGCGTCCTCGAGCGGCACGAGCACGTCGCGGCCGCTGGTCGGGCAGTTGTAGAACGGCACGCCCATCGGGTCGTGCCGGCGGCCGAGCACGACGCCCGGCGTGTTGGTCGGCACGAGTGCGCACGTGATGCCGACATTCGGGCCCTTGCCGAGCAGGTTCTCGGGGTCGTGAAGCTGGAACGCGAGGCCCAGCACGGTCGCGACGGCCGCGAGCGTGATGTAGCGCTTGTTCCACGACAGGCGCAGCCACAGCCGGCCGTCCTCGCCGCGGAACACGACACCGGTGGAGTTGATCGCGCCGGCGTCGGAGCCGGCCCCCGGTTCCGTCAGCGCAAAGCAGGGGATCTCGGTGCCGACCGCGAGCGGAGGCAGCCAGCGCTTCTTCTGCGCCTCGGTGCCGTAGTGCGTCAGCAGTTCGGCCGGGCCGAGCGAGTTCGGCACCATGACCGTGATCGCGAGCGGCAGCGAACGGGAGGTCAGCTTCGTGACGACGGCGCTGTTCGCGGCCGCGGACATGCCGAGTCCGCCATACTCCTTGTCGATGATGAGGCCGAAGAAGCGCTCGCGCTTCAGGAAGTCCCAGACCTCGGGCGGCAGGTCCTGGTCTTGGTGGACCTTCCAGTCGTCGGTCATCGCGCAGACCTTCGCGACGGGGCCGTCGAGGAACTGGCGCTCGGCCTCGGTCAGCTCGGGATAGTTGGCCGTGACGAGGGCACGCAGCGCCGGCTTGCCCGAGAACAGCTCGCCATCGAGCCAGACCGTGCCCGCGGCGATCGCCGCGCGTTCCGTGTCGCTGATCGCCGGCATGAAGCCGCTGCTGCGCAGCACGTGCAGGATGCGGTCGCTCAACAGCGCGCGCCGCAGCGGCGGTACGAGCAGCACGACGAGGGGTGGGCCAGCGACGAGCCAGACCCACCAGGACACGCCGAGTGTCCACCCGAGTACGAGGGCCGTTCCCGCGACGATCCGCAGCGAAGAACCGGCGAAGATGCTGCCGAACACCAGGATGGCGGCGATGGCCATGGCGACGGCAGGAGGAAGCTGGGCTCCCAGGGCTCCGTAGTTGATCAAATCCATGATGCGCGAAGTTCCGGTATCCGGCGGGTATCGGCATTCCGACACCTTCACCTAGTCGGCAAGCGCGGGCTTGCAACCAGCGTTCCCAAGATGCGGTGTCAAGGCCATCGCGGCCATGACCGCACACTAGCCTAGAGGGCACGCGCGTAGAACGTGTCGCAGCCGTGGTGTCCCGTGCACCCCTCGGCGGCCGCGAGAGGCAGAAAGCCGTAGGCGCGATAGAGGTGTTGGGCCGCTTGCATGCGCGACGTCGTTTCGAGATAGCAGCGCCGGTAGCCCGCGGCCCGCATCTCGTCGAGCAGCAGCTCGAGCATCGTGTGCCCGAGACCTCGGCCGCGCGCCGCGGGCTGGAAATACATCTTGCGCAATTCGCACGTGGCGTCCGCCGCAGTGGTGCCCTCGAGGCGCGCAAAGCCGGCGCCACCGTAGACGGTGCCGGCGTGTTCGACGACGTAGTAGCGCGCGTCACCGCCGCCGTAGGAAGCGCTCATCTGCGCGACCTCGGGGTCGTGGAGCGCGAAGCCGGCTCCCGAGCACAGATGCTCGGTCATCACGGCGCGGATCGTCGCGGCGATGACCTGGTCGTCGGCCGGGCGGATCGGGCGCAGGATCCAGGTGTCCACCTCAGTTCCCCGCGGGGTCGCGCAGCGCGCGCGCCTGCTCGAGCAGACGGTCCCACTGCATCGCCGGACCCGGATCCTGCTTGTTCTGCTGCACGTGGAAGTGGCCGACGATGCCGTCGAAGGCGCGCAGCTCGTCTTCGGGCAGCACGTGGTTCACGACGCTGCCGTCCGGATTGCGCGGCACTTCGAGTCGGATGCGCGGAAACACCCGCGCCAGGCCGGCACAGAGCCGGGCCAGCGCTTCGTACTGCTGTGTCGTGTAGTCGAACTGGAACCAGGTACGGCCCTGCACTTCGCCGGACACGATCTCGGGGCGGTCGGGTCTAGCTGTGAAGTCCGGCGTCCGGATGCCGGTCTCCTGCATCCACTCCGGATACTTCATGCGCCAGCCGGTGTCATCGCGTTCGTACCAGCGGCGCATGTCGGCGTTCAGCGGCTGCGGCCAGGCACCCGGGTGGGCGATCTCGACGCCGACCGAGAAGTCGTTCGCGATCGTCGCGTGCCATGCCTTCTCGCGCAGGTCGAGAGTCTGGTAGATCGTGCCGTCGACGTCGAGCAGGAAGTGCACCGACAGGTTGCGCACGTCCTGCAGGATCTTGAAGCACTGGCGCGACGTGCCGCAGACGTCGAAGTGCAGCACGAACTGGTGCACGACCTGCTGCAGATCGGCGAGCGTCAGGCCGTTCTTCGCGGCGCGCTCCTGCATCGCCGCCGGCAAGCCGCCGCGCAGCGGCGAGTAACGCAGCTTGCCATCGGGCACGTCCTCCGGCGTGAAGACCTTGCGAGTCACGTAGGCGTCGTAGCCGCCGGGCTCGCGCCACGTGACGACGCGCGTGCCGAGGTCGAACGGCGCGCCGCAGACCACCATGCCCCGAGCAGGTGGCGCGCTGACGCACCGCACGAGCAGCAGGACGACGACCGCGGCCACACCCGTGATCCAATGGCGGCGCCGGATCTGGGAGGCGAACTTCATCGCGTGAGTGCCGGACGGGCGAGGTGGAACTGCGTCGCGTTCTGCCAGTTCTCGGCGACCGTGAGCACCTCGCCTTCGCCGTAGAGCCTGCCGATCAGCGAGACCATCGTGGGCCGGCCGCCGTCGCGTTCGCTGACGCCGGTCGGCAGCACGTAGGTCGGGTGGCCCGTCAGGTTCGTGCAGCTCAGCGTGGGGCCGCGCGTCGATGCGACCAGCACGTCGAAGGGCGCCATCGTCGCGTGCATGTCGGCACAGAGCTTCGTGCGCAGGCGGCTCGCGCGCAGGTATTCGACCGCGGGGATCGTGCGCGCGGTGCGGAAATTGTTCGGCCAATCGGTCTCGCGCTGGCCCGGAAGCTCGCCGAGATGACCCTGACGCAGGAACTCGTCGAATGCCGTCGCGGCTTCTGCGTCCAGCATCGTGAGCAGCGCGCGATACGGCGCCGACGGCAGCTGCACGGGAATCGGTGCCGCTCCGTTCTCGGTGAGCCAGGCCACGAACGCCTTCTCGTCCTCGCGACGCGGCCACTCCCGCTCCCGCTCCCGCTCCCGCTCCTGCACGATGCCGATGCGCAGACCCTTCATGCTGCGCCCGGGCTGCCAGGCGAAGTGGCTGTCGCGGGCAGCGGGGTCCTTGCCGTCGGCGCCGCGCATCGCATCGAACACGAGCGCAGCATCGACCGCCGTGCGCGCGATCGGGCCGACCTTGTCCATGGTCCAGGACAATGGCATCGCGCCATACCGGCTCACGGTGCCGAACGTCGGGCGCAGGCCCGCGATGCCGCATTCCCGGCACGGCGACACGATCGAACCGAGCGTCTCGGTGCCGATCGCGAACGGCACGAGCCCCGCGGCGGTAGCACTCGCGGGGCCGGCGGACGAGCCGCTGCTGCCCTCTTCGGGGTTGTACGGATTGCGCGTGCGGCCGCCGTGCCACAGATCGCCCATCGCGAGCGCGCCGAGCGACAACTTCGCGAGCAGCACCGCTCCGGCGTCGTGCAGCCGCCTCAGACACGTCGCTTCGACCGCCCAATGGTGGTCCTTCCACGGCGCAGCGCCGAACGTCGTCGGCGCCCCGGGCCAGCCGAACAGGTCCTTGGCGCCATACGGGATCCCGTGCAGGGGACCGCGGTCCCTGCCGCTCGCCAGCTCGGCGTCGAGTGCTTTCGCGCGTTCGAGGGCCTGTTCGCGCAGCAGGTTGACGACGCAGAACAATTGCGGATCGAACTTCGCGAGGCGACGCAGGTAGAGCTCGGTCAGCTGCTGCGACGTCACGCGCTTCTTGCGCAGCAGGCTCGCGAGATCGGCAATCGACAGGAACGCGAGATCCGTCTCGGCTGCGGGCAGCGCGACGTCGGGCCGGATCGGAAACGGCACGCGAGGCACCGGCTCGGCCCGTACCTGCCCGACCGGCAGTGGATCGAAGCTCGCGCAGGGCGGCAGCTCGAACGGCACCGGCAGCTGGCGCATGGCCGCGTAGTGGTTGCGCTGCTCGGCGAGCCCCTTCTTGGCCATCTCGCGTTCCTCGGCCGTGAACTCGAGGCCGACCAGGCGTGCGACGGCCGCCATGTCTTCGGCGTCATCGGGTGGGGAGCCCGTCGCGGCGACTCCCACGGGCAGGGCGCCGATGCCGAGCAGGAAATCGCGCCGGGAGGCGGAGGCGGGAGGGGGTGTCGTCATGATTCACCGAACCGACAGGGAATGGCCAGGACACGGCTACCTGGGCCGGAGCCGGTCGCTATTGTGCCGGCGCCCCGCACCGATCAAAGCCTCACACCGGCTCCGCAATGCTAGCGATCCGTTCCGGCCACGTTGGCGTTCTCTTCATGTTCGCGGTTGCCCTCGTGGGCCAGGCGCCTGTCCCCGAAGCGGCAGCCCCCGAGACGCCGGCGCCGGCGTTGGACCTGAAGCCGCCGCCGGGCATGGAGCTGATCGCGAAGAAGGATCTGCTGGCCCATGCGACCTGGCTGGCCAGGGACGAGATGGGGGGGCGCTTGACCGGTTCGCCGGGGCAGGAGCTCGCCGCGGGTTTCATCCAGGCGCACTTCGAGAAACTCGGCCTCGAACCGCTCGGCGACGAGCAGAAGAACGGCCGCGGGTACTTCCAGCGCTACGGCATCAATCGCACGCACGTGTTGCCGAACACGACGTTGAAGCTCGGTTCCCTGACGCTGCCACGTGGTTTCGCGGTGCTCGGTGGCCGGCCCGTCGACGTGAGCGTGAAGGGCAAGCTGAGTTTCTGCGGTCTCGGTCGCACGCGCGGCAAGGCGGCTGACGTCGCGACCGAGGCGAGTCTCGAGGGCCAGGTTGCCGTCGTCGCGATCAAGCCGCCGCGCGGCCGCGTCGACAAGCCGCTGAGCATCGAGCAGAAGTTCGGGATGTCGTTCGCGTCGTTCGGCCAACTCGGCCGGATGGCACAGGCACTCGAGAAGAAGGGCGCAGTCGCGGTGCTCTTCGTGCAGATCGAGGATCCGATGGGTCTGTCGGACGTACTCAACTACCTGGCCCTGGCTCCGGGCAAGGACTCGCTGTCGCCGCGCTTCCAGGGTGCCGGCAACGACATGGAGATGCTCGCGGACCTGGTCGCCACGGGCGGCGGCGCGCCGGCACTCGTGCTGTCGGTGCAGGCGAGCGCGCAGCTGCTGCAGGAGATGGCAGTCGATCGCGAGGCGCTGGTCGTGTTCTGCAAGGGCGAAGGCGAATGTCCGGCCAGCAAGGCCGACGTCGCGGCCGAGTTGACGATCGCGGTCGCACGCGATGTCGCGGCCACGGCGAGCAACGTCGTCGCCGTGCTGCGCGGCAGCGATCCGAAGCTCGCCGCGGAAGCCGTGGTGTTCTCGGCGCACATGGACCACGTCGGATTGCGCATCGACGGCGAGGTGTTCAACGGCGCCGACGACAACGCGTCGGGGACGGCGGGACTCATGGCGATCGCGACCGCGTTCGCGAAGGCCGGGACGAAACCGCGCCGCAGCGTGATCTTCCTGTCGGTCTCGGGGGAAGAGCTCGGGCTCTGGGGCTCGGCCTTCTTCGCCGACCATTCGACCTGGGACGTCGCGAATGTCGTCGCGAACGTCAACACCGACATGATCGGGCGCAGCGGCCCCGAGTCCGGTCCCGACGAGATCCTGATCACGCCGAGCTACCGCCATCGCATGTACTCGACGATCGCGCGCGACGCGGCCGGCTTTGCCGATGCGCTCGGTGTCACCTGCACGTCGGGCGACAAGTACTACGAGCGCAGCGATCATTACAACTTCGCGAAGAAGGGCATCCCCGTGGTGTTCTTCTGCAACGGCGAGCACGAGGACTACCACCAGGTCAGCGATACCGCCGACAAGCTCGACGGGGCCAAGATGGAGCGCATGGCGCGGCTCGCCTACTGGACCGGCTGGAACGTCGCGAACGCGGACGACCGGCCGCGTGTGCTGGGCCGGCGCGAGAAGTGGCGCTAGGCTTGGCGTGAGTCGGAGCTTGCTCCGGCTGCCTGGCCGATGAAAGAGAACCTGCCGCCCGAGATCGCGCGTTTCCTCGCCGTCGGCGCGTTCGCCGTGGTCGGCGCCTCGGCGGACCGCGACAAGTACGGCAACAAGGTCCTGCGCTGTTATCTGCAACACGGCCTGCCCGTCGTCGCAGTCAACCCCAAGCTCGAAACGGTCGAGGGCGTGCGCTGCCATGCATCGCTCGCGGCGGTACCGGGCCCCGCGCGCGCCGTTTCGGTCATCGCACCGCCGGCCGCGGCCGCTGCGATCGTTGCTGATGCCCTGCTGGCCGGCGTGAAGCACCTGTGGTTCCAACCGGGCGCCGAGGACGCTGCCGCGGTCGAAGCCGCTCGCAAGGCCGGCATCGAGGTGATCGCCTTCGGACCGTGCGTGCTCGTCGTGCTCGGTTTCCGCGATATCTGAGTATCGGATCACGCTCGCGCCGCTGCTCCGTTGCCCGGCGGCCGCGGGCCCGATAGAGCTTGTGCCATGTCCCTCGTGCACACGACGCGGGCCGCCGTGGAGGAGCTGCAGCGTCTGCAGTTCTCGCCTCCGGTTGCGTGCGTCTACAACCCGCTCGACTACGCCTGGGAGCTGCACAAGGCCTGGCTCGAACGCTTCGGCATTGGCCCGAAAGAGGTGTTGCTGCTCGGCATGAACCCCGGGCCGTTCGGCATGGTGCAGACCGGCGTGCCGTTCGGCGAAGTCGAGGCCGTTCGCAGCTGGCTCGGCCTGCGCGGCGAGGTGCGGCGGCCCGCTCGCGAACACGCGAAGCGGCCCGTGCTCGGCCTCGACTGCCCGCGCTCCGAAGTCAGCGGGCATCGGCTGTGGAGGTGGGCCGCCACGCACTTCGTGACGCCGCAGCGGTTCCTGCGGCGGTTCTTCGTGCACAACTACTGTCCGCTCGCCTTCGTCGCCGAGTCGGGGGCGAACCTGACTCCGGACAAGCTCAGCAAGGCCGAGACCGCGCCGCTGTTCCGGCTCTGCGATCGCCTGCTCCAGCAGGTCGTCGAGGCGTTGCAGCCGAAGTGGGTCATCGGCGTCGGTCAGTTCGCCGAGCAGCGCGCTGCCGCCGTGCTCGGCGCGAGCGGCGTGCGCATCGGTCGCATTCCGCACCCGAGTCCGGCCAGTCCCGCCGCGAATCAGGGTTGGGAGCGGCTCGCCGACGAAGCGCTGCGCGCGATCGGCGTCAGCATCTAGCCGGGCAGGAGAGCAGGTGTCCCTACCGACCAATGCAGCCGTGAAGGTGGCCAAGGTCGTGGGCGCAACGTGCGCTCGCCGGTGGTAGATCACTGCCGTGATCGACCACTCGCTTCATCCTCAGAGCCAGGAACAGGGCATCCAAAGGAACACCTGGTCGGTGTGTTCCTGACCCAGCGTCGTCCAGACCTGCTGGGCTTCCCTGCGTTCATCCACGACTTCTGGACCTCGGCCTACCAGCTGATCGACGATTGAATCGTTGGCGTCGATCGCCGCCGCTGGGAACGTCGCTGCGATCTACTGGAAGCAGGCGGGGGGTCGGCGCAGGCGTCCGAGGTGGCCCTGCAGCGCGAGATACAGGCGCTTCCTGGCGCGCATGATGCGGATCGCGACCGTGCCGGTCGGCAGACCGAGCTCGCGGCCGGCGTCCTGGTATGGCTTGCCCTGCCGCACGCAGAGATCGAACACGGTCCGGTAGTGCTCCGGCAGCTCGTCGACGGCGGCGTGAAAGGCCGCCATGAACTCGTCCTCTTCGAGATCGAGGTTCTCGGCGCGTGCCGGCAGCGTGTCGAGCAGATCGGGCAGCTCGGTGCCGCCGAGCTGGCTGACGGGGCGCGGCAGACGCTGGCGCGCGCGCAGCGCCGTCAGCGCCTGGTTGCGGGCCACTTCGAAGAGCCACGCGCGGAAGTTCGTGCCGGGGCGGTAGAGATCGTGCTTCAGCAGGACCTTCTCGAACACTTCCTGGGTGACGTCCTGCGCGAGATGCGGATCGCGGACCATCCCGTGCACGAAGTGGAAGATCCGCTTGCCGTAGCGGTGTTCGAACTCCGTCAGCGCTGCGGCGATTTCCCCGGCCTGCAATTGGGCAACCAGGTCTTCGTCGGTTGCCCCGGACGACGTTGCCAGAGAGCGGTGCAGGTCCATACCGGGCGGCATCAAGGAACGTGCCAAAGGGGTCGGCGGCCCGGTGTGCTGCTACAACACGCGGAAAAGGGCAAAGTTGAGGCCCTCGCGCCGGACCGGGTAGGAGCGCGGTGCCACTTCGTTGCGGCACCAGGTGCCATGCGCCTACGGCGCCCGTTCGCGCGTCGCCTAACTCGGAAACAGCTCGCGGCCGCCCGCCATGGCCGCGTCGAGCAGCGCGAGATTCGGCCCCTGGTTCGGGTCGGTGTCCCCGTGCGTGAGGTAGCTCCAGCGCAGCCGACGGATCGCGAGATAGGCGAGCGTGCTGCGGATGCCCCACTCGGCGCGAATGCGGTCGCCGCCGACCGAGCCGCCAAACCACCTCGACAGCAGCTGCCGTTTCCACTCCTGATGGCGCGTGCAATGGATCCAGAACCAAGCGAAGTCGTGATCGCGGTTGCCGACACCGATGCACTCGAAGTCGACCAGGAACACCTTGCCGTTCTCGGTGACCACGATGTTGTTCTCGTTGAAGTCACCGTGCACGAGCACCTGCTTGCGCCCATCGGTCCAGCGCACGGCCTCGGCGAAGAACCGCTGCACCTGGCGCCACCGCGACTCGCCGAGCACGAACAACACGCAGTCGTACATGTTGCGGATGCGATCGAGGTAGGCGATCGGGTCCCAGTGTTCGAGCGGGAAGCCGCGGCGGCCCATGAGCCGCTCGGTGGGCACCGCCGAGAGTCGCTGCAGCAGCTCGGCGACGTGGTCGAGCCCGATCGTCTCCTCGGCAGGGCCGATCGCGATCGGCAACCACTCGAGCAGGATCCAGCCCGGTGGGTCGCCGGGTCCGACGATGATCGTGCGCGGTGCCGGGAAGTCGCGCCGGTCCGGATCGATGCTGTCGAGCAAGCGGTAGAACCCGACCTCGCGGCGCGCATAGTCGTCCGCGCGCACGCCGGCCGGCAGGATCGTGTCTTCGCTGATCGGCAGGTAGTACTTGAGCAGGAAGGTGCGGCCACCCTGGGCGTCGGCGACAATCGGCAACGACGAGCGGTGCCCGGAAACGAGTCCGCGCTGCTGCGGGGCTTCGACGAGTTGGAGTTCGCGCAGCACTCTGCGGGCTGCTTCGCGGTGGGTATCGAGGGGTGTCTCTGTCACGGCGTTGGATCGGAATCGAGGGCTGCGGAGCCGCACGCGTCCGGCGGGCGACTCGGACACTGTTGTAGATCACGACACCCGACGTCGGCCAGAGTCCGTTGCCATGGTCTTGACCTAGTGGCCTCGCCGAGGCGTCAAGAAATATCGCATTGCTGGTCGAGAGAAGCGTTTGCGATGCCAGATTCCGGGAAGACGACCGACCAGCCCGAGATGGCCGAGCTTGCAGCCGACCTCAAGGGGCGGATCGCAGGGCTCGTCGATGCTCTCGTGGCGCAGGACGAGCAGGCCTACGAGTCCGAGTTTGCCCGCCTGTTCGGGCGGGTGACCGAGCTCGTCGAGCGCAAGCTGCGCATGGAAGGCACCAAGACCGACACGCGCGACTTCCTTGCGGAGCTGCTGTTCACGCGCCTGCGACGCGGCATGCAGCTGTTCATGCAGGGCGAGGAGACCGTCGCGGCGCAGCGCGCCGCCGAGTGGGTGATGGGCGTCGTGTTCCCGGTCGCGACGCTGTCCGAGTTCGCGAGCGCATTCGACCAGTCGTTGATCAGCTCGAGTGCGACGACGAAGGACTTCAACTTCGCGGGCCGCACGGACTTCCTCCCGGTCGAAGAAGTGATCCAGATGTTGTGCGGCGGGAAGCACCTCGGCTGTCTGAGCCTCGTGAAGTGCGACAACCGCCTCGACATCTATCTGAAGGAGGGACGCATCGTCTTCCTCGATCCGCATCACCTGATCCGCCGCGTGCTGCCCGGCGACGCGATGCGGCATCGCGAGCTGTCGGAGACTGCCGTGACAGAGGCCGAGAGCCGTCGCGCGAGGGAGGGTGTGCCCGTGCTGATCGCGCTGGGCGAGAAGGGGCTGGTCCGGCGCGACGAGGTGCGCGAGCTCATGCGCACGATCGGCAAGGAGACCATGTTCGACTTCATGCGCGAGGTCGATCCCTATGCGTTCTACTTCCGCAAGCTCGAGGCCCTGCCGGCGTTCGCCGAAACGAACGACCTGCGTCTCGGCGCGACCTCGCTGCTGCTCGAAGGCAGCAAGCAGCTCGACGATTGGAAGCAGATGCTGCAGGTCTTCCCGGATCGCGACGCGGCGATCGAGCCGAACCCCAACATGTTCCAGCGCCTCGGCGACGTGGTGCTCGGTGTGCTCGAGCTCAAGCTGCTGTCGCAGATCAACGGCGACATGACGCCGCGTTCGCTGGTCAACGTGCTCGGGCTGCCGCTCTACGAGGTCTACCAGATCCTGATCAAGCTGAGCCGCGAGGGCATCATCGCGCCGGTCGGCGGCAGCGACTCGCTGGAGGGCGTGGACTCGAGCCTCGACGATCCCATCCAGCAGGCGTTCGCGGCGCTCGATGCCAACGACGACGAGCCGCAGCAGCAGAGCGACGAGGACCTCGAGGAGGACGCGCCGCATGCGCGCGGGGACGACGCGGCCGAGGACGACGCAGCCGAGGACAACGCGATCGAGGACGAAGTTGTCGAGGAGCCCGAGCCACCACCTGCGAGGCCATCGTTCCCGAAGGCATTCAAGCGGCCCGCGGCCAGCAAACCCGCGGCCAGCAAACCCGCCGCGAAGCCTGCAGCCAAGGAGGACAAGGGCGGCGGGCTGCTGAATCTGCTGCGCAAGGGCACGAAGGGCTGAAGCGTCGTCTGCTTCCCCATTCAGCACTTGAGCCGTCGCATCTGCAGCCACCGCGACACGCGGTCGGTGATCACGGTCAGGAAGATCATCGCCCACAAGAACGCGCAGGCGCGTTCGAGCTGGAAGTAGCCGAGGTTGGTCTTGAACGCGTCGCCGAGACCGCCCGCGCCGACCATGCCGAGCACGATGCCCATGCGCATGTTCACCTCGAACTGGAAGCCCGCGTAGGTCTTCCAGTCCGGCCACGCCGAGGGTAGCGCCCCGTAGACGAAGATCTGCGGCCGGCAGGCGCCCGAGACCTGCTCGAGCCGGCGAAAGGGCACGTTGTCGATCGTCTCGGCGAAGACGCGCAGCAGGACGCCAGCGCTGTGCACGGTCACGGCGAGGACGCCAGCCAACAGTCCCTGCCGGAAGAACGCGCCGAGGATCAGCACCCAGGCCACCTCGGGCACGCCGCGGCAGAGGAGGCCCAGGCCCCGCGTTGCGATCAGCGAACACGAACGAAGGGCGGCGCGCGCTCGGGAGGGGAGCTCGCCCGTGAAGTTCTGGGCCTGCAGCTGGAACGCGACCGAGGCCGGGTAGGCGAGCAAGGCGGCCAGAGCGGTGGCTGCCGAAGTGGTCAGCAGCGCTGCCGCGAGCGGCACGAACGACTCGCGTATGGCGACGCCGGTCGCGCCGAGGTCTGGGGACCACAACAGCCGTCGTGTGAAACCGAACGCGAAGTCACGTTCGATGTGCTGCAGCTCGACGAGCAGGTTCGCGAGCGCGGGGCTGAGGAACGCCGCGGCGCCGCCGACGAGCAGCAAGCAGATCAGCACACCGAACGCGCGTTGCGTCGTGCTGCTGCGGCAGGACTGACCGCGTCTGCTGCGCGGATGGTTGGGGTCGACACGCAGCTGGTAGCGCAGCAGGTTGGCGGTCAGGTCGGCGCTCGCCGTGAGCAGTAGCATCGCCCCGAGCCGCGTGACGACGACGCCGTAGCTGCCGTCCGCGAATGCGTCCCAGAGACCGCTGCCGAGGCCGCCGCCGGCGATCACGCCGATTACCGAAGCGTTGCGGATCGCGCACTCGGTGCGCATCAGCACGAAGCTCAGCATCGCGCGCGCCGACAGCGGCTGGATGCCATACAGGAACGTCTGCAGCCGGCCCGCCCCGGTCGAACGCAGCGCCGTGTAGCGCAGCGGGTCCACGTTGTCCCACTGCTCGCTGAGCACCTTGCCGAGGATGCCCGCGACGCTGATCCCGATCGCGATCACTCCGGTCGGCGTGCCGATGCCCGTGAAGTTCGCGAGCACCAGCGCCCACGCGAAGTCCGGTACGCCACGCAGCACGTCGAGCAGGAACCGGTTCGCCTCGAGCCATGCCCTTCGCAGCCAGCTCCACGGAGCCGTGTGCAGATCGTCGCCGAGCACCACGGCGCGGCAGGCCGACAGCGCGATCGGATACGCGAGCACGAGGCCCAGCGCGACGCCGAGCAGCGCGACGCTGAGCGTATCGAGCATGAGCCAGCCGACCGTGGCGAGCGTCTCAGCGGAGAGGTCGGGCTCACCGAACGAGGTCAGGAACTTCACGAACCTGGTCCAGGAGTTCGAGATCGCCTCGCCGGACTCGATGGCCGAGAGCTCCCAGCTCAGGCCGCACACGCTCCACACGAGGCCGGCGAGCAACAACAGCGCGGCGACGTAGAGGCGCTTCGGCTGCCGGGGTTCACTCATCGAGCGGTACTGCCCTGGCGATCGATTGCCAGTTCGTGCAGGCGCAGTGCCTGGTACTCGGTGCCGTAGACGTCCTTGAGGATCTCGCGCGTGATCTGGTCGGGCGGGCCCTGCCAGACGATGCGGCCGCCGCGCAGCGCGACGATGCGGTCGAACCCCTCACGCAGCAGTTCGAGCGTGTGCAGCGACACGAGCAGCGTCGTGTTCTTCTCGCGGCAGATCGTCGTGATGAGCTTCACGACTTCGCGGCCGAGCCGGATGTCGAGCGACGACACGGGCTCGTCGCAGAGCAGCACCTTGGGATCCTGCACGAGCAGGCGCGCGAGTGCTATGCGCTGTTGTTCGCCGCCCGACAACTCGCCGGGCAGGGCCCAGAGCTTGTCGGCGAGCTCGACGCGCAGCAGCGCCTTGCGGGCCGTGTCCATCTGCTGCGGCCAGAACAGCGACCACAGCGAACGCAGCATGGACCAGCGGCCCAGGTTGCCCATCAGTACGTTGTGCGCGACGCGCAGGCCCGGAATCAGGTTGTCGTGCTGGTAGAGGAACCCGACCTGTTTGCGCAGTCGGCACAGTGCGCCGGAACCGAGACCGCCGGTCGTCTTGCCGAGCACGACGACGGTGCCCCGGCTCGGCCACAGCACCCCCGCACACAACCGCAGCAGCGTCGTCTTGCCGGCGCCCGAAGGGCCGATGACCGCGACCTGTTGGCCCGGTGCAATCGAGAGGTCGATGCCCGACAAGAGCAGGTTGTCGTTGATCTGCTTGTCGACGCCGCGGAACTCGATCGCCGGCCCGGCGGCCGGCGGTGCTTGGGGGGCAGGACTCTCCACAGGCTCTACTTCAGGAAGTCCTTCGGCAGCTCGGCGAGCACCTTGCGCATGCCATCCCACTGCTTGGGATCGGCGGCGACGAAGGCCTTGCACTTCCACGCGTCGAGCACTTCCTTGTGCTCGGGGTTCTTCGCGTCGAGCGCGACGAGCGCCTTGCGCAGCTTCTCGATCGTGTCCTTGCCGAGGCGCTCGTGCGCGGCGAAGCAGTAGTCGACGTATTCGGGCGTCGTGTAGATGATCGGCGCCTTCTCCTTGTCCTCGGGCTTCTGCGAGTCCCACACGGTGTAGTTGAGCACGCCGAGGTCGACCTGGCCGCCGGCCACGTTCTTGAACGTCGCGCCGTGCCCACCCTCGACCTGGTATTGCGGGCCGCCCTTCATGTCCTTCTCGGGCGCGATGCCGGCCTTCACGAGGAAGTGGCGCGGCATGATGTGGCCCGACGTCGAGTTCTTGGCGCCGAACGTGAACGTGAGCTCCGACAGCAGCGGCTTCAGGTCCTCGAGCTTCTCGATCTTCTTGACCTTGCCGCTGTCGACGAGCGCCTTGTTCGCGATGAAGTAGCTCTTGAACTTGAGGTCGATGTCGCGGCACGCGACGAGCACCGTCTTGCCCTCGGTGACTTCCATCGCCTGGCAGTAGGTGACCCTGCCCCGATTGCGTGGACACGCGGTTTAGTGAGACGGCAGGTGACCAGCTCGGCTGGTCGCAGTCAATGGGGTGTTGGTACGGAGAACGCGTCCGTACACGGATGCCGGGGC
>Ga0075428_100000090_pt1 | contig 74510 bp, 64 predicted proteins | sample RhiMetdeltSRZDD2_FD_75291 | JGI IMG/M metagenome (GOLD analysis project Ga0075428, IMG submission 75291) | Populus rhizosphere microbial communities from Tennessee, USA - Rhizosphere MetaG P. deltoides SRZDD2 | ecosystem: Host-associated > Plants > Roots > Rhizosphere > Soil | place: USA... | reverse complement strand
TTCATGCTCTCGGGACGGCGTTCGGGCTCGCGGCCCAGCAGCAGTTGGACGTCCACCTGGAGCACATCAGCGATCTCCGATGTCACGGAGAACTTGTCGAGGCGCCGCACCCCGCGCTCGACCTTATCCACCCAACTTTTGGACTTTCCCAGCCGGTCGGCGAAGACCTGCTGCGACATTTTGCGGCGGTTGCGCCAATACGCGACCCGCCGACCTATCGGCAGCTCGTCCATGTCCCCAGCCCTCCGATCGTGCGCTCGCGGTCGCACTTTCTGTGCGGCTACCTCTCTCGGTTCCCCGTAACTTCAGATGCAAGTTGCAGTTGGAGATTGCATGGTGGCCATCTGCGATGGCTCAAGGACTTCCAGTAGTCAACGAAACGTGAAGGCGAAAGTAACGCGCGAATTCCATGGTGGTAGCAGTAACGGCATCGAAGGGAGGGGATGAGCCATGTGGGCTCCGCTCCGCCGGAACGTCTTGCGGATCAAGCTGCGCCACGCGGCCCACGCCTTCGCCGACCGCGGATGGATGGTGACACCGGGCGGGTACTTCAACGGGCAGCGCATGGCGTGCGACCGCCCGACCTGCTGGGCCACCAGCTGCCATCCGCTGCTGCCCGATTGGGAGATGGCCACCACCCTCGTGGGGAACTGGTGGGGCAGCAAGCCGCATTCGGTGCTGCTGCCCACCGGCCGGACCTTCGACGCGATCGAGGTGCCGGCCCTCATCGGCTCCTCGATGCGGGGCATCGGCGGTCCGGTGATGATCACTCCCAACGGCCGCTGGACTTTCCTGATGGCGCCCGGAACCCCGCTTCGCGAAGAGCTCGCCGAGCGCGAAGACATCGTCCACCACGGCCTCGGATCCTGGGTGCCGGCTCCCCCCACCGTGCTGCCCGAGGGATCGGTGCGATGGCACATCTCCCCGCGGCAGGTCGGCTGGCAACTGCCCGACTCGGGCGACACGCAGAAGGCGTTGCTCAACGCCTTGGTCGCGCTCGACGCCAGCTTCCTCGACCACCCCGCCGACACGCGCCCTGTCCACGTGGTGATGCGGCACTCTCCTATGGCGACCGCACTGCGCCGGGCGTCGTAAAGAGCAAGGTGGATCGTTAGTCGGGGTGAAGGGAGCTCCGACATGGTAGACAATTTAGGGTGTTTTGCTCCGAGCGTCGAGTGTCAATTTGGGTTCATCCGATCAGTTGTCCCGAGATGGGCGGGAACGCGCCCCACCGGTGCCCGGCCGACCGGTTCCCGGCCTAGCGGTTCCCACCCAGCGACAACTCATCGGCCCATCAGATGATTGTGGTCCAGCCGTAAGCGTCGTCTGCCCGGCCAAATTGGATGTCCACAAGCGACTGCCGCAGCGCGGCGGTGACCGGACCGGTCCCACCGTCACCGATGCGGAACTCCCAATTTGTCCCGCTCCCCTTCTCGACGCCACGGACCAACCCGATCGGGGTCAGCACGGCGGCCGTCCCGCACGCGAAGGTCTCGGTGATCTCGCCGCTGAGCGCGCCCTCCCGCCACTCTTCGAGCGTCACCGGACGCTCCTCGATCCGGCGGCCCTCGGCCCGCGCGAGCGTCATCACCGAGTCGCGCGTGACACCCGGCAGGATCGAGCCGTTCAGGTCTGGGGTCACGAGCGGGCCGTCCCGGTACACGAAAAAGATGTTCATGCCACCGAGCTCATCGATGTATTTGCGCTGTGCCGCGTCGAGGAACACGACCTGATCGCATCCATGCTCCATCGCCTTGGCCATCGGCAGCAGTGAGGCGGCGTAGTTGCCGCCGCATTTGGCGGCGCCGGTGCCACCCGGCGCGGCGCGGGTGTAGTCCTCGGAGACCCAGATGGTGACCGGCTTGAGGCCCTTGGAGAAGTAGGAGCCCACCGGCGAGGCGATGAGCACGTAGAAGTACTCAAGGCTGGGGCGCACCCCCAGGAACACCTCGTTGGCGTACTGGAACGGGCGCAGGTAGAGGCTGCCCTCGCCGCCGGTCGGCACCCACGCCCGGTCGATGTCGACCAGCGCGTGGATCGACCCGAGGAACAGCTCCTCGGGCAACGGCGCCATCGCCATGCGATGCGCGGAGTCACGGAAGCGCTGAGCGTTGACCTCGGCCCTGAACAGCCCGATCTGGCCGTCGGCCCGGTGATAGGCCTTGAGCCCCTCGAAGATCTCCTGCCCGTAGTGCAGCACGGCCGTGGCCGGATCCATCGAGATCGGCCCTCTTGGCTCCACGCGGGCGTCATACCACCCCTTGCCCTCGGCGTAGCGGATCGTGACCATATGGTCGGTGAAGACCCGGCCGAACCCCGGATTGGCCAGGAGCGCCTCGCGCTCAGTGGCCGATACCGGCTGCGGGTTCCCGTGGATCTCGAAGTCGATCATGCCACCACCACCGCTCATAAACGCTACCCTCCCGGGTTCTCGAAACGTGAGATTCTCTTGCTGAAACTTACCTCTAATGCGCGTTAAATCCCTAGGCACGGTCTGGAACCGCATGAACACGGTAAGACTTGTCGAACGGCCACAACGGGCGGCCTGAGCTGGGAAATGACACCTCCACCCGACGGCCCGCCGCGTCGTGCCGGCGTGGGCGTCAGGCTACAAGGCCTGCGACTCGGTCTCCGACTTCTTCGGTGCGGATCGGCTCACCCGGCGTGCGGGTGGCGAGCTCGGACGCGACGGCCTCCTGGACCTTCTGCGCCGATTCGGCGTGGCCGAGGTGCTCGAGGCAAAGCGCGACCGACAGGATCGCCGCGATCGGGTCGGCCTTGCCAAGGCCCGCGATATCCGGTGCCGAACCGTGCACGGGCTCGAACATCGAGGGATAGTCACCGGGCGGGTTGATGCACCCGCTTGCCGCCAGGCCGATCCCGCCGGTCACAGCGGCGGCGATGTCGGTGAGGATGTCGCCGAACAGGTTGTCGGTGACGATGACGTCATAGCGCAGCGGGTTGGTCACCAGGAACATCGCCGCCGCGTCGACGTGCTGGTACTCCGTGGTGACGTCGGGGAAATCCCGGGCCACCTCGGCGAAGGTGCGGGCCCATAGTCCACCGGCGTGCACCAGCACGTTGGTCTTGTGAACCATCGTGACCTTGCGCCGCTCGCGCTGGCGGGCCCGGCCGAAGGCGTCGCGGATGACCCGCTCCACGCCGTGGCGGGTGTTGAGGCTCTCCTCGGTGGCGATCTCCGCCGGGGTGCCGCGGTGCAGCCCACCGCCGGCGCCGGTGTAGAGACCCTCGGTGCCCTCGCGCACCACCACGAAGTCGATCTCGCCGGGCTTGACGTTGGTCAGCGGCCCCTGGATGCCGGGCCACAGCCGTGACGGGCGCAGGTTGACGAACTGGTCGAAGTCGAAGCGCAGCTTGAGCAGCAGGCCACGCTCGAGGACACCGGGCGGCACGGTGGGGTCGCCGACGGCGCCGAGCAGGATCGCGTCGTGCTGGGCGAGCTCGTCGCGCACCGAGTCGGGAAGCACCTCGCCCGTGCGGTGGTAACGCACGGCGCCGAGGTCGTAGTCGACCAGTTCGAAGCCGGGCCGGACCACATTGAGAACCTTCAGTCCCTCGGCGACAACCTCCGGGCCGATCCCATCCCCGCCGACAACCGCGATACTCGTCACGCGACCAACGTAATCCGTCGTCCTAACAATCGGTACTAACCGTCCACATTATGGACGATGATCGCCGGTCAGCCGGCCCGAGCGGATCAGCGGCCGTCGCGGCGGTCCGGTCCTGGGAACCGCAGCTGGAGGGCTCGCAGGTTTGAACGTTCAAACAGGGTAACGGTCACGGCCGGGATAAACCCATGGTGCCGCATGAGCGTCGCGCTAGCGGTGTTCGAGCCCTCGACATCGGTGACCACCCGGGCGGCACCGGCGGCGAACAGCGCCTCGCAGCCCGCCCCAGCAGCCAGGGTCGAGCGCGGGCCCGAGGTGCTCAAGACCGAGCGGGACGATCTCGACACCCACCTCTACAGTGCGTGGCCGTGACCGGCGATATGCGGGAAGTCAAGCGCCTTGCGCGGCAAGGGCTGCCCCACCCCGATCCGGCGGTGCGCGCGGCGGTCGTGGCGAGGCAGCGACGGTGGTATCGGCTCGCTTGGTACCCCACGATCCTCGGTTGCCTCAGCCTGCTGGCAGTGCCGGCCTTCATAGCGTTGGAGGAGGCGACCCGGGACTGGTGGTGGATGGGTGCGGTGCCGCTGGCGATAGTCGCGACCGGCCTGCTGACGGCGCTGGCCTTCGGGCTTTGGGTGACCGGCTTGAGGTCCGGGTGGCTGGCCGCGCCCAACCTGCCGGAGGTGCCGCCCGCGCCCCTGCCCCTGCGCGTGCGCAGCCGCCTGATGCGGTCTCCGATGGTGCTGGTCTACCTGACGTTACCGCTGATGATCGTGGAGTGGATCGTCATCGCGATCACCGCCGAGCGGCCGCGCATGGCCGCCATGGGCTTCCTGCCCGCCGTGGTGATCCCGTCGGCCTGCACATTGTTCCTCTTCGTGAGTCCGCGTTTGCTTGGGCCACAGGTGATTATCGACGCGGACGGGGTGCGGCTGCCCTCGGTCCGCCTGGCGCTTGCGTGGGAGCAGGTCGCCGAGATCAGGTCGAGCGCCGATATCGTGGCGGGCCTGGCCATCCTGCCCCACCCGCAGGTGACCCTGCCGTCGCGGGCGCGCTGGCTGAGCCATCGCATAGCGCCGTGGCTGCTGGTGTCGGACGTGATGATGGCGGTCGCGGTCGAGACCGTTGTCTCGACCGCGATTCACGCGCGCAACGCCCGGCTAGAGCACGTCGGTGAGGTCGACCGCGCTGGCTGAGCCGGCGCCGATGCTGTAGGCCGCGGCGGCGAGCAGGTCGGCGGTGACCGGCGAGTCGACGGTGAGGGTCATCAGCGCCTCACCACCGGCCTCGCGCCGGGCCACCTGCATCGCCGCGATGTTGACCCCGGTTTCGCCGAGGATCGTGCCGATGGTGCCCACAACGCCGGGCCGGTCGGAGTAGCGGAAGAACAGCAGGATGCCGTCGGCGTCGAGCTCCAGGTCGAACCCGTCCAGCTCGGTCAGCTTCAGCTGCTCCCGAATCCCGTGCACCACAAGGGAACCCGAGACGCTGACGGTGCGGCCGTCGGGCAGCGCGCCGCGCACGGTGACCAGGTTTTTGTGGTCCTCGGCCTCCGGCTGGCTCACCAGGTCGATCTCCACGCCACGGTCGGCCGCGAGCATCGGGGCATTGACATAGGTCACCTGCTCCTCCACCACCGCGGCGAAAAGGCCTTTGGCCGCGGCGAGTTTGAGCACCGAGACGTCCTGCGGGACGCCGCGCACCTCGACCGTGACCCCGGCGGCGACACCGCCCGCGACGGCGGTGAAGACCTTGCCCAGCTTCTCGGCCAGCGGCAGCAGCGGGCGGACCTCCTCGGCGACGACGCCGCCGGCCTGGACGTTGACCGCGTCGGGCACGAACTCGCCCTGCAGCGCCAGCTTCACGCTCTTGGCGACCGCGAGACCGGCCTTGTCCTGAGCCTCGTGAGTGGACGCGCCCAGGTGCGGGGTGGCCACCACATTGTCAAACTTGAACAACGGCGAGTCGGTGCACGGCTCCTTGGCAAAGACGTCGATGCCGACCCCGGCGACCCGGCCATCGGACAGCGCTGTGGCCAGGGCCTGCTCGTCGATCAGGCCGCCGCGCGCGGCGTTGATGATGCGCACCTCGGGCTTGACCAGCTGCAGCTCCCGCTCGCCGATCAGGCCGACCGTCTCGGGCGTCTTGGGCAGGTGGATGGAGATGAAGTCGCTCTCGCGCAACAGCTCCTCGAGACCCACCAAGCGAACCCCGAGCTGCGCCGCCCGTGCGGGCTGGACGTAGGGATCATAGGCGATCAATCTGGTCCCAAAAGAAGCCATGCGTTGCGCGAAAAGAACGCCGATGCGTCCCAAGCCGACGACGCCGACCGTCTTGCCCTGAAGCTCCACGCCCGTGTAACGCGAACGCTTCCACTCTCCGCTCTTCAGCGCGATGCTCGCGGCAGCGGTGTTGCGGGCGACCGCCAGCAGCAGGGCGATGGCCTGCTCGGCGGCGCTGACGATGTTTGAGGTCGGTGCGTTGACCACCATCACGCCCCGGGCGGTGGCCGCCGGAACCTCCACGTTGTCGAGACCGACACCGGCCCGGGCCACCACCTTCAGGCGCGGCGCGGTGGCGATCGCCTCGGCGTCGATCCTGGTGGCACTGCGGACGATCACCGCGTCGGCCTCGGTCAGTGCCTTGAGGAGCGCGTCGCGGTCGGTTCCGTCGACATGACGCACATCGAAGTCGTGGGCCAGCACATCAAGGGCTGCTGGTGCCAGTTCCTCGGCGATAAGAACAATGGGAGTCACAGCTCGCCTCACGGTTTAAGGAATCTAAACGGCGGCGCCGCGTTGCGCAGCGTGTAACGGGGATCGTACGGCTTCAACCGCCCATATCACCGTGAAGCGAGACCGTGACCGTCCTCACGTCAGCGCTGTTCAGGCGCTGTTCAGGCGCGTTGTAGGGGTGTGACGGTGCGAACACGTGCCGGAAGACGCTGAACGATCTGTCGGAAAGTTTCCGCCTCGGTGGTGATTCCGTCATACAGGCGGTCCAACGCGAGCGATGCGACGGGAGGATAGATCCGCTCCATCGGCGGCGTGTCGCCCGAGAGGAATTCGACGATCGACTCGCGCAGCTGTGGTGGGCAGATCTCCGAGTGATAGATAACGTTTAATGCCTGTGTACGCATCGAGGCCACATGCTCGTCACCCTTGTTGTCGTGGAAATGCGGGTTGCGGCTCTCGATCTGCATAACCGACACCCCCGCGGCCATGGCGTCGGCGTGCGCGGGATCCGGTGGCAGCACGCCACCGAACCGCTCGAACAGTTCGACGTAATGGAACGGTTCGACGGCGAAGCCGCCCGCCATCCGCATCCGCATGCCCAGCTCGAGGCTGAGCGCGTGCTCCCCGGCGTTGCCGGTCACCACGGCTTCCGTGCCGAAGCCGGAGTACTCGGCGAGCAACCGGTTGAGGAACTCGTTGGTGATTTCCGAACTGCGGCCGCGGCGGCTGAAGAACAGCCTGCTGTCGCGGACCTTCGGTTTGGAGTGCCAGCTGATCCGCACCATCGAATAGGGGCTGTCCGCCAAGGCCAGGCCGGCGGCGTAGACCTTGCAGTACTCGTGGACCGCTCCCGGGATGTAGTTGTCGGCGTCGACGTAACCGACGTAACGCCGCCCGGTCATGGCGGCCAGCGCCATGCCGGCCAGCATCGCCTCGCCCTTGCCATGGTGGACAAGGCCTTGGTCATCGATGATCTCGGGCATGCCCGAGGCTTTCATGGCCGCGGCCAGGCCCGGATCCCGTTGGTGCACCACCAGCGCGGGCCGATCCGCCAGCCGGCAAAACTGTTCCAGCACACCGACCTCGAGGTCGTAGCGGTCGACCGGGTCACGGTCGCTGTTGGACACCAGGATGATGAGGCAGTCATGGGGTATGCCGGCGAGGACACCCTCGATCACCCGTCGCGGCTCGTTCATGCAGGGCACGACGACCACCAAATCGCGCTCGACGTCGCGGATCGCGTCGCGTGAGACGATCCGGGACGGGCCCAGCTGATCGTCGTACGTCTGCGTGCCGCAGTCGATCTCGATTACGCGCTGTAGCTCGTGGATTCGCACAGCGCCGAAACGCTCAGTGCGGTACGGGTACTCCAAACGCATGGCTGGACGGTACCTGAACGTCCAGCCATGCGCTCACCCCAAAGGCTGAGAGTCGTCTGGGATTACGGAGAGTAAGGCTACTAGGCAGTTTCGGTTATGGGACGATCCACCCAACTCATCATTCCCCGCAACTTAGCGCCCACCGCCTCGATCGAGTGCTCCGCGCCCTGCTCCTGCAGCTTGGAGAAGGTGGGCCGGCCCGCGTCGTCCTCGGCGACCCACTCGCGCGCGAAGTCGCCGTTCTGGATCTCGCCGAGGATGCGGCGCATCTCGTCCTTGACCCGGGCGTCGATCACTCGGGGACCGCGGGTGACGTCGCCGTACTCGGCGGTGTCGGAGACGCTGTACCGCATCCGCGCGATCCCGCCCTCGTACATCAGGTCCACGATGAGCTTGAGCTCGTGCAGGCACTCGAAGTAGGCGACCTCGGGGGCGTAGCCCGCCTCGGTCAGCACCTCGAAGCCGGTCTGCACCAGCGCGGTGGCACCGCCGCAGAGCACGGCCTGCTCGCCGAAGAGGTCGGTCTCCGTCTCCTCCTTGAACGTGGTCTGGATGACGCCGGCGCGGGTGCCGCCGATCGCCTTGGCATACGAGAGCGCAAGCGGCAGGGCGCCACCGGACGGATCCTGCTCGACGGCGACGAGGCAGGGCACGCCCTTGCCGTCGACGTACTGCCGGCGGACCAGGTGGCCGGGGCCCTTGGGCGCCACCATGGCAACGTCCACATCGGACGGTGCCTGGATCAGGCCGTAGCGGATGTTGAACCCGTGCCCGAAGAAGATCGCCTTACCCTTCTCCAAAGAGGGCGCGATGTCCGCCGCATAGATGTGCCGCTGCGCGGTGTCCGGCGCCAGGATCATGATGACGTCGGCCTCCGCCGCGGCCTCGGCCGGGGACACGACCCGCAGGCCCTGCTCCTCCGCTTTCGCGCGCCCCTTGGAGCCGGGGCGCAGACCCACCCGCACGTCCACCCCCGAGTCGCGCAGCGACAGGGCATGGGCGTGGCCCTGGCTGCCATACCCGATGACCGCCACCTTGCGACCCTGGATGATCGACAGATCGGCGTCGTCATCGTAGAAGATCTCGACCATTGCAAACCTTTCCTACGCAGCCACTCGAAGAGCGGGGCTGGCTGTAATCGCGCGCGATCCACGGCCGATGGCGACCATTCCGGACTGCACCATTTCCTTGATTCCATAGGGCTCGAGGTCGCGCAGGAGCGCGTCGAGCTTCTCCGCCGTGCCGGTCGCCTCGATGGTGAGGGCGTCGGCGGCGACGTCCACGACCCGGGCCCGGAACAGCTGCACCGTCTCGAGCACCTGCGAACGGATGGGACGGTCGGCACGCACCTTGACCAGCAGCAGCTCCCGCTGCACCGAGGTCGCCGGCTCCAACTCCACGATCTTCAAAACGTTGACGAGCTTGTTGAGTTGCTTGGTGACCTGCTCGAGCGGGGAGTCCTCGGCGTTGACCACCACGGTGATCCGGGAGACCTCGGGATGCTCGGTCTCCCCCACCGCCAGCGAGTCGATGTTGAATCCGCGCCGGGAGAACAGCCCGGCCACGCGCGCCAGGACACCCGGCTTGTTTTCCACCAAAACTGAGAGAGTGTGCTTGCTCATGGCTAGATGTCGTCCTCGTCGAAGACGGGGCGCACGCCCCGGGCGAACATGATCTCATCGTTGCTGGTTCCGGCCGCGACCATGGGCCACACCATCGCGTCCTTGCCCACCACGAAGTCGATCACGACCGGGGCGTCATTGATCGACATCGCTTGCTCGATCACCTTCTCCACATCCGCGGTCGACTCGCACCGCAGGCCGATGCAGCCCAGCGCCTCGGCCAGCTTCACGAAGTCGGGGATGCGGTGCTTGTGCGTCCCGAGATCGGTGTTGGAGTAACGCTCGTTGTAGAACAGCGTCTGCCACTGGCGCACCATGCCGAGGTTACCGTTGTTGATCACAGCAACTTTGATCGGGATACCCTCGAGCGCGCAGGTCGCCAGCTCCTGGTTGGTCATCTGGAAGCAGCCGTCGCCGTCGACCGCCCACACAACGGCCTCGGGCTTGGCCACCTTGGCGCCCATGGCGGCGGGCACCGCGTAGCCCATCGTGCCAAGGCCACCGGAGTTGAGCCAGGTGCCCGGCTTCTCGTACTTGATGAACTGGCTGGCCCACATCTGGTGCTGGCCCACGCCCGCGCAGTAGATCGCATCCGGCCCGGCGATCTCGCCCAGCCGCTTGATCACGAACTGCGGGGCCAGGGTGCCGTCGACCGGGTCCTCCCAGCCCATCGGGTACCGCTCGCGCAGCCCGTTGAGCGTCTGCCACCACTCAGGGAAGGCAAGGTCGTTGGCGGCCGGCCGCAGCGCCGTGATCAGCTCTTCGATCACGTGACGGGCATCGCCCACGATCGGCACGTCGGCGTGGCGGTTCTTGCCTATCTCGGCCGGGTCGATGTCGGCGTGGATCACCTGCGCGTCGGGCGCGAAGGAGTCGAGCTTGCCGGTGACGCGGTCGTCGAAGCGCGCGCCGAGGGCGATGAGCAAGTCGCTGCGCTGCAACGCATACACCGCCGGGACGCTGCCGTGCATGCCGGGCATGCCGAGGTGCTGGGCGTGCGAGTCCGGGAAGGCACCCCGGGCCATGAGCGTGGTCAGCACCGGAATGCCGGTCAGCTCGGCCAGCTCCAGCAGCGCCGGCGTCGCCTGAGCCTTGAGCACGCCCCCACCCACGTAGAGCACCGGGCGCTTGGCGGCCTGGATGAGGCGGGCGGCCTCACGGATCTGCTTTCCGTGCGGATGCAAGGTGGGACGGTACCCAGGAAGATCCAGTGTGGGCGGCCAGGAGAACGTGGTCTGCGATTGCAGGACGTCCTTGGGGATGTCCACGAGCACCGGCCCGGGGCGGCCGGTGGAAGCGAGGTGGAACGCCTCGGCCAGGGTGCGCGGGATGTCGTTTCCGGAGCGCACGAGGAAGTTGTGCTTGGTGATCGGGAGGGTGATCCCCTGGATGTCGGCTTCCTGGAAGGCGTCGCTGCCGATGGAGCTGCTGGGGACCTGGCCGGTGATGGCGACGAGGGGGACGGAATCCATGTAGGCGTCCGCGATCGGGGTGACGAGGTTGGTGGCGCCCGGGCCGGAGGTGGCCATGCAGACGCCGACCTTGCCACTGGCCTGGGCGTAACCCGTGGCCGCGTGCCCTGCGCCCTGCTCGTGGCGGACCAGGATGTGGCGGACTTTGGAATCGAACAGGGGATCGTAGGCGGGCAACACCGCACCGCCGGGGATCCCGAAGATCACCTCAACCTCAAGCGCCTCAAGCGATTTGACGAGGCTCTGCGCCCCGGTCAGGACCGCCGGTGGGCTCGGCTCGGTTGCGGCCCCTCCGGAGGCCGCGCCCCCGTGAACCCCCGCGCCCGAGGCTTTGCCCGCGGCTCGCTGTCTTTCCAGCGCATGCGCGAGTGTTTCAGGACTCGGTCTCGTCATGCTTTATCACACCCTCTGCAGAATCCCAGCCAACAAAAAAGCCCTCGTGCGTGAATCGCACGGGGCTAGCGCGCTGTTTCCTCGCGTCAACGAGGCAACAGCGCGCTCAAATAAGTACTCGGCCGGACCGAAGCATGGGGCCAGCTTGACGCATCTCAGCGGCTGAGTCAACTGCTCCCGGATGTTGGGACGGCGCCCGCGTCGGGATTTGAGGGTCGGGGGGATGGTGGGTGGGATAGGTACGGCGGCCCCAGGATCGGCAGCATCGAGACCAACATCGCCTCCAGGTGCTCGGCCGGCACACCCCGCCCGAACAGAAATCCTTGCCCGTAGGGGCAGCCCGCGTCCTCGGCCACCTTACACTGCGCCGGGTCGTCGATGCCCTCGGCGATCACCTGAAGACCGAGGCGCTGACCGATGCGGGCCGCGACGTCGACCAGATCCTGATCGGCCACCAGCTTCTGATCGATCTTGAGGATGTCCACCGGGATCTGGCGCAGCTGCCCGAGCGAGGAGTAGCCGGCGCCGAAATCGTCCAGGGCGATCCGCACGCCGAGGTTGCGCAGCGTCTCCAGTACCCGCTTGAACTCATCCAGGTCCAAGGCGATCTCGTGCTCGGTCACCTCGAGCACCAGCCGCTGTGGCGGAACATGGTGCACCCTAAGGATTTCGCGCAACTTCGAGGCGTACTCGGCCGAGTGCAGCTCGCGCGGGGAGACGTTGACCGAGACCCATACTTCGTGGCCGTCGCCGAGCCACAGCGACAGTTGCCGGCACGCCTGGTTGAGCACCCACGTTCCCAGCGCCTCGATCTGCCCGCTCTCCTCGGCGATCGGGATGAACTCGCCCGGCGGCACCGCGCCCAGTTCCGGGTGGGTCCAGCGCAGCAGCGCCTCGGCACCGACCGGCCGCACCGCGGGAAGCGACACGACCGGCTGGAAGGCGAGGGTCAGCTCCTGGTTCTCCACGGCGTTGCGCAGCTCGTGCTCGATCATGAGGCGGCGCCGCAGGGTGCGGTCGTACGACTCGTCGTAGAGCTCGACCCGGTTCTTGCCGTTGTGCTTGGCGGCCCGCTGGGCCAGATCCGCGTTGCGCAGCAACGACTGGATCGTGTTGGCGGTGGCGCATCCGGCCAGCCCGATGCTGGCCGACAGGTAGATCGAGCCGCTTCGCTGGTGGAATGGGCGTTGCAGCACCGCCAGCAGCCGCTCCGCCACCTTGGCGGCGTCGGGCGGCTTGCCCCACATCAGCACCGCGAACTCGTCGCCGCCGAGCCGGGCGGCCAGGTCGCCGGGGCGCAGGTTGAGCCGGAGTCGTTGCCCCACTTCGATCAGGACCGCGTCGCCGGCGTCATGGCCGCGTACGTCATTGACGTTCTTAAAGCCATCCAAATCCAAGGTCAATAACACACAAGGCGTACCCCCCACAGCATCCTCATATAAGGCACGCAGGAGACCGCGCCGGTTGGCCAGCCCGGTCAGCGGATCGGTATGAGCCAGTTCGCGATAGTGATGCTCGCTGGCGGCCAGCCGTTCGTGGACCTGCCGGAGCTCGACGTAGGCCAGGTACTGGCGGCCGACGAGGAAGAACCCGTTGCTGATAGCGACGCAGGCCACCACGACATCGATCCCGCCCTCGTAGAGGTAGCCGTAGATCGCCACGAACGAGACAGCCAGCACTGGGGCGAGCGCGGTGGCCAGCCCGGAGCCGGGCGAGGTGTCCGCGGCGGTTGGCTCCCTGATCACCTGGATGATCCCGGTGGCTCCGGGCGGTGGCTGGTGGCGCCACCACAGCACCAGCCCGACCGGAAGCAGCAGCGCGCTGCCCAGCAGTAGCCAGGTGAGGCGGTAGCAGGCCGCCCCGGCGACCAGCGTGCCGCCCACCCCGACCGCGGCCGCCCCGAGCGCGGGCAGCACCACCCGCCCGCGGCCGATGCGCGAGCGGACGACGATGACCATGCTGAGCCCGACGACCACGGCGCACAGGGCCGAAGCCACGATCACCGGGATGCAGGCGGCGTGCGCGGTCAGGTGGGCCGGCTTGTGCGGCCGCAGGACGAATATCCACAGCGGGACGAACAGGCCGGAGGCGAATGTCAGCGACTCCAGGGTGACGCGCGTTCGCGCCCCCGGCCCGACCGCGCGGTCGCACAGGTCGAGCAGGGCGGCGATGAGGAGAAGTGACGCTATCGACGCGGGCAGGCCGATCAGGCCGCCGAGCAGCAGCCCCTTGGAGACAAGGTGCTCCCATCCCGGTTCCCACGAAAGCGTGACGATCCAGGCGAGCACACCACCCGCGCCGATGAGCAGGATCGCGCCCGACAGCAAGCCCGAGCGCCGGGCGGCAAGCGACCATGCCGCAGGAGCGCCCGCGAGAACGCCTATCCCTGCGGCAAGAGCGAGTCCCATCCCGAGTCCCACACACTAACTGTGCATCCTGTCAATACGGATAGCGAGGACACCGTGTGCGATAGGGGTGGCCAGGGACGTCTCATTGAGTGGACTTATAGCGCCTGAACTGGGCTGCCTCACTAAGGAGTGACACACTTGCGTCCATGCCAGAATTGCGCTCTCGGACCTCGACGCACGGCCGCACCATGGCGGGCGCCCGCGCTCTGTGGCGGGCGACCGGGATGACCGACGATGACTTCGGCAAGCCGATCGTGGCGATCGCCAACAGCTACACCCAGTTCGTACCCGGCCATGTTCATCTGAAGGACATGGGTGATCTCGTTGCGGGGGCGGTGCGTGAAGCCGGCGGGGTAGGTAGGGAGTTCAATACCATCGCCGTCGATGACGGGATCGCGATGGGGCACGGCGGCATGCTCTACTCGCTACCCAGCCGCGAACTGATCGCCGACGCGGTGGAGTACATGGTCAACGCCCACTGCGCCGACGCGCTGGTCTGCATTTCAAATTGCGACAAGATCACGCCGGGCATGCTGCTCGCCGCGCTGCGCCTCAACATCCCCACGGTGTTCGTCTCCGGTGGCCCGATGGAGAGCGGCAAGGGGGTCGACCGCAAACTCGACCTCATCGATGCCATGGTGGCCGCGTCCAACGAGTCGGTCTCCGACGACGAGGTGACCCAGCTGGAGAAGGCGGCCTGCCCCACGTGCGGCTCGTGCTCCGGCATGTTTACGGCCAACTCGATGAACTGCCTGACCGAGGCGATCGGGCTCGCCTTACCGGGCAACGGTTCCACCCTGGCCACCCACGCCGCCCGCAAGGAGTTGTTCCTCCGGGCGGGCCGCCTGGTCGTCGACCTGTGCCGGCGTTACTACGAAGGCGACGACGGGTCGGTGCTGCCGCTGGCGACCGCCGGCCGCGAGGCGTTCGAGAACGCGGTGGCCCTGGACGTGGCGATGGGTGGGTCGACCAACACCGTGCTGCATCTGTTGGCGGCGGCGCGCGAGGCCAACCTCGACTTCGGCGTCGAGGACATCGACGCCATCTCGCGGCGGGTGCCCTGCTTGGCCAAGGTCGCGCCCAACAGCCAGCAGTTCCACATGGAGGACGTGCACCGGGCCGGCGGCATCCCGGCCATCCTGGGCGAGCTCGACCGGGCCGGGCTGCTCAACCGCGGAGTCCACGCGGTGCACGCGCCGTCGCTGTCGTCGTGGCTGGCGGCCTGGGATGTGCGCGGCGGATCGGCCAGCGCCGAAGCCATCGAGCTTTTCCACGCCGCGCCGGGTGGAGTGCGTACCACAAAAGCATTTTCCACTGAGAATCGATGGTCCACATTGGACGTCGATCCGGCCGGCGGCTGCATCCGCAGCGTGGAGAACGCCTATACCAAGGATGGCGGGCTGGCCATCCTGCATGGCAACCTCGCCCCGGAGGGGTGCGTCGTCAAGACCGCCGGCGTGCCCGAGGAGTGCTGGACCTTCGGCGGCCCCGCGAAAGTCTATGAGTCACAGGAGGATGCGGTCTCCGCGATCCTTGGCGGCAAGGTCGTCGCCGGGGACGTTGTCGTGATCCGCTACGAGGGTCCGCGCGGCGGCCCGGGCATGCAGGAAATGCTTTACCCCACATCGTTTTTGAAGGGACGCGGCCTGGGACGGGCCTGCGCTCTCATCACCGATGGACGATTTTCCGGGGGGACCAGTGGGCTGTCGATCGGCCACATATCGCCCGAGGCGGCCGGTGGTGGTCTCATCGCCCTGATCGAGGACGGCGACACCATTTCGATCGACATCCCGGCCCGCACCCTGACCCTCGATGTGCCACAGTCCACATTGGACGAGCGGCGGATCGCGCAGGACAAGCGGGAACGCCCCTACTCTCCGGTCGACCGCCAGCGCCCGGTCTCGGCGGCGCTGCGCGCCTACGCCAGCATGGCCACCTCGGCCTCCGACGGCGCCTACCGGCGCGTCCCCTGACGGTAAGGCGGAGGGTCACGCACGGAGAAACGTGACCCTCCGCCCGCTGGGGGTTTCGGCCGTGTCGAAGCACACTCGCTGGTCGATCGGTTCGGCGTCCGGCCGTCGATCGAAGATGACCAGGACTCCCTCATCGAGGTGGAGGCGGGACAGGTAGTCGTCAAGCTGGGCGAGGCCCTCGGCGAGTGGGTCGGGACGCCCCTTGCGCCAGACCTTCAGCTCCACCGCCTGCCGCTGCGTGACCCGCTGCCCCTCGCTGTCCTGGTAGGGCCAGCGAATCAGCAGGTCCACCCGTCCCCGGCCGACGCCGTACTCCCGGTCGATGAATCCGCCGCCGTTGACCAGCCGGTGGAAGAAAGCCATGATCACGAGTTGGGGCGCGACCTCGTGGTAACTGTCGCCGCTGGTGAGGATCTCGCCGTGGGCTTTCCAGAATTCGGTGAACTCGCGCAGCAGCCGGTCGAAGTCCAGCCGCCCATCGGGAAGGACGAACGAGCGAGGCTCGGCGGTGATGCTCTCCTCCGTGGCCGAGCCGAGGACCCGCAGAATGACCTCGCGGTAGATCGGGTTGGCGACGCGTATCGGTCTATCCTGAGCGATCAGCCCGAGGTCGCGAACATAGGCGAGATCGTCGTCGAAGGTCGTTTCCGGCTCCTGCACGTCCCCTGCGATGAGGGGTTCGAGGATGCGCCGCACCCTGGGCTGGTGCAGCCGGGCGACCAGCGAGTCGAGGTGGGTGGCACGGGCGAGGATGAGCCGTTCCTTGGCGAGGTCGATGTGTTCTGCCGTAATGGGTTCGGTCGGCGGGACATCCATCCGGTCGATGTCGATGACCTCGGAGACGAGGGCGTTGACCAGCCACGGCTGTCCCGCGGTGTACTCCCAAGCTCGGGTCAGCGCCTCCTCGGTGAAGGCCTGGCCGGTCTCGGCGGTGTGCTGCGCGTAGAGCGCCCACAGGTCCTCCTCGCTGAAGTCGCCCATCCGGAACGACTGAACGTTGATGTTGAACGGGCTGGAGGTGCCCAACCGCAATTCGGGACTGCCGCCCGAGGCCACCTTGTAGTCGCGCACATCCCGCAGACCGCACAAGCCCACGGACGCTGGAAAGTGATGTGGCCGTTGTGTGTAGCCGGCCCGCAGTTGACGTAGCACGCTGAGCAGGCTGTCCCCACGCAAGGCGTCGATCTCGTCAAAGAACAGCACGAGCGGGCGCGGGCAGGCACGCGCCCATGCTCCCAGCGCCACGCCGAGCCGCGCCCCGGGCTCAGCTGCGGGCCAGGTGGCTGGCGGGCGCAGCTCCCGCGGCAGCCTGTGTTCCCACTCGCGGATGGACTGGAGCAGGAGACCTTGCGCCGCAACGTAGTCGTCGCCAGCGGGTTCGGCGGTCTCGCACGAGAAGTACAGGGCGGCGAACCTACCCTCCGCGGTCAGGTTTTGGGCCAGCGCAAGCAAAGTGGTGGTCTTGCCGGTCTGGCGCGGTGCGTGCACCACGAAGTACATCCCCCGCTTTATCACCGGGCGGGCCAGCGGCAGGCGCGGCTCCGGCGGGAGCATGTAATGCAGCTCCGGATAGCATGGCCCGGCTGTGTTGAAGTGCTTATCGGACAAGGAGATCCCCAGGGTCGAAGGCCGCTTCGAACGGCACGGTCATCTCAAACCTTTGCCCGGCAAGCCCTTTCACCACCGGCACATAGGACACCTCGCCAAGCCGGTGGAGGACGGCGATCGCGTAACCCTTGTCGTTGTCGAGTTCCACCGTCATATACCAGGGGATCTCCAGCTCGGCATAGCGCAGCGGCTTGTGGATGAGGTCGCGCTGGCGGCTGTCCGGCGAGACGAACTCGATTGGCATCACGCAATTCTCGGCCGCCACCCACGTCCCGGTCTCCGGCGACCTCAAAATGGTCATGTCGGGCTGCAGCCACCGGTCCGGCCGGCCCATGGCGAGGTTGACCGCGCCATAGACGTAATACCCGGCCGCCTCCGCGCCCGGCATGAGCAGACGCCCCAATTTCAAGGCGCCATAAGAATTTTGGGCAGCCTCCGCCGGTGCCATATACAGCCTCCCGTCCCAGCACTCGTATTTCGAGGCAGGAACGCCCGGGATCGGGAGATAACGCTCGGCCAGTTCCATGGTCCATTTCCCGTAGAACTCGACCAGCGGATCGAAGTCGTCAGTGTCCATTGAGGTCGCCTGCCGGATCGCCGTTGTCGTCATCGTTGCCTCCCCCGCGGACTTCCCCAGACCAGTGCCTGCCTCGGCGCTGCTTCCGCGTAGGGAGATGATATTACGACCTAGTCGTCGTAGTTGTCCAATCGCTACTCCGGTTCGTTGCCGGCGCGCCACTTGATGGAGCAGCCGATGCTCGGGTGGTGCGGCTCGGGCACGGCCTCGCCTTTGAGGACCGATTCGGATGCGGCGCGCAGAGAGTCGCCTGTCACCTCGAGGGTGGACTTAGGGCGGGAGTCGTCGAACTGGCCGCGGTAGGCCAGGCGCCGCGCGGAGTCGTAGAGAAAGAAGTCCGGCGTGCAAGCCGCCCTGTACTCCCGGGCGACCGCCTGCGACTCGTCATAGAGATAAGGGAACGTGAATCCGGCGCGCTGGATCTGGTCGACCAGGCGCTCGGGCGCGTCCTCCGGGTAGCTGACGACATCGTTGGCGCTGATGGCCACCACGGCGAGGCCCTTCGACTGATACTCCGAGGCGAACGACGCGAAGCCGGCTTCTACGTGCCGGACATACGGGCAGTGGTTTGACATAAACACGACAAGGAGCGCCGAGGCGTCGGCGAAGGATGCCAGGGTGACCTTCTCACCTGTCGTGACGGATGGGAGGCTGAAGTCGGGAGCCGGTGTGCCCAGCTCCACCATCAAAGAGTTCACGGCCATACAGGTAGTATCTCGTTGTCCGCGACTGGCGCATGGGTGGGCCTAACCACCGGGGAGCGAAGTGACCGCGCACCGCGCGCCTGGGTGCGCAGCCAGCCAATAGCTAGGAGCTAAGCACATGCATGATCCAAAGCTCACTCAGCTTGCTGCGGCCGATCCGACACTCGCCGCGCTGATTGAGGGCGAGACGCAGCGGCAGCACGACAAGCTCAGGATGATCGCCTCGGAGAACTACGTGTCCCCCGCGGTGCTCGAGGCCACCGGGACGGTCCTGACCAACAAGTACTCCGAGGGGTATGCGGGCAAGCGCTACTACGAGGGCCAGCAGTTCATCGACCAGATCGAGCTGCTCGCGATCGAGCGGGCCAAGGCGCTGTTCGGCACCGAGCACGCCAACGTCCAGACGTACTCCGGCTCGCCGGCCAACCTCGCGATGTACCTCGCGTTCCTCACCCCGGGCGACACCATCCTGAGCATGTCGCTGGCGCACGGCGGCCACCTCACGCATGGCGCCCCGCCCTCCATCACCGGCAAGTGGTTCCGCCCGGTGCATTACGGCGTGGAGCGCGAGACCGGCCGGATCGACATGGACAAGGTGCGGGAACTGGCCCGGGCCGAGCGGCCCAGGATGATCATCTGCGGCGGCACGGCCATTCCCCGGACCATCGACTTCCCGGCCTTCGCCGACATCGCCCGCGAGATCGACGCGATCCTCATCGCCGACATCGCCCACATCGCGGGGCTGATCGCCGGCGGCGCGCATCCTTCGCCTGTGGGCTTCGCCGACGTGATCACGACGACGACGCACAAGACCCTGCGCGGGCCGCGCGGTGCGATGGTGATGGCCATGGCCGAGCACGCCACCGTCGTGGACAAGGCGGTCTTCCCCGGCCTGCAGGGCGGCCCGCACAACCACACCACCGCGGGCATAGCCGTCGCGTTGCACGAGGCGGCCCAGCCCGCCTTCAAGGATTACGCGGCCCAGATCGTGACCAATGCCAAGGCACTGGCCGCGGCGCTCACCGGTCTCGGCTTCGATCTGGTGTCGGGCGGGACGGACAACCACCTGATCCTCGTCGACCTGACCAACAAGGGCATCGGTGGCAAGCCGGCCGCCAAGGCGCTCGACGCCGCCGGGATCGAGCTCAACTTCAACGGCGTGCCCTTCGACACGCGCCGCCCGTTCGACCCGTCCGGCATCCGCCTGGGCACGGCCGCCCTGACCACGCGCGGCCTGAGCGAGGAGCAGATGCCCCGGATCGCGGCGTGGATGGACGAGACGGTCTCCGCCGCGCTCAAGGATGACGAGGCGGCATACGCCCGCATCGCTTCGGAAATCGCGGAGTTCCTCGCCCCTTACCCGATGCCGGGCTACTCCCGTTGATCTGGCGCGAATGGTGGGGATGACACGCATCGTCGGAGAGGGGTCATAGGCTGACCACATGACGTTGACGCTGGCCGCGGCGCGGCGTTTGTGGCAGAGCCTGCCGTTGCCGGTCGGCGAGGGGCTGACCGGCAACGAGCTTGGGCGGGTGGAGAGCGAGTTCGGCTTCCGCTTCAACCCCGACCATCGAGCCCTGCTCACGGCCGGGATGCCGAGGGGCGGCCGGTGGCCGGACTGGCGTGACGGCGACCGCGGGTCCCTTCGGGCCTGGCTCGATGAGCCGGTCGGGGGGGTGCTCTTCGACGTCGAGGAGAACGGCTTCTGGTGGCCCGGCTGGGGGGAACGGCCGGGGGACACCGCCCAGGCGCTCACTCAGGCCCGCGTCGGGCTCAAAGCGGCGCCTTCACTGGTACCAATTTATGGTCATAGATTTTGTCCGGCACTGCCGATGTTCGGTTTGCCGGTCCTGTCGGTGGTGCAGACAGATGTCGCCGTCTATGGGCAGGACATCGTGGATTATCTGTTGCGGGAGTTCAGTGGGGCGCCGGAGCGGGCGGAGACGATCGGACCCGTGCTGGAGGTGCCGTTCTGGTCCGAGCTGGTCTGATCAGGGCGACGACCAGGCCGAGGGCGATGGTGAGCAGACCCGAGAGCAGCAGCGTGTTCTGCGCCCCGATCGCGCCCACGGCCGGTCCGCCCGCGAGGGTCCCGAGCGAGGTCGCCGGGATGGTCAGCGCGCTGCGGGCGGCCAGGACCCGGCTGAGCTGTTCGGGCGGGCTCATGCTCTGCAGCAGCGCCGTGGTGACCGAAATGTAGGGGCCGTAGATGACCCCACCGGTGGCGAACCCGATGAGCCCTGGGATCACCGCTCCGGTCAGGCCGAGCGGCAGCAGGGCCGAGCGCCGAAACGCCCACCGCCGGGACGAACCGCCGCATGGTGGGCTGCCTGAGCACTCGCGTCCACATGCGTGCCATGTTTAGACCTCAAGCCAGGTTGAGGTCAAGATAATCCTTGAAGGTCAGGCCCTCGCAGCTGTTGGCGGTCAGGTTGTGCCCCTCGCGGAAGGCTCGGGCGGTGCGGCCCGGCAACGGGATGCTTGTCACCGGGCGGCGACTTCCCTTGGCGCGCAAGTACATCTCGGCCAGCTCCGGGGCGGTGTGCACCCGCGGCCCGCCCATGTCCGCTACCCTGCCCCGCGGCTCGCCTCGGGCCAGCTCGACCAAGCGGGCCGACACGGTGCCGGTGTCGATCGGCTGGAACCGGAAGTCCTTGGGGACGAGGAGGAACGGCCCCTTCTGTACCTTGAACAGCTTGACCAGCAGATCGTGGAACTGGGTGGTGCGCAGGATGGTGAACGAGCGGCCGGAGTCCCGGATGAGCTGCTCGGTGGCGAGCTTGGTCCGGTAGTACCCCAGCGGGATCCGGTCCACCCCCACGATGGAGATGTACACCAGATGGACGTTGGCCGTCGTGGTGGCGATCAGGTTGCCCGTCGCCGCCAGATCCTTGGCGCCCAGCGTGGTCGCGCAGTGGATGACGGTGTCCACATCGGACATCGCCGCGGCCAGCCCGCGGCCGCTGACGAGATCCCCGCCCGTGCTCCGGCTGAACACCTTTACCTCGGCGCCCAACTCGTGGAGCCGCGCCACGACCACCCGGCCCAGCGTGCCGGTGCCGCCGGTCACCAGCACCCGGTCACTCACCAGGTCATTCTAGGCGCCGCCGGAGAGAAGCTGGCGGATCGGCGCCGGTTCCAGTAGACACGACAAAATGAGGCTTGGTGTTCATATAGTCAATTTCGCTTTTCCGGGCGGGCCGGCGGCGGTCGGCCCCACGATCGCCCGCGCCGGGGCGCTGGCCGAGCAGGCCGGTCTGGCCAATCTGTCCTTCATGGACCACTACCTGCAGATGGAGGGGGCCGGCCTCGGTCCGGTCGAGGCGCCGATGCTGGAGGGCTATACCGCGCTTGGGTTCCTGGCCGCCCACACCAGCACCGTGGAGCTCCAGCTGCTGGTCACCGGGGTGACGTACCGCCATCCCGGGCTCCTGGCCAAGATAGTGTCCACATTGGATGTCCTGAGCAACGGGCGGGCCATGCTCGGGCTCGGGGCCGCGTGGTACCAACGCGAGCACGACGCCTACGGTGTCCCGTTCCCGCCCATACGGGAGCGGTTCGAGCGCCTGGAGGAGGCACTGCGGATCGTTCACCAGATGTGGAGCCGCGACGACGGGCCCTTCGAGGGCAAGCACTACCGCCTCGCCGAGACCATCAACTCACCGCAGCCGATCCGTGAGCCCCATCCACCGATCATGATCGGCGGAGGCGGCGAGCGGAAGACCCTGCGGCTGGTGGCGAAGTACGCCGACGCCTGCAACCTGTTTGCCCACCCCCAGGGCGGGCCGGCGGCGATCAAGGCCAAGCTCGACGTGCTCCAGGAGCATTGCGAGCGGGAGGGGACCGACTACGGGCGCATCCGCAAGTCGATCCTGTGGACGTCGCCGCTCACTCCGGATGCCGAGGGCGGCGAGGCGTTCGCCGGACAAATGGCGGCCTTCGCCGAGATCGGCGTCGACGAGGTGCATGTGATGCCCTACGGCGGCGAGCCGGACGTCTTCATCGCCGGGCTCGGGGAGCATGTGATGCCCCGAATCTAGCGGCGTTGCCGCTAAGGGTTGATGGGGAAGTCGAAGTAGGTGCTTGGGAAGGGATCCGCGATCAGACTGTAGTGCCACCATTCGCTCGGGTTGTTGCGGAATCCGGCGGCGGTCATCAGCTGCCGCAAAGTCAGGCGGTTCTGCTTGGCCGGGCCGGTGACACGCGGGTCGGTGGTGTGCGATCTGGTGTCGAAGCAGTCGTATCCGCTGCCCATGTCGAGGGTGTTGTCGGGAAAGCGCTCGCTCACCGCAGCCGTGCACGCCACCAGCGCCTCGCCTTTAACGAAGGGGCGCTGGGGTTTCGGCGGCAGGGCGACGAGCGTCAGGTCCACGGTGCTGCCCCGGCTGTGCGGCGATCGGTTGCCGGCGACATAGCCACCCCGGAATACGTCGCTTTTGGACAGTGAGGGGAAGAACTCGGCCTTCATCTCACTTTCGTTCAGGCTGGCTCCCCAGCGTTTGAAGTCCTCGCCGGCGCGCAGCGGGCGGTAGCAGTCATACATCTTGAGGCTCAAGCCTTGCGCGTTGGCCGACCGCTGGGCTCCGTGCAGGGCTTGCGCCGCCTGGGCGGTGACGAGGCAGCGTGGCGCGGCGTAGCCGTCGATGCGGCGGCCCACGAAGTTGTGGTCGGTGTAGTAGCGGATGTCCAGCAGGATCGTGGAGTCCACATCGGACAGATCCACGAACCCGGGCGGCGGCGGGCTCTTGCCGGGCGGTATGGGGCTGGGTCTCGGTGATTCCGCCGCCGTCTCGGGAGCCCTGCTCGGCAACGTGCCGGCGTCGGAGTGCCGGTCGCGGGTCTTACAGGCGGCCACGGTCGCCACCAGGGCGACCACGACCGCCAGCCGGACCATCACCCCTTGGCCTCCAACAGGTCCCGCACCCGCACCCGCTCGGTCAGTAGGCTCCGGAAGCCCTTAGCCTCGCTATATCTTTGGCACAGCTCGAATCCGGCCTCATAGTTCATGACATAGCTGCGTGAGGTCGGCTGGGTGATGAACCGGATCAGGTGATCCACCATGTCCGGGGTCAGCAGGCCCCAGCGCGCGAGATAGGCATGCGCCTGCTTCCGGCTCGCCCCGCCGTCATACATCATCAGCGCCGCGTTCACCTCGGCCCAGCGGCACGGCTCACTCACCCGCTCGATCTCCAGCTCGTGCGCCAGATCGAACTCCACACCGGCGTCATGCACGATCCTCGCGAACCTGTCCGCGCCCTCGCCCTCCAGCAGGATGTGCGGAGCCACCCTCCCGATGCCTTCGGTGACAAGGGATTGCGGCGTCGGCGTCATGACGATGGTTTCCTCGAGCAGACCCTCGTCCCGCACCAGCAGCTGCTCTTTTACCGTTCGTTCGGCCTGGTGTCCGGGGTACGTCTCATGAATCGCCAGGATCAGCAGATCGATGGCGGACATCTTCAGCCCGACGTTGACCACCACCCGGCCGCGCAGCCCGCCCTGGTAGAAGTTGGCGCCGAGCCAGGGCACATCGCTCACCGTCTCCAGGACGATGCCCTCACCCTCAGGCAGGTCAACGATTTCGCGGGTCTGCGCCCGCGCCTCGTCGATGACGGCGGCTATGGTGCTTTCAATTTTTTCATTTGGTACCAGTGAAGCGTCCCGGCGGCGCTCAAGCCGCTCGGCCAGCGACCCTTCCCCGGGCAGCAGCCTCTCCAGCTCCTCATGCGCCGCCGCGAACGTGGCCTCGTCAGTGTGCTCCGGGCGGATGCCGTAACACCCCTCGACCTCGTCGGCGTAGGACACTTCCTCGCCCGCGAGCACGCCGGCATAGATGCGCAACCCCAGCACCTGGTCGCGCAGCCACCCATCGCCCAGCTCCCCCAGCAACGCCTCCGCCTCCGCCACCAGCCTGCCCGGGTCCGCCTTCTCCTCGGCCTTGACCTCCTCCGCCAGCTCCGGAGGCCCGAAATACGCGTCGACCGTCCCCTCGACATGCCGGTCGAGCCTCAGCCCGAGCCGGAGGTAACGCTGCGCCACAGAGTCAGCCATGCTCTCCAATTTACGGCTGTCCTCGATCGGACACCTATTGACTTTTTTGATCCGACTCCTCATCTGGTGGGCTTGCTCCGGTGGAGAATCGGCTACTGATAGACCTTGAGCCCGACGGCGATGTCGCGGTGCTGGTGTCGCGCGGCAATGAGATTCCCGATCGGGTCGGCGTCGTCCCCGGACTGGCCTGGCCGCTGGGGCGACGAGGTCCTGGAAGAGCTGCGCTGGTACCTAGGACCGGGTAACCTCGGCAACTCGACGCGCGGATCGGTTCTTGGTTCGTCAGGGTTCCGCTCGATGACATCCACTGACAATCGAACATTCTTCGCGTCAGTGCCAGGTCGCCGCCACCCCGTCAACATCGGGAAAAGTGCCGATGTGCGCACTCGTTCCCTGGGTAAGCATCTACGTACATCGAGTTGATTGGGGGAGCATGAAGAAGCGAGTAGCGGCTGTCGCCTTGGCGGTGTTGGTGCTGTTGCCGGCGGGAGAGGCCTATGCGGACGATACCGCGGTCACGCCGTTCGGGTGGAAGGGCCGCGAGTCCGCAACCACTTACCACGACCCATCGCTCACCGTCGAGGACAAGGTGACGATGTCCCAGCCGTGAGACCGGGCGGTAACCACTAGGGGTAATCCTGAATGTGTGCGGGATTTTCTCCGGGAGAAATACCGATGCCCATACCTTGACATCTAGGTAAGCATCTACGTACATCGTGTCGATGCGAGGATGCAAGGGGGAATCCATGAAGACGACGCGTCTGGGCGGCGGCCTTTTGGCCGCCGCCCTTTTGCTGTCACTCACGCCGAGCACGGCGAACGGCACCAACGCCGCGAACGGCACCGGCGCAAACCTAAGTAGCGCAAGCAGTCTCAACAGTGCGACACCGGGCCGCACGGTCACGCTCATCACCGGAGACAAGGTGACCGTCGCCGCAAACGGTGCCATGACGATCGCCCGCGGGAAGGGACGGGACAACGTCAAGTTCATCACCAGCCGAGCCGATGGGCACCTGCGGGTCGTCCCCTCCGACGCGCTCGCGCTGCTCCAATCCGGTCGCCTCGACCGGCGGCTGTTCGACGTGACGGCCTTGCTCGATTACGGCTACGACAAGCGGGCCGATCTTCCGCTCCTGATATCAGGGGCCGGCACGGCCAGGGCAACCGCGGCGGTCGACGGGGCCAAGATGGTGCGGAGCCTCCCGGCCATCAACGGCGCCGCCGTCCGCACGGCCCACGACAGTACATTTTGGACACAGCTGACGCGCGGTACCGGTACCCTCAAAACAGAAGTAACCAAGGTATGGCTCGACGCCAAGCTCAAGCCGCTGCTAGATGTGAGTGTGCCGCAGATCGGCGCGCCCACGGCGTGGGCGGCCGGGTTCGACGGCACGGGCGTGACGGTCGGCCTGCTGGACTCGGGCGCGGACCGCAACCACCCCGACCTCGCCGGTCAGATCCTGGCCAGCATGAACTTCACCGAGGGCGCCGAGCCGGACGAGGACGTGGAGGGCCACGGAACCCACGTCGCCTCAACGATTCTCGGCACCGGCGCCGCCTCGTCCGGGCGTTACCGCGGTGTCGCCCCGGGCGCGAAACTGTTGGCGGGCAAGGTATGCGTGATCGACGGGTGCGCCGAGTCGTGGATCCTGGCGGGCATGCAGTGGGCCGCCGAGAACGGCGCCACCGCGGTCAACATGAGCCTGGGCGGCCCGGACACGGCCGACATCAACCCGCTTGAGCAGGCTGTCCAGACCTTGACCGACCAGTTCGGGACCTTGTTTGTCATCGCGGCCGGCAACAGCGGCCCGGATGCGAACACCGTGGGCTCGCCGGGCGCGGCGGACGCGGCGCTGACCGTGGGCGCCGTCGACAAGTCCAACGAGATCGCCGGGTTCTCCAGCCGCGGACCGCGGGTCGGCGACTCCGCGCTCAAGCCGGACATCACCGGGCCGGGCGTGGGCGTCGTCGCTGCGTTCAGTACTTCCGCCGGAGGCGGACCGGGCAACTACTACTTCGCCGCCTCAGGAACCTCCATGGCCACGCCGCACGTTGTCGGCGCGGCGGCGATCCTCAAACAGCGCCGGCCCGACTTCACCGCGGCCCAGCTCAAAGCCGCCCTCATGGCCTCGGCCAAGCCGCACCCGGCGCAGGGCGTGTTCGACCAGGGGGCCGGGCGGGTGGACGTGGCTCGGGCCATCACCCAGACGGTCTTCGCCGATCCGCCGAGCGTGAGCTTCGGCCAGCCGCTGTGGCCGCACGGCGACGATACACCCATCACCAAAACCGTTACGTACCAGAACATCGGCGCCTCGGACGTGACGCTGTCGATCGCGATGAACACCACCGGCCCCGACGGCAACCCCACTCCGGCCGGCCTGTTCACCCTCAGCGCCACCACCCTGACGGTGCCCGCGGGCGGCAAGGCCTCGGTCACGCTCACCGCCGACACCCGCGTCGCCTCGGTCGCCGGTCTCGCGACCGGCCGGCTGGTCGCCACAACCGGCGACTCCGTGACGCAGACACCGTTCGCCGTCGACAAGGAGGTCGAGAGCTACAACCTGAGCCTGACCCAGATCGACCAGGCCGGACAGGCTCCGGAGTTCCAGGATTCTCTGATATTCCGCACCGACCAGGCCGGCTTCGTCGAGTTGTTCTCGGTGGAGCAGACCGCGACGATCCGGCTGCCGAAGGGCGCCTACACCCTCTACACACTGCAGATCGACGTGGTGGATCCGCAAGCCCCACCGCTGCTCACCTTCGGCGTGCAGCCGCGGCTGGAGCTGACCGGCGACCACAGCACCACCGTCGACGCCCGGCTGAGCCGGCCGATCTCCATCACGCTGCCGCGACCCGGGCAGTCGCAGCTGTTCGGCCACGTCACTGGCACCACTACAACACCCGGTGGCCTGGTGAGCGTCGGTATCGCCGGCCAGAATCTGGACGGCATCCGGTCGCTGGCGATCGGCCTGTCACGCCCCGCGGACGGGTTCAACTCGCAGGTCGGGGCGACCTTCGCCCGCTTAGACGCCAACGGCGGTTTCTTCAACAGCCCTGATGTGTACAACCTTGCGTGGATCACCAAGGGCCGCATGGTGACCGGCGCGACCCACGTGGTACGCGACCGCGATCTGGCCACGGTCATCACCCGGCATGCTCAGCAGGACACCGGCGGCTTCGGCGAGAAGGGCAGCTGGGCGATCGCGCCCGGGCCGTTCGACTTCCCGCCGTCGGCCTCGCTCCTGTTCGACCTTCCGTTCACTCGTACCGAGTACTACAACACCGACGGGGACGCGCGTTGGGTCTCGCTCTTCTTCGAGCACAACGCGGACTTCGTGCCCCAGGCGGCGACGCTGCAGCAGCCGCAGACCTACCGGGCGGGCAAGACGTATCACGAGGATTGGAACAAGGGCGTCTTCGGCCCCGCGGTGGGCCAGCCCGCCGATCCCTCGCTGGTCTCGACCCGGACGGGCGACCGGATGCACATCTTCGTGCCCACGCACGGCGACGGCACCGGCCGCACCGGACTCGTCAACTTCGCGTCGGGACGGACCGCGCTGTTCAAGGACGGCGTGAAGGTCGGTGAAGCCGCCGAACCGGTCGGGGACTTCAATGTCCCGGCGGACTCCGGCCGTTACCGCCTTGAAGTCGGCATCCAGCGGTTGCCCGGCACCACACTGTCCACAATGGTCAGTGGTGTCTGGACCTTCCGGTCCAGACACACCAGCGGCGTCACCACACTGCCGTTGTGGACGGTGACCTTCAGCCCATCCCTCAACGAGCGCAACACCGCGCCCGCCGGAAAGGCCTTCGCCATCCCGGTCACCGCCGTGTCCGCTCCCGGCTCCAACGCCGGGCGCCTGCGCAGCCTGCGCGTCGAGGTCTCCTTCGACGGCGGCACCACCTGGCGCGCCGCGCCGATCGTCGGCAACGCGGTCAGAATCACCCACCCGAGCGGCACCGGCTTCGTCTCGCTCCGCGCCATCGCGGCCGACAACCGCGACAACGCGGTCGAGCAGACCATCATCAACGCCTATCGCTTCGGCTGAGAGACGCCATGGGGCGGCGTAGCGCTCGCGCCGCCCCATGCGCCCGCTCCGGGATCGCTTTCACATCAAGGCATACACCGTGGTCGCGTGGGCCACCACGGCACCCTCGCACGTCAGCGTGATATCGGCGAACGCCAGCGTGCGCCCCAACTTGGTCAGCCGCGCGGTCACCAAGACATCCTTGCCCAGCACCGGCCGCTGGAACGTGGTGGACAGCTGGACCGTCGTCATTGGACAGAAGCCGCCCCGCGCCGAACTGATGGCGATGACGGTGGCGGTGTCGGCGGCGGCCATCATGGCCTGGCCGCTCATGGCCCCGCCCTCGCGCGCCAGCCGGTCGGACCACGGCAGGCGCAGCGTGGCGAAATCCGCGCCCATCTCCTCGACCGTCAGGCCCAGATCCTTGACCCAGGGCGCGAAGTTGTCCGCCAGAATCGCATCACCGTCGATGTCGCTGCCGCCCGCGACCGAGGGGATCACCTGCACCTCGGCGCCGTCGGTGACCGGAGTCTCCTGCCCCTCCAGCGAGCGGCAGTCCTCACCGTTGACGTAGACATTGACGAAGCGCCTCAGCTCACCCTGCTCGTCGCGGATGCGCCGGCCCAGCCTCGGCCAGCGCCGCTCCACCTCGTCGAGCACGGCCCGCAGGCTGCCCGCCGACTCCACCGAAACCCGCGACGCCCCATCCACTTCCGAGCGCAGCGCGGACGGAACCACCACCTGAACACTCATATTTGAGCGGCTCTCACGCACGCGACACTGGGCAGGTGGGAGGCGACCAGCGCCCACGACTCGCCCTCATCGGCACTCGCGAAGACTTCGCCCGTGCGCGCGCCGAAATAGACGCCGACCGGATCGGCATCGTCGACGCAGAGGGCGTCACGCAGCACCGCCGAGTAGAACGGCGCGGCGGGAAGGCCATAGGACTGGGCTTGCCAGGTCTTTCCGGCGTCGGTCGTCTTGAAGACCTGGCACTTGTTTTCCACAGGGTATCTATTCCCGTCGGCGACAAGGGGGAAGTTCCAAGCCGTATCGGCCTGACGCGGGTGCGCCACCATCGGGAAGCCGAAGTCGCTGGGCAACCCGTCGGCGATCGACTGCCACGACCGGCCGTCGTCGTCGGACCGGTAGACCCCGTGGTGATTCTGAAGGTAGAGCCGGTCGGGGTTGACCGCGTCGCGCGACACCTTGTGCACGCACTGGCCGAACTCGGGATACTGGTTGCCGGGCAAGAAATATGCCTTGATCCCGGTGTTGCTCGCCGTCCACGTCTGCCCGCCATCGGTGGTGCGGTAGACCCCGCCCGTGGACATGGCGACCAGCAGCCGCTGCGGATCCTCGGGGTGCGGCAGGATGGTGTGGATCGCCTGGCCACCGAAGCCCGCGCCCCACTCGGGCCGGTGCGGGTGATCCCACAGCGAGCGGACAAGCTCATAGGTGACACCGCCGTTGGTCGACTTGAACAGCGCGGAGGGCTGGCTGCCCGCCCACACCACCGACGGCTCGCCGGCCGGGCCGGGCTGCAGGGCCCAGACCTGTTTGAGGGACTCGCCGGTCTCCTTGGGGAAGGCGATCGGCGCCTGCTCGGGCTCACGCCACGAGGCGCCGAGATCGTCGCTGATCGCAACGCTCGGCCCGAAATGGGAACTCTCCACGCCGGCCAGCAGCCGAGGCGTCGCGCCGCGGGTGTCGATGCCGACCGCGTAGACGGAGGTCATGGGAAAGTGCGGCACACTCACCTGCCAGGCATCCCCGACCCGCTCCCGGCGCGCCAGAAACAGCCCCTTAGCTGTGCCAATCATCAGTAGGACGGTCACCGCCACAGTATGACCACGCCGTCCGACATTTTCGCAGCCCGTGGGAGACTTGGCGGGTGACACGGTTCCGCTACCACTCCGCCATCGTCGTGGCCGCCGTGCTGGCCGCCATCGCGTCGACCCCGTTCCTGTACGAGGGGATCATCGCGCTGGGTGAGCTGCCGGGCGGCAACTCGATCCCACGCAGCCTGCTGGTCCTGGTCCCGCTGGTTCCGCTCGCGATCGCGCTGTGGGCCTTCCGCGCGGGCACCGACGCCAACACCTATGGCATCCGGGTGCGGGCCCTGCTCGGCCGCAGGATCGTGCCGTGGACCGAGGTGAGCGCGTTGGTCCCGGATGAGCACGGCGGGGCGCGGGCCACGCTCAGCGACGGCGCCACCCTCCGCCTCATCGCCGTCAAGTCCGGTGACCTCCCCCGCCTCGCCGCCGCGAGCGGAAAGCAGGTCACCACCGGTTGATCTAGCATTTTCCCCGAGAATGTCGTCTCAAGTCGTTGAGAGGCAACATTTTCTCAGAAAACGCTAGATCAACTGATCTTGAGCTGCGGTCAGGACGTCGTCGGTGGAACCGTAGCGCGGGCGCGGCGGCTGAGCAGGAGTGCTAGCACGGCGCCGAGGGAGCAGATCGCCGCCGTGGCGATGAAGATCTCCTCGTACTCCATCCGCAGCGCGTTCTCCAGCGACAGGCGGTAGGCCGCCACCTGCCGGGCGAACTCCTCCTCGGTGACACCGAACGGCAGCGGCGTCGGCAGGTCCTTGGTGAACTCCTGGAACCGGTGCAACCCCCACGCCGACAGCGCGGCGACGCCGACGAGCATGCCCATCATGCGGGCCACCACCACGGCGGCCGAGGCGATGCCGTGCTGGGTGGCGGGGACGACCCGCAGCACTATCGCCGACAGCGGCGCGATCACCAGGCCCAGCGCGAGCCCGGCCACGTGGAGCTGAATCTCGAGCTGGGACAAGACAAATCCCGAGTCCGCGATCCACCAGTAGGCGAAACCGGCCGCGAGCATGCCCACGACCGTCAGCCAGCGCTCCCCGATCCACCGGATGAGCAGGCCGCCCACGACCGCACCGACCGGCAGCGCGACCAGGAACCGGGTCAGCAGCAGCGTGCCCTCCATCGACTTCATGCCCAGCAGGGTCTGGGCCACCAGCTGCACATCGACGAGGGTCACAAGCAGCGCCGCGCCCGCGCACAGGCTCACGCCCAGCGAGGCGAGGAACGGCGCCATTGAAACCCCTGCCGTGTCAAGCAAACGCGTGCGCGCCCGCGACTCCCACAACAGGAACAGCAGGAAGGCAACCCCGCCGGCGATCAGCGTGGGCCGGCCCCAGCTGGGCAGCACCGACTTCGATGGGTCCGGGTTGTAAAGGGCCACAACGAAAAGCGCGAGTGATACGGCCAGCAGCAGACCGCCGACCACACCGACCCGCGGGGCCTGCCCCGAGTGGGCGCGGCGCGCCGGCACCAGCCACCAGACCGCAAGCGCCGCAAGGATCGCCAGCGGAATGTTGAGCCAGAAAATGCCGCGCCAGCCGATCCACGCCGCGATCCCGGCGCCGAACAGCGGGCCGAGCACCGCGCCGAGCTCCTGCGCGGCCCCGACCCAGCCGAGCGCGGCCGGCCGGGACCGCTCCGAGAAGACGTCGGCGACCAGGGCCATCGTCACCGGCAGCAGGGCGCCGCCGGCTAGCCCCTGCAGGGCACGCCCGGCGACGAGCGGCACCAGCGAGCCGGCGGTCGCCGTAATGAGCGATCCGATCGCGAAACCGGCCAGGCAGCCGAGGATGACTATCCGGCGCCCGTAGCGGTCGGACAGCCGCCCGAGCAGGGGCATGCCCGCGAGGTACCCAAGAAGATAACCGGTGATAAGAGGCGTGGCTCTTTCCAAATGGTTAACTGGTACCCCGAACTCCGTGACGATGTCGATGAGAATCGACACCAGGACGTAGGCATCCAGCGCTCCTAATAGGACAGCCAGCGCACCGACGCCGACCGCTAGCCTATGGCGCACTGATGGTCACCGGTTCGTCGTATTTGGTGAACGTCACGGTGACCGTGCCCTCCGGGTTGCCGCCGCTGGCCGGCATCTTGAACTCGGCCTTGGCGATGCGCTTGGTCTGCGCGTCGAGCCACACCATGCCGGTCACGCCCGTGGCCGAGGTGCCGATGAGGCTCTGCAGCGCGGCGGTGTCGGGCTCGAACGAGACCCGGTAGACCTCCTTGCCGTCCAGTTGCTCCTTGCCCTCGGTCTTGGGGTTCTTCGCGGTGGTCAGTAGCTTGGGCGCGCCCCGGTTGGGGTCGAGGATGGCGCTGGGGTCATAGACCGACGCGGCCATGCTGGCCGGAGCCTTGGTGAACCCGCCGGTGGCGCCCTTTATGTACAGGTCCTTGCCGATGAGGATGAATTCGGTCTCGATGACGAAGCCCAGCTGCTCAAGGGTGGCCTTGCCCTTGGCATTGCCCTCCTTGGTCAGATCGCCCTCGGCGCCCTTGATGGTCAGGCCGGAGATCTTCCCGTTGACACCGATAGTGAAATGGACCGTTTTGACCTCGCTCATCGCCTTGGCGCCGTCGGCCATCAGCTGGGTCCCGGTGGGCAGTTCGGAGGGCTTGGGCTCCTTGTTCTTCTTGCTGCACCCCGTGAGAACTATGGCGAAAACAGTTAGCGCGGCGAGCGCGCGAAGTGTCCGAGACATACCGGCCATGCTAAGCATGCCGGGCGACAGATCAATAACCGTCCTTGACCTGATTGATCAACTCCTCGCCGGCCAGGGACCGGCGCATCTGCGCCGCCGCCAGCCGGTACGCCCGGGGCAGCAGGCCGCGAACGGAGCCGGCGACATGCGGCGTGAGCAGCAGGCCCGGCACATTCCAAAGTGGATGGTCGGCCGGCAGCGGCTCCGGGTCGGTGACGTCGACCGCGGCGAGGATCCGGCCCGTGCCAAGCTCCTTAGTCAACGCGGCGGTGTCGGCAACCGGACCGCGGGCCGCATTCACCAGCAGCGCCCCATCCCTCATCGCCGCAAGGAATCCGGCATCGATAAGGCCTCGCGTTTGATCGGTCAAAGGTACCAATACGACAACAATGTCGGCCTCCGGCAGCAGCCGCGGCAGCTCCTCTATGCCGTGCACGCCGTCACGCGCCGTGCGCGCCACGTGGGTCAGCGAAACCTCAAACGGCGCAAGCCTTGCCGCCAGCGCCGAACCGATCGAGCCGGCACCGATGATGAGCACCCGCTTGCCGGCCAGCTCGTCGGTCGGCGCCACCTCTGCGTAGGTCCAGCGGTGGTCGGCCTGCGCCCGCGCGAAATGGTCGAAACGCCGCAGCGAGGCCAGGATCGCCGCCACCACCCACTCCGATGTCGACGAATCGTGCACGCCGCGGGCGTCACACAGGGTCACACCCTCGGGAATCCGCCCCACCCACGCGTCGGCGCCGGCGCTCAGCAGCTGGATCGCACGCAACCGCGGCATCCGGCCGGCCAGGCCGACCACGTTGCCGCTACTGAGAAACGGCGGCACCCAGAAGTCGACGACGGCCGGATCCCCAGGCAACTCCGAGTTTCCGCCCAGGTAAACGTCGGCCTGCACCTGTTCGGGCAGGTATTCGCGGCCAGCCTCGTGCGGGATCCAAACTCTCACGGCGTCCAACATATCGCTAGGCTTGGGTTATGCCTTCCAGTGGGAACCAGGTCAACGGGTCGGGGCTCTCAATGATCATGGACTGGATCCGGTACCCCCTAATGATATTGATGGCAATCGGTCTGACCGCCTGTGCCGAGGATGGGAGGCCCGACGTCGTGGGCAGCCAGCCCGCCCCACCACCGGGAGCGACCACAAAGGCGACGTCGCCGCCGAAGGTGACGACCGTCGATGTCCTCGCCAAAGGGCTGAAGGCCCCGTGGGCCGCGGCCTTCCTGCCGGACGGCAGCGCCCTGGTCACCGAGCGCGACACCCGGCGCATCGTGAAGCTCACCAAGGGCACCGGGCACGACGCGCCCTACGCTGCCTCGCAGGTCGGGATGATCAACGAGGCCGACTCGCACGGTGAGGGCGGCCTGCTGGGCATCGCTGTTTCACCCAACTACGCGTCCGACCAGACGATCTACCTTTATTACACCTCGCCCAACGACAACCGGATCGCCCGCTGGAGGATCGGCGGCCGGCCGGAGCCGATCGTGACCGGCATCCCGATCTCGGGCATCCACAACGGTGGGCGGCTCGGGTTCGGCCCGGACGGCTTCCTCTACGCCTCGACCGGCGACGCCGGCAGCGGCGGCCGCGCCCAGAACCGGGACGACCTCGGCGGCAAGATCCTGCGGATGAACCCGGAGGGCAAGCCCGCGCCGGGCAATCCCTTCAACACGCTGGTCTGGACCTACGGCCACCGCAACGTCCAGGGCTTCGGCTGGGACAAGTGGGGCCGGATGTGGGCGACCGAGTTCGGGCAGAACACCTGGGACGAGTTCAACCTGATCGAGAAGGGCAAGAACTACGGCTGGCCCAACGTCGAGGGCGCGGCCTCGGACAACCGTTACACCAACCCAGTCTTCGCCTTCCCCACGAGCGAGTCGTCGTGCTCGGGCGCGACCGTCGCGGCCGACACCTTCATCGCCACCTGCCTGCGCGGGCAGCGGCTGTTCCTGGTGGGCCTCGGCCCGGACGGCCCGACCAGCCAGCCCGTGCCGCAACTGGTCAAGGAGTATGGGCGGCTGCGGGCGGCGGTGACCGCGCCGGACAATTCGGTCTGGATCCTCACCAACAACCACGACGGCCGGTGCAACTCCGGCTGTACCATCCACCCCGATGACGACCGGATCCTGAAGATCACCGTTGGGGACTGATGCGGGTTTCCATTTCCCATACCAAATTACTCAAGGCTCTTGCCCTGGGAGCGGTCGCGATCGGCGGCGCCCTGATCGGCCTGATGATCGCGGTGCCCACCACCGTCGACGTCGGGCCGTTCAGCTCCACCTTCGCCGTCGAGCCGTCGCTGACGGGCGATACCGAGGTTGTGATCCCGCCGCTGGGCTCGCTGCATCTGGACACGCACGACGGTCCGGCCCACCTCAAGGTGCGGCTCGACGGCCTCGACCAGTCGCGCACCCAGGCGCTCATCGACGATCCGTCGAGCATCACCCGGGCCAGCCGCAACGCGGTGCAGGACGTGCGGATCGGGGTGGAGCGTCTGGTGCTGCGGGCCCTCGGGGTGGGCATGCTCGGTGCCATGATCATCGCGGCGGTGATCTACAGGCGGATGCGCCAGGTGGCCTGGGCCGGAGGCATCTCACTCGTGGTACTGGGCGCGAGTTTCGGGGTCGCCGGCCTCACCTTCAACCCCGGCGCGCTCAAGGAGCCGCGCTATGACGGGCTTCTGGCCAACGCGCCCACGGTCATCGGTGACGCGCAGCGCATCGCCGACCGGTACGACGAGTATGCCCGGCAGCTCGAGAAGATGGTCGTCAACGTGGGCACGCTCTACCAGACCGTCTCCACGCTGCCCGTCGCCCCGGATGACGACACCATCAAGGTGCTGCACGTCTCGGATCTGCACCTCAATCCGGCGGCCTGGCCGGTGATCCGTTCCGTGGTGGAGCAGTTCCATATCGACGTGGTGGCCGACACCGGCGACATCAACGACTGGGGCACCGAGGTCGAGGCGAGCTTCGTCGCCTCCATCGCGTTGCTGCGGGTGCCGTATGTCTTCGTGCGCGGCAACCACGACTCGAGCGTGACCCAGGCGGCGGTCGCCGCGCAGCCCAACGCCATCGTGCTCGACGACCAGGTGCAGACGGTCGCGGGGCTGACCTTCGCCGGCATCGGCGACCCGCGGTTCACCCCGGACAAGGCGGTCAACCCGCACGGCACCGGCGGCGAATCCCGGACCACCATCGACACGGTCGAGCAGGCCGGGCGCCGGCTGGCCCAGAGCATCTCGGTGTCGCCGGTGAAGGTGGACATCGCCATGGCGCACGACCCGCGCGCCGCGTCGGAGGTCGCCGGCACCTGCCCGCTCGTGCTCGCCGGGCACACCCACGAGCGCAAGGTGTCCATTTTGGACAAGACCTCGACCATGATGATGGTGGAGGGCTCGACCGGCGGGGCGGGCCTGCGCGGCCTCGAGGGTGAGCACCCGCTGCCGCTGTCCATGTCCGTGCTCTACTTCGATCAGCAGCGCGAGCTTGTCGCCTATGACGACATCACGGTCGGCGGGACGGGGCTGGCCGAGGTCTCCCTCAAGCGCAACATGGTCGAGGAGCCCAAGCCGGCCCCGGAGCCTTCCGTAACGCCCAGCTAGAGATCGTTGTGACGCTGACAGCGCTCCGATCCGGATTTACCGCCGTGAGCGTCACAACGATCAAGGAGAGCCCAGAGTCAGCAGTTGCCGGCGCAGGCCATCAGGCGGTGCAGCTCGACGGCGAGCGAGGCCCGCACCTCCTGGTAGGCGGGATCATTGTGGCGCGACCGCAGCTGGAAAGGATCGAGCTGCATGTCGTAAAGCTCCCGCTCCCCGGTGGAGTGCTCCACGTAGAGGAAGCGCGGGGTCCGGACGGCGGCGTACCAGCGCGATCCGTCGGGTCGCGGCCCGGTCTCGATGAGCAGGGGCCGGACCGTGGTCGAGAGCGGCAGCAGCGAATGTCCATCCACGACGATGCCGGGCGTCCCACCTCCGGCCGCCAGCACGGTCGGTGCCAGGTCAATGTTGGAGACCTGGGCCGTGCGCTGCGTGTTGGCGGTCAGCCCGGGGCCGCGCAGGATCAGCGGCACCCGGATCGACTCCTCGTAAGGGTGGATCTTCCCGGAGGGGATGCGATGCTCACCCTGCAGCCAGCCGTTGTCCGACGTGAAGATGAACAGCGTGTTGGCCAGCTCCCCTCTGGCCTGCAACGCGTTCACGATGGCGGCGACCGCCTCGTCCACGGCCAGAAGCGATTCCAGCCTCGACCGGTAGGTCTTGGTGATCTGGGCCTCGGACATGGCGCTGATGCGGGGCAAAGCCCTTATGTGCGCGGGCTTGTCGCTGACGTCGACCTCGTCATAGGACGGCGGCTTCGGCAGGGCGCGATCGCCGAACGCGCCCTTGTGGCGCGGCGCCGGGCGGGGGTTGCGGTTGCCGTTGTTCGCTGCGAAGCCCCCCTCGGTGTGCGGCGCGAGCGTCGCCACCGACAGGAAGAACGGCCCGCCCGGGGCCTTGCGGTTGATGTAATCCACGGCTTTGGCGCGGTAGACGTCGGTCTGGTAGAGCGCCGGATCCTCGACGTTGTCCTGCCCGTAGGTCTTCAGGACACCGTTTTCGTTGAGGGTGTAGCCCCACATCCGGTAGGTGGTCGGGTCGATCGAGCCGTACCACTCGCCCCAGCCGAGCGGGATCTCGAGCGGGTTCTGCGTCCCGTAACCGTTGAGATATTTGCCGATATGAGCGGTCTGGTACCCGGCTCGGCTCATCCACACCGGAAGGGTCTCGTTGCCGCGCAGTTTGTAGTAGCCGCCGTCGGGCGCGGTGTTCCACATCACGTCGTGGTTGTGCGGATACTGGCCGGTCAGATAGGTGGCCCGGGACGGGCAGCACAGCGGGTAGGACACGAAGTTGTTGGTGTACGTAACCCCTTGCTGCGCAAGCAAAGCCCGCACGTTGGGCATCACCTCGAGCGACGACACGTTCTGGTCGTCGGTCATGAACACGATGACGTTGGGCGCTGCCTGCACCGCTAGCGCCGCCGAGCCGCTTGAGAGCGCGAGCCCGGCCACCGCCACGGCGGCAACGATCTTCAATGTTTTCATGCCGCCTAGCCGACCAGGTTAGCGTCGTGAACGAGTTAGACAATCGTAAATGTACGGTAAGCGCGTCGACCCTCCGGGTAGGACGTTTGGTAGGATAACCGTATGCCGAAAGAGAAGATCTCAGCCACGATCGAGGCATCCGTGCTCGGTGACGCCGACGCGGACGCCAAGCAACTCGGGCTCAACCGCTCCGAACTGATCGAGCGCGCACTGCGCAATGAGCACATGCGTCTCGCGCTGGCCGGCTACACCACCCGCACCGTGCAGGCCCTAGGCATCGACGACTACGCGGCGAGGATCTACGACGCCAACCGGAAGTCCAACCTGTGATCAACACCGGCGACATCGTCCCCCGCCTCGACACAACCAAAGACAACGAGCTCATGGTGGCCGTCCTGTCCAACTGGACGCACCTGCACGCCCGGACCGGGCGCGTGGTCTGCTGTCCCTACGTGCCCGGCCAGATCCCCGATGACTCGCTCCCGCTCGTCGTCCCCGTGACCATCCCGGCGGGCACCCTGCTCCCCGAGCTGGTCCAGTGGCTTCCGGTGTCCGCCCTCGGCGAGCCCTTCGGCAACATCGGACCCGGAGCTCTCGCCCAGGCCAGCTCGATCGTCTCCGCCCTGATCGGCGTGAACTGAGTCAGGACAGGCGCGCCAGGACCAGCTCGCGCACGGTCTTGGCGTCGGCCTGGCCCTTGGTGGACTTCATCACCGCGCCGATGATGACCCCGGCGGCGGCGTGGTTGCCGGCCCGGATCTTCTCGGCCACCTCGGGGTTGGCGGCGATCGCCTCGTCGATCGCGACGGTCAGGGCGCCGGCGTCCGAGACGACCTCGATGCCGCGCGTGGTCATGATCTCGGTGGGGTCGCCCTCGCCGGCGAGCACGCCCTCAAGCACCTGGCGCGCCAGCTTGTCGGTGAGCCGGCCACTGTCCACAAGCGACTGAAGCTCGGCCACCTGCTTGGGCGTCACGGGAAGTGAGCCCAGTTCGGCACCGGACTCGTTGGCCCGCCGGGAAAGTTCACCCAGCCACCACTTGCGCGCCGACTCGGCCGAAGCTCCAAAACCGACGGTCTGCTCGATGAGCTCGACGGCGCCGGCGTTGAGGATCGACTGCATGTCCAGATCGGACAGACCCCACTCCGCCTGCAGCCGCGCCCGGTGGACGCTGGGCAGCTCGGGCAGGGCCGCCTTCAGCGAGGTCACCCACTCGGGGTCGGGCGCCAGGGGTACAAGATCAGGTTCTGGAAAATACCGGTAATCCGTGGCGGTTTCCTTGCTGCGGCCCGAGGTCGTGTCGCCGGTGTCCTCGTGGAAGTGCCGCGTCTCCTGGATGACCTTGCCACCCTTGCCCAGAACGGCGGCCTGCCGGGCCATCTCGGAGCGGACAGCCCGCTCGACGCTGCGCAGCGAGTTGACGTTCTTGGTCTCGGTGCGGGTGCCCCAGGGCTCACCCGGCTTGTTGAGCGAGGTGTTGACGTCACAGCGCAGCGAGCCCTGCTCCATGCGCACATCGGAGACCCCGAGGGAGCGGATGACGTCGCGCAGCTCGGTGACGTAGGCCTTCGCCACGAACGGCGCGCGGTCGCCCGTGCCGGGCACCGGCTTCGTCACGATCTCGACCAGCGGGATACCGGCGCGGTTGTAGTCGACGAGCGACTCGGTGGCGCCGTGGATGCGGCCGGTCGCGCCGCCCACATGAAGCGTCTTGCCCGTGTCCTCCTCGAGGTGAACCCGCTCGATGCCCACGCGGACGGTCTCGCCCTCCACGTTGACATCCAGCCAGCCGTCGACGCACAGCGGCTCGTCATATTGACTGATCTGGAAGTTCTTCGGCATGTCCGGGTAGAAGTAGTTCTTCCGGGCGAAGCGGCACCACGACGCGATGGTGCAGTTGAGCGCCAGGCCGATGCGGATGGTCGCCTCGATCGCCGCCTTGTTGGCCACCGGCAGGCTGCCCGGCAGCCCCAGGCACACGGGGCAGATCTGGGTGTTTGGCTCCGCGCCGAACGTCGTCGGGCAGCCGCAGAACATCTTCGTGCGCGTGCCGAGCTCGACGTGCGTCTCCAAACCGATCACCGGCTCATACAGCTCATGCAGGACTGTGCTCACGCGCCCAGCTTAGTCAGGAGCGCCGGAGATCCACCGATCGGCCCACTGTACATCGATTGCCATCTCCACGATCCTGTTCCGCATGAGTTCAGCAACGATGCCGCGCCTCGCTGCCGAGGTAATCGGCACTGCCATGCTCGTCTTCTTCGGCGTTTCCAGCCTCGTCACCAGCGGCGGCCAAGCCTTCATCGGCGCCATCGCGTTCCTGGTGACCGCCGCCGTGGCCGTCTGGGTCTTCGGCGGCCACTTCAACCCGTGGATCACCCTTGCCGTCGCCATCCGGGGCTCGCTCGACTGGCTCGGCGGGCTGGTCATCATCGTCGCCCAGCTGGTCGGCGGGATCATCGGCGCCCTGTTCGTCTGGGCGGTCCTGGGCGCCAAGGGGGTCAACGACGGGCTCGGTGTGACCCGCCTGTCCCCCGACGTCACCAACGCCGGCGGCAAGGGCTACATCATGGCGATCCTCGCCGAAGCCCTCGCCGTCTTCCTACTGTGCTGCGTCTTCTTCTCCGCGGGCGCCAACAGCGGGATCGGCATGGGCCTCGCCTACGCGGCGGGCACGTTGGCGATCTTCGCGGTCACCGCGGCCTCCATGAACTTCGCCCGCAGCCTCGGACCCGACGTGGTCATGCTCTTTGCCGCGGACAGCCCCGACTGGGAGGGCTTCGGCCGCCTCTGGGTCTATGCGGTCTCCGGGGCCCTCGGCGCGGCGCTGGCCGCCCTCCTCTATCCGCTGTGGAGGCCGGGCCCGGCTAGATCGTAGGTGGGGTCAAGGTGCCGACCACGGACTCGACCGCTCCGGCCACCCGGTACATGCGGTCGTCGGCCATGGTCGGCGCCATCACCTGCAACCCCACGGGCAAGCCTTCGGACAGTCCACAAGGGACGGAGATGGCCGGGCCGCCGTAAAGGTTGGTGGGGATGGTGTAAAGGTCCGCCAGGTACATCTGGTACGGGTCGGCCGTGCGCGATCCCAGCGGGAACGCCACGAACGGCGTCGTCGGCGAGACCAGCACGTCGACCTGCTCGAAGGCGGCGGTGAAGTCGCGGGTGATGAGCGTGCGCACCTTCTGCGCCTGGCCGTAGTACGCGTCGTAGTAGCCGCTCGACAGCGCATACGTCCCGATGATGATGCGGCGCTTGACCTCCGGGCCGAAGCCGGCCTCGCGGGTCAGCGACATCACCTCCTCGAGCGAGCGCGAACTGTCGTCGCCGACGCGCAGCCCATATCGCACCCCGTCGAAGCGGGCGAGGTTGGACGAGCACTCGCTCGGCGCGATCAGGTAGTACGCCGGCAGGGCGTACTGGAAGTGGGGGCACGAGACCTCGACGACCTCGGCGCCGAGCTTGGTCAGCGCCTCCACGGCGTCGCGGAACGAGGTCATCACCCCGGCCTCGGCGCCCTCCCCGGTAAACTCTTTCACCAGACCGATGCGTACCCCGGACAGGTCGCCGGACAGGCCGAGCCGGGCCGCCGCCACCACATCCGGCACCGGCCGCGGGATCGACGTGGAGTCCATCGGGTCGTGGCCGCCGATCACGGCGTGCAACAGCGACGCGTCCTCAACCGTGCGCGCGCAGGGGCCTGGAGTGTCCAAAGAGGACGAAAAGGCGATGAGCCCGTACCGGGACGTGCCGCCGTAGGTGGGCTTGGCCCCGACGGTGCCCGTCACCGCACCGGGCTGGCGGATGGATCCGCCGGTGTCGGTCCCGATGGCAAGCGGCGCCTCATGCGCGGCGAGCGCCGCCGCCGAGCCGCCCCCCGACCCGCCTGGGATGCGCGACGGGTCCCACGGGTTGTAGGTCGGGCCGTAAGCCGAATACTCGGTGGAGGAGCCCATCGCGAACTCGTCCATGTTGGTCTTGCCCAAGATCACCAAACCGGCCTCGCGCAGCCGCGTTGTCGTCGTCGCGTCGTAGGGTGGGCGCCAGCCCTCCAGGATCTTCGAGCCGGCCGTGGTCGGGATTCCCTTGGTGCATATGACGTCTTTGACGGCGATCGGCACACCGGCCAGTGGCCCGAGCTTCTCGCCCCGCGCGATGCGCGCGTCGATCGCGCGCGCCGCCTCCAAGGCGCCCTCGGCATCCACGTGAAGGAAGGCGTGCACCTTGCCGTCGACGTCGGCGATCCGGTCCAAGTGGGCCTGCGCCAGGTCGACAGCCGAGAGCTCGCCGGAAGCGATCTTCAGACCCAGCGACGCCGCTGTCTTATTGATCACGGCTCACTCCTCCACAGTGAGAATCTGCGGCACGCGGAACCGGCCCTCGAACGGGTCGGGCGCGCCGGCCAGCGCCTCCTGAGGCGTCAGGCATGGCTGCTCCTCGTCCTCGCGCAGCACGTTGACCAGCGGCACCGAGTGCGACGTCGGCGGGATATCCTCCGCCACGACCTCGCCCACCCGGGCGACCGCTTGCAGGATCACGTCGAGCTGGCCGGCGAACAGGTCAAGCTCCTGCTCGGTGACGGCCAGCCGCGACAGGCGCGCCAGATGCGCGACCTCATCGCGTGAGATTGCAGCCATGGCTGAGAAGTCTATCCCTCAGCTTGATCATGGAGACAACGGGACGCTTACCCGCATGCCGGGTCTGGCTCCGGCGGGCACCGGCGGCTCGGCGGAGGCCACCCACTGAGGCAACTCCGAGGCGGTCAGCGGCTTGGCATAGAACCAGCCTTGCGCCACATCGCATCCGGCCAGGTGCAGCAGGCGCCAGGCGTGCTCGTCCTCGACCCCTTCGGCGACCACGCGCAGGCCCAGCGCTCCGGCCAGCTCGATGATCGAGCGCACGATCGCGCGGGCGTCGGCATCGGACGACATCGCCTGCACGAACGATCGGTCGATCTTCACCTCGGTCAGCGGCAGGCGGCGCAGGTGCTGAAGGGACGAGTACCCGGTACCAAAGTCATCAAGAGCGATGCCCACACCGAGGTTGTGCAGCTTGGTGAGCGTCGCGACCACCCGATGCGGGTCGGCCATGAGCGCACTTTCGGTGATCTCCAGCTGGAGCCGGTCGGCGGGCACGCCAAACTGGTTGAGCAGCGCGTCGATCTCGTCGACGATCTCGTTGTTGTGCAGGTCGCGCACGCTGACATTGACCGCGACGCGCAACTCGACGCCGGCGGCCGACCAGCGGGCCAGGCGATCGACCGCCTGGTTCAGCACCCAGCCGGTGAGCAGGCGCATGACCGGGCTCGACTCGGCGATGCGGATGATGTCGTCCGGGGAGATCTCGCCGTTGCCCGGATGGTCCCAGCGCAGCAGCGCCTCGATGCCGACCACCTTGCCCGTGCCGATCTGGATTTGTGGTTGGTACTCAAGGGAAAGCCCGCCGCCTTCGGGATCGGCCAGTGCGGTGCGCAGGTCACCGAGGAGGGTGAGGCTGTGCGGGGAGTTGTGGTCATGATCGGGGCTGTAGACGGCGGTGCCGATGCCGCGGTGCTTGGCCGTGTACATGGCCACGTCGGCGTGGCGGAACAGGGTCGCGAAGTCGGTGCCGTGCTCGGGATAGATGGCAATGCCGATGGAACCGCCAACGTCGAGCGGCAGCCCGTCGAGCACGACCGGCGCGATCAGCGCCTCCTCGATCCGCTTGGCGAGGGCCCGCGCCTGCAACGGGCTGTCGAGGCGCTTGGCCACGATGGCGAACTCGTCGCCGCCCAGCCGGGCCACCACATCTCCGGGCCGCCCGCGCACCGTGGCCTCCAGCCGGTCGCCGACCGCGATCAGCAGGCGGTCGCCGACCTCGTGCCCGAGCGCGTCGTTGACCCGTTTGAACCGGTCCAGGTCGAGCAGCAGCAGGGCGAAGCCGCGTTCCGGCTCACCGGAGACGGTCCGCTGGGCGTGGGTCGCGGCGGCCGCCGACACCTCGGCGATGAGCGCCTTGCGGTTGGCCAGCCCGGTCAGCGGGTCGACGCTGGCCAGGTGCCGCTGCTGGGCGGTCATGATGGCCAGCTTGCGCACCGCGGCCAGCGGCAGGATGAGCACGAGCAGGAACTCGGGGCGCTTCTGCACCTGCATCATGGTCGCCGGCGCCAGCATGAGCAGCGCGCCCGTGGTCAGCGCCTCGGCCGGCAGGGGCCCAAGCACCATGCGCCAGAAGGGAACCCCATCCTTGATCCAGATCGCCAGCGCCGTCGTCATGTACTTGGCGAAGAACCACGCGCCGGCGGCGCACATGATCCACACGATGCGGTACGGCACGTGGTCATTGACCATCTCGAGCACGAGGTGCGACAGGCCGATCGCCACCGAATACTGCGCGACGTTGAAGCACGCGCGCCAGAGGGCGTGACGCATCCGCCAGGAGGACATCGCCACCGCCAGCGTCTGCACGATGACCGCGAGGGCCACGCCGTAGAGCAGCATGATGCAGAAGGTGAAGGTGATCGACGGGAAGATCGCCGCGGTGTTCCACTTGCCCGGCAAGGTCACCGGAAACGCATCGGCCGCAACCGCGAGCGCCACCATGATGCACAGGCCGAGCTCCATGGTCGGGGTCAGCTCGGCCAGTTTGTCAGGCAAGGCAAGGAAATCGTCGAAGATCAGGACCGTCGCCAGCAGCATGACGGACCCGACATAAAAACCGAATACCCGTCTTCGCGTGGCGGGCACTCGGTTGCGCAGCGTCTGCTGCGCGAGCGACGTGGCCACCATGGGCACCCTCCCGCCTCCCGTGGGGTAGGTCACACCACTCTATGCCTCAATCGGTCTATGGACACGCTCCGCAAGCATGTGTGACTCAATTGCCGCGGATTACGGGGATTCACTTATCACGTTGTGTACCTATTTGACCATACCTGACTGAGCGACCGCTGAGATGATCTGCTATGTGTCAAATAGTGAATTTACCGGGTACACGTCCGCGCCGCATCATCGGTTCAGCAAAGGCCCAAATTCCGTGGTGTCGATCCGCCTGATTGCGCATCCTTTCTGCATGTCACGTGTTGAGGTACGCCCGTTCGTAGCCGCGGACGCCGGAGACGCCGGAGACCTGCTCGCCGAGCGCCATCGCCGCCACCGTCTCGCCCACCCGCATCTGCCCGCCCGCTTCAAGGACCCGGTCAACGCCGCCCAGGCCGTTCATGACGCGCTCATCGACGATTCCTCGGGCGCGGTCGCGCTCAGCGAGGGCCGGGTCGTGGGGTACCTGCTCGGCGCGCCCAAGCCGCAAGCGGCCTGGGGGCCCAACATGTGGATCGAGGCCGCCGGGCACGCGGCGCTCGACGCCGAGACTGTGCGCGACATGTACGCGCTTGCCGCGCAGCGGTGGGTCGACGAGGGACGCATAGCGCATTACGTGCTCGTTCCCGCCTCCGACGCCGGGCTGGTCTCGGCTTGGTTCCGGCTCGGGTTCGGGCATCAGCACTCGCATGCTCTGCTGTCCCTTTCCGCGCACGCTGCCCGCTCCGCGCACGGCGTGCGCAGGGCGCAAAGGCGCGATATCCCGGCGCTGGCCCGATTGGATCAGGCCCTGCCGAACCACCAGACGAAGTCGCCGGTCTTCTCGGCCGGCATGCCTCAATCGCTGGAGGAGTACGAGGCCGAGTGGGAGAAGGACTTCGACGACCCGGCCTACACCACCTTCGTCGCCGAGCACGACGGCGAGGTCATCGGCTCGGCCATCGCCTGCTCTCTCGAGAAGTCGTCGGCGCACAAGGGTCTCAATCGCGCCGACAACGCCGGCTTCCTCGGTTTCGCCGCGGTGCTGCCCCACGCCCGGGGCCACGGCGCCGGCCGGGCCCTGGGCGAGGCGGTCATCGGCTGGGCAGCCGAAGCCGGATTCGATTGCGTGGCAACGGACTGGCGCGCGACCAACCTCCTGTCCTCGCGCGCCTGGCCCGCACTCGGCTTCAAGGAGAGCTTTCTACGCCTGCACCGGCTCGTCGGCTACTAGCGAGCCCAACGGCGCATCGGGATCGGCCAGGCGTTCGGGGCTGACCGTGACACCCCGCCATCCGGCCCGTACCAGCGCCTGGATCTGGTCCGACACATCCCACACATTGACATTCATGCCCGCCAGCACTCGCCCACCGCCGACCCAGAAGACGATGAACTCGCCCTTCTCGGGGTCACCGCGATAGACCACGCGGTCATAGCTGCCCGGCCGCACGTGCCCGGCGTACTCCATGCCAAGATCGAATTGATCTGTATAAAAATAAGGGACATTTTCATAAGGGGTACCCGCGCCCAGCATGCAAGGTCCGACCGCGAGCCCTTGATGCAGTGCGTTGGCCCAGTGCTCGACGCGGACATGCTCCCCGATGCCGGGGTGCTCGGCGCTGGCCACATCGCCGGCCGCGAAGATGTTCGGGTCCGAGCTCCGCAGCAATGGGTTGACCACGATGCCGTCGCCCACGGTCAGCCCGGCGTCCTCCGCCAGTCTCGTGGACGGCTTCGCACCCACGCCGACGACCACCACATCCGCCCCCACGCGCTCCCCGTTGGAGAGCCCGACGCCGTCCTTGTAGATCTCGGAGACGCCAACGCCCAGGCGCAGTTCGACGCCGTGGCGGTGGTGCAGGCGCGCGAAGTGCTCGCCCAGCTCGGGTCCGAGCACCGCGTACAGGGGTGTCGGCTGCGGCTCGACGACGGTGACATCGGCGCCGTAGGACCGGGCCGCGGCGGCGGTCTCCAGCCCGATCCAGCCCCCACCGACCACGACGACCCTTCCGCCGCCGCTGAGCGCCGCGCGCAGCCGCTCTGAGTCGCCGATTGTCCTTAGGTAGCAAGCGGTTTCCCCGCCGGGCACGTTGAGGTGCCGCGGCGCGGCGCCCGTGGCCAGCAGCAGCTTGTCATAGCCGATCCGCTCGCCGGAGGGCATAACCACGGCCTTGCCCGCCCGGTCGATGTCGGTGACCACGGCCCCAGTTCTCAAGTCCACATCGTTGTCGGCATACCACCGTTCGGGATGGACGAACACATCGTCGCGTTCCTTGGTGCCCTGCAGGAATCCCTTGGACAGCTCGGGTCGCTCGTATGGCCGTTCGGCCTCGGCTCCCAACATGACGATCTTTCCGTCGAACCCGGCCTCGCGCAGGGATTCGGCGGCCTTGGCGCCGGCAAGCCCGGCGCCGGCGATCACGAAGGTTCTGGTCATGGGCGGCGTTCCATTCTTGGTTGGGCTGTGCCTAACTGAAGAAAGCCAGGAATTCCTGGCGGGTGGAGGGATCGGTGCGCATGGTGCCGCACAGCGCCGAGGTGATGGTGCGCGAGCCGTTGGCCCGGACACCGCGCAGCGACATGCACTGGTGCTCCGCTTCGAGCACGACACCGACCCCCTTGGGCCGCAGGTTCTCGTCGAGGCACGCCGCGACCTGCTGGGTCAGCCGCTCCTGCACCTGCAGGCGGCGCGCGAAGTGCTCGACGACGCGGGCTAGTTTGGAGAGCCCGAGGATGCGCTCTCCCGGGAGGTAGCCCACGTGCGCGACCCCGTGGAAGGGCAGCAGGTGGTGCTGGCAGAGGGACTGAAAGGGGACGTCGCGCACCAGCACCAGCTCGTCGTACTCCTCGTCGTTCGGGAAGGTCGTGAGGGCGAACGGTTGGGGTGTGAGCAGTTCGGCGTAGGCGGCGACGACGCGCCGGGGCGTGTCCTGGAGATGCTCGGAGTCGGCGTCCTGCCCCAACGCCTTCAGCAGATCTTGAACGGCACGCTCCGCCGCGTCGAGGTCTATCGGGATCGGATCCGACACAACAGCACTGACCAGGGTCATCAGCTTGCCTCCGGCTTCTAAAAGACAATATCCTTGACGTTAGAACGTTGCCTCTATTTCGTCAATAAAGATCTCCGTTAGAAATGGGGGACTTCATGTCCCGGGACGTGTCGCGCCTCGCGGCTCTCGGCGACCCGCTGCGCCGCAGGCTTTATGAGTTCGTGGCGGCTCAGCGTGAGCCGGTCAGCCGGGATCAGGTGGCCGAGGCACTGGGCATCGTGCGGCACGCGGTCAAGTTCCACCTCGACCGGCTCGAGGGCGAGGGGCTGCTGGAGGTGGTGTTCAGCCGGCCCAGCGGCAAAGGTGGTCCGGGGGCGGGCCGCCCCGCCAAGTTCTACCGCCGCGCCGCGCGCGAGTTCGCGGTCAGCCTGCCCGAGCGCCGCTACGACCTGGCAAGCCGCATCATGGCCGAGGCGATCACCGCCAGCGAGCGCGACGGCGTCCCGATCACCGATGCCGTGGCCGAGGCGGCTCACCGCGCCGGGCGGGAGTATGCGGCGTCGACCTCGGCGAACCTCGACCACGTGCTGGCCGACCTGGGCTACGAGCCGCAGTCCGACGCGGCCGGGGTCAAGCTCGCCAATTGCCCGTTCCACAGCCTCGCCGCCGACTACACCGAGCTCGTCTGCGGTCTCAACCTCAACCTCATCAACGGCCTGCTGGCGGAGCTAGGGCGGCCGACGCTGCGGGCCGAACTCGCTCCGGACGAGGGCTGGTGCTGCGTACGTATTTTTGCCGATTGATTTTGCGTCGAGTTTGACGTCACAATGACGTCGTGGATGCCGTCTCTGTTGATGTCAACTTGACCGAGCGTGCCAAGGCGCCGAGCCTGTGGCGCAACAAAGCGTTCAACCTCCTCTGGGGCAGCCAGGCCCTCTCCGGCCTGGGCAGTTCCATGTCCGCGCTGGCGACGCCATTGCTGACGCTGTACCTCACCGGCTCGCCGATCAAGGCGGGTCTGGTCGGCACCTCCTATTCCGTGGTGCGCCTCGCCGGTCAGCTGCCCTCCGGGGTGATCACCGACCGGGTCGACCGGCGCCGGCTGATGCTGACCTGCGATGCCGCGCGGCTGTTCGCCTTCGGCCTGCTGGGCTGGGCCGTGCTCACCGATCGGATCACTCTGCTGTGGATAGTCGCCACCGTGATGGTCGTGGGCCTGTTCGATGCGGCCAGCGACACCGCCCACTTCAGCGCTATCCGCAATGTCGTTGCGCTGCAACAGGTTCCGCAGGCATCAGCGGCCAACGAGGCCCGGCAGGCGGCGGTCAACCTGGTCGGGCCGCCGATCGGGGGAGCGCTTTACGGCTTCGCGCGCAGCGTCCCCTTCTTCGCCGACGCCATCTCCTTCCTGCTGTCCTTCATCGGCATCTGGTTCATCCGCCGGCCCATGCAGCAGGAGCGCACCGAACCGCGCGAGCATCCGGTCAAGGAGCTCATCGAGGGCGTGCGGTTCACCTGGCGCGAGCCGTTCCTGCGGGCGGCCCTGTTCATCGCGCCGCCGATCAATCTCGGGTTCAACGCTCTGATGTTCGCCATCATCGTCATACTGCAGCAGCGCGGTACCCCACCCGCCCTCATCGGCACCGCGGAGGCCGTGATCTCGGTCGGGGTGCTGGGCGGGGCGTTCGCCGCCGGCTGGATCGTGCGCAAGGTGCCGCTGCGCCGGCTACTGGTGATGGCGACCTGGACCGCCGTGGTCGTTGTCGCCGCCGGGTCGCTGCTGACGAGCTCGATCCTGATCAGCGTGCCGATGGCGATCGCGATCGCGTTCGGTCCCGGGCTCAACTCGGCGCTCTTCGGCTACCAGGCGGCGGTCACCCCGGACCGGCTGCAGGGCCGGGTGATGTCGGTGATCATTACGCTGGCGATGGGTCTGGCGAGCATGGCCTCGCTGGTGGGGGGTGTCCTGGTCCACTGGCTCGGTGGACCAGGCACCGTCCTCGCGGCCGCCGGCATCATCTCGATCTCGGCGCTGGCGGCGACCTTCAGCAAGGGCATGCGCACCATGCGGCCGCTCAGTGAAATGGAGGCCCCGGCGTGAGCCAAAGCGTGATCCGGACCGAAACGCTGGCACCGCAAAGCCTCTGGCGCAACACGGTTTTCCAGCTGCTCTGGGGCAGCCAGGCCATCTCCGGCTTCGGCACCGCGATCTCCGGTCTGGCACTGCCTTTGCTGACCCTGACCATCACCGGCTCACCCATCCAGGCCGGCCTGGTCGGCGCCGGCCAGGCCGTGGCCCGGCTCGCCTGCCAGCTGCCGATCGGCGTGGTGATCGACCGCGTCGACCGCCGCCGGCTCATGCTCGTCTCCGACGCCATAAGGCTGGTCGCCTTCGGGTTGCTCGCCTGGGCCGTCCTGACCGGCCACGCCACTCTGCTTTGGATAGCCGCCGTCGCCATGGTCACGGCGCTGTTCAGCACGGCGCACGAGACGGCGGAGTTCAGCGCGATCCGCAATGTCGTTCCGCTGCAACAGGTACCGGAGGCGACCGCGCTGAACCAGGCGAGGCTGGCAGCGGTCAACCTCGCCGGTCCGCCCATCGGCGGCGCGCTCTACGGCATCTCGCGCAGCCTCCCCTTCGTTGCCGACGCCGTCTCCTACCTCCTGTCGTTCATCGGCGTCTGGCTGATCCGCCGGCCGATGCAGCAGGAGCGCACCGAACCGCGCGAGCATCCGGTCAAGGAGCTCGTCGAGGGCGTGCGGTTCGTCTGGCGCGAGCCGTTCCTGCGCGCCGTGCTGCTGATCGCGCCGCCGCTCAACGTCGCGCTCAACGGGTACGCCTTCGCCATTATCGTGATCCTGCAGCAGAAGGGAACGCCGCCGGTGCTCATCGGCGCCGCCGAGACGATTATCGCGGTGGGTGCGCTCACCGGCGCCGTCCTCGCCAGCCGGATCGTCCGCAAGGTACCGATGCGCACGCTCGCGATCGGAGGCTTCTGGGTCATGACCGCCGTCCTCGCCGCCGGTTCGCTGCTGACCGGGTCGATCCTGGTGGCCGTCCCGGTAGCCCTGTCGGTGATGCTCATGCCCTCGTGCAACGCCGCGCTTCTCGGCTACCAGGCGGCGATCACCCCGGACCGTTTGCAGGGAAGGGTCATCTCCGTGCTCTTCACCAGCATGATGAGCCTGGCGATCTTCTCGACCCTGCTCGCCGGCGCCTTCGTGCAGTGGTGGGGCGGCCCCGCCGCGATCCTGGCCTTCGGCGGCATCATGGCCCTATCCGCCGTGGGCTCGACGCTCAGCCGGGGCGTGCGGACCATGCGCCCGCTCGGGGAAGCGGCCACTCCATGATCAATGCGGCTCTCACAGCGGGAAATCCGGCTCGGATCGCCGTGAGAGCAACATCGATCAGGACGGCCAGGATAGAGTAGCGAGTTTCGCATTCGGGATATAACTGGGCGGACTCTTCGATAACGTGCGGGTGTGCCACGTTTTACAACGAAGTCGGTCGCCAAGCTGTTCAAGGGGACGAAGACGACCCTCCGGCGAGCACCCGCCATCACCCGGCTCGGCCTTATCGCCGGGATCGTCGTCAGCGCCTTCGCGCTGCCGGCCGTGCTCGCCATCGGCAAGGGGGCCAAGTACGGCTCGGACCTGTTCCTCAGCATGGAAAAGGAGCTCAAGACGGTCCCGGCCGGGCAGACCAGCGTGGTTTACGCCAGTGATGGGGCGACCCCCATCACCATGTTCTACGAGGAGTACCGCAAACCCATCTCCATCAACGACATGTCGCTCGACGTCGTCAACGCGATCGTCGCCGCCGAGGACGCCCGCTACTACGAGCACCGCGGCGTCGACTTCAAGGGCGTGGCCCGGGCCATGGTCGCCAACCACACCGCGGGTGAGGTGTCGCAGGGCGCTTCCACCCTCACCATGCAGTACGTGCGCATGGCCCTGCGCGACAGCGCCCAGGGGCCCCAGGACGTCATCGACGCCACCGAGCAGACCAGTGGCCGCAAGATACGCGAGATCCGCTACGCGCTCGAGCTGGAAAAGCACCTGACCAAGCAGGAGATCCTGGAGCGGTACCTGAACATCGCCTACTTCGGCCACCGCGCCTACGGCATCTTCGCCGCCTCCCAGATCTTCTTCTCCAAGGTGCCCAAGGATCTGACGCTCGTCGAGGCCGCCACCCTGGCCGGACTGGTCAAGGCGCCCAGCGCCTATGATCCGGCCAAGGGGAATACGACGGCCGCCAAGGAGCGGCGCGACTGGGTGCTCGAGCAGATGGCCAAAAACACTTACGCCTCAAAGGAAGCCATCGCCGCCGCCCAGGCCGAACCGCTCAGCCTCAACGTCTACGAGCCGCCCAACGACTGCGTCTCGGTCGCGCCCGAGATCAACAGCTGGGGGTTCTTCTGCGACTTCTTCAAGAACTGGTGGATGAAGCAGGAGGCGTTCGGCTCCAACCCGCAGGAGCGTCTGGACCGGCTGCGGCGGGGCGGGTACCGCATAGTGACGTCCCTGAGCCCGTCGATCCAGGCCAGCGCCATGAGGCACATCACGGCCAAGGAGGCGTTCGGCAGCCAATTCGCGCACGGCCTGGTGGCGGTGCAGCCCGGCACCGGGCAGGTGTGGGCGATGGCGGTCAACCGCGTCTATTCGCTGGACCAGTCGAACAACGGACCGAACACCGAAGCCAACAAGCGGCAGGCGGGAATCCCCGGCAACTATCCCAATACTGTCAACGCTTTGCTCGGCGGGGGCGACCTGCCCGGGTACCAGGCGGGGTCCACGTTCAAGTTCTTCACCATGATGGCCGCGCTCGACGCCGGCATGCCGCCCACCACCTCCTACTACGCGCCGCAGCGATACACCTCGATCTATCTGGGCGCCCCGGGTGAGCGGGCGACCTGCGGTACCCAGTGGTGCCCCAGCAACGCCAGCGGCGCCATGACCGGCAAGCAGAACATGTGGACCGGTTTCGGCAAGTCGGTCAACACCTACTTCGTCCAGCTGGAGCAGACGGTCGGCGCGGCCAGGGTGGTCAAGATGGCCGAGCGGCTGGGCCTGCGGTGGCGCTCCGAGACGGACAAGATGATGGCGTCGCCGGAACGCGCCGACGGTTGGGGCTCCTTCACCCTCGGCGTCGCCGACACCACCCCGCTGGAGATGGCGGGCGCCTACGCCACGGCCGCCGCCGACGGCCTATTCTGCGAGCCGATTCCGGTCATCTCCATCACCCACCCGGACGGGTCCCCGGCCACCTACAAGGACAAGGACGGGGTCATCCACAACAGCGCCGATCCCCGTTGCCGCCAGGAGGTCGTGCCGGGGGCGGCCCGAGCCGCCGCCGACGCGGCCCGCTGCGTCACCGGTTACGGCGCCGCGGGATCGCCCTGCGGGGGCTGGTCCACGGCGCCCGGGGTGGCCGGGATCGTCAGGCGCCCGGTGGCGGGCAAAACCGGTACCACCGATGAAAACCGGGCCGCCTGGTTCGTAGGCTTCACCCCGCAGCTGTCGGTGGCGAGCTTCATGGCCGACCCGGACAACCCGTTCCACGCGGTCGGTGGCGGTAACTCGCTCAAGCCCATCAACTCGGCGGCCGAGGTGCTGCGGGACGCGTGGAGCGCCCAGCTGCCGCAGTACTTCCCTTACCCGTGAACCAGACCCGCTTCGTACGCGAGAATGGCCGCCTGCGTCCGGTTGGCGCAGGCCAACTTCTCCATCACGCGCGAGACGTGTGACTTGACGGTGGTCTCGCTGAGCCCGAGCCGCGCCCCGATCTCCGCGTTGGACAGGCCCTCGCCCAAGCAGGCCAACACCTCCCGCTCGCGCGCGGTCAGCACCTCGAGGCGCTGCTGCACGTCCGTGCGGGCCTGCGCGGCCGGATCGGTGAAGTGGGTGATCACCGATTGCGTGATCGCCGGATCCAGCACCGCCAGGCCGTCCGCGGCGCGGTGCACCGCCATCACCAGCTCCTCGGGCGGGGTGTCCTTGAGCAGGAACCCGACGGCACCGGCGCGCAGGGCACGGTAGACGTAGGACTCCTCGCCGAAGGTGGTCAGGACCACCACCCTGGGCGGATTTGGTTGCGCCGAAAGCTCTTCCGTCGCCGCCAACCCGTCCTTGCCCGGCATCCTTATATCCATGAGCACGACGTCGGGGTCGACCCGCCCGATCAGCTCGATGCCCTCGTCGCCGTCGCTCGCCTCCCCGACCACCTCGATGTCGCCCTGTGTCTCAAGCATCATCCTCAGACCACTGCGCATCAGGTGCTGATCGTCGACGAGTACCACCCGGATCATGCCTATCCACCTCCAATCGGCAGTGACGCGTAAACCCGCCACCCGCCCTCGTTCGTCGGCCCCGCCTGGAACTCCCCCGACAGCAGGCTCACCCGCTCGCGGAGGCTGCGCAGGCCGTGCCCGGACTCGGGCAGGTCCATGGGAGCGCGCCGCGGGGGATCGTTGCGCACCGATATATCCAAACGCGACGGTCGCCAGAGCAGGTCGATCCGGGCCGCCGCGCCGGGGGCATGCTTGTGAAGATTGGTCAGGGACTCCTGCACCACACGGTATGCGGTTCTTTCCACCGATCCTGGGACTTTTCGGGGTACCCCGAAAATCTCAAAATCAATGTGAAGACCGGCCGATCGCGATTCCTCGATCAGCGACTCAAGATTGGCGAGGGTCGGCGGCGGTCCCAGTGGGGCGTTGTCATCGGTGCGCAGCACGCTCACCACCTCGCGCAACTCTTCGAGGGCCACATGCCCGGAGGAGCGCACCAGATCGGCGATCTGGCGGGTGCGCTCGTCGGTGGCGGCGAGCTTGAGGGCGCCGGTGTGCACAATCATCAGGCTGATGCTGTGCGCGACCACGTCGTGGATCTCATCGGCCAGGCGGCTGCGTTCCTCGGCCCGGACCCGTGCCGCCTCAAGCTTCGCCTGTTTTTCGGCACCGGCCTCGTGCGCCTGCATCGTAGCGATCAGGCGTTGCCGCTCCCGGATGTAGAAGCCGATGGCGACTGGTGCCACGGTGAACAGCATTATCTCTGGAATCAAGTAGATGGCCAGCTCCCGGGTCAGCTCGTGCGCCGAGGACCACGGCACGAGGAGGACGGAGATCCCGACCGCCGCCGTCACCCACGCCAGCCACTTAGGAAAGTCGGAGGAGGCGATGGTGTAGAGCATAATGGCCATTGCCAGGGGGTAGGGCCAGACCGCGAGGTCGTTGTAGGTCGTCGCCGCCAGCACCACAATCGCCGCCGGGATCGTCCACACCCGGCGGAACATGATCGCTGTGCCTTTGCAGATGTCCCGGACGGTGTCAGAGACCGTGCTCTCCTTGGTGAGCACGGTGGCGGAGATAAAATAGATCATCAGGCCGGCCCCGAGGCATAGGTCAAACAGGAGGCTGTACGTCGGGAGCCTCCTTAACTTGAGCCAGCTCAGGCTAGGTCTCCAGGCTGGCGAAGACGACGACATTGGACAGGTAGTTTCTGCTTTTCTTGTCGAACTGGCCGCCGCAGGTGATCACCCGCAGCGTGGCCCGCTCGCCCGCGTAGACGAGTTGAGTGGGAAAGCTGGTCTTCAAATAGGTCTGGACACTGTCCACTTTGAACTCCGGCTTGGTCCCGTCCTGACGCGTCACCGTGATGACGTCCCCAGGTTTCAGCTTGCCAAGATTGAAGAAGACCGCGGGGCCGATCTTCGCCGAGTCCACGTGGCCCACGATGACCGCGCTGCCCGGCTCGCCCGGGCTCGGGCCCAGGTTGTACCAGCTCGCCAGCTCGGCATGATCGAGTGGAGGCACGGCCAGCTCATCCTTGTTGTCGACCCCGAGGGAGAGCAGACTCGCGTCGACCCCTATCGCCGGAATCTCAATCTTCGTCGGTACCGCTCTCGGCATTCCTGTGATCGGCCCTTGCCCCGGCGGTGAGGGCATCGCCTGCGGCGCCGGCCGCGGCGGCCTCAACGGCTGCAACGACAACGCGCCCACCAGAACGCCCGCGCCCGCCACCGCACACACACCCGTCACCCACCCCGTCGCGACCCGCCATCCACCAGCCGCATCACGACACCGGAGAACCGCGCCTCTGGATACAGCCACAGCCCGAGCGACCCACGCCCAAACCCCTCGCACCAGCCTCCCAACGCGCCTCCACCACCCCGCGACCCGCGCCCAAACCCCTCGCACCAGCCTCCCAACGCGCCTCCACCACCCCGCGACCCGCGCCCAAACCCCCCGCCGCTCAACCTCTTTCCCCACCGCTAACCCGGAAGCCATCAGCGGCTCAACGACTCCCGGCGGAACCTCCCCGGAGTGACCCCGCAACCCGAGCCACACCCCGAACCGCGCCCAAACCCCCCGCCGCTTCGCCGCCGCCGCAGGACCCCGCCCGCCTTGCTCCACGCCCGAAGACGCAACGCATTTTCCTCGAAAATGCTGCCTCCCAAAGGATTGAGACGACGTTTTCTCCGAAAATGCTGGCGTCCCCTCTATGGGCGCAGAGCAAGAGCGGACGGCGAGCCAAGTCCAAGCCCAAAGCACCCACCGGCCAAGCGTTTTCCGCAGCAGTGCGTACTCTCGGCGACCCGCGACCCAAGCCGCCCGTGCATTGGAACCTACCGCCCGCGCCCACCGGATCGCCCCGTCGATGATGAGGACCGAAAGGCCAAGCCACCCAAGCAGAAACCCGGTGCCCCACCGCCACACACGATCGGTTACCAGGACGGCAAGCCCGAGCCACGCGAGCCAATAGTCCGCCCGCTCGGCCGCCCATTTCCGGACGATCGAGCGGACTCTGGCGGGCTTGAGTTGAACCACGTCAGCGACGTGCCGTGGCCCGCCGGCGGAGAAGGATGCCGCCGCAGGCGGCCGCGCCGAGGAGAAGGAAACCCGCGGCGAGGAACCCGGTGGTGGCGGTCTTGCCGCCGTCGCCGCCCATGGGCCCCCCGGTCGGGGCGATGACGAAACTGCCCGATCCGGCGTTGGTGCCGTTGGCGCACATCGCCGTGAATCTATACGTTCCCTTGGCTTTTCCCGCTGTCTCGAAGCCGGCTGTGTCGCTGTTGGGCGTGCTGACGCTAAAGGTCTTTCCGTCCGGGCCGGTGATGGTGAAAGTGGCGCCGGGCGAGCCGGAGCAGATGGCGGAGACGCTGACCGCGGTGGCGGTGACGTTCGAGCTGACCCCCGCGTAGGCGGCGGCGGGAAGAAGTATCGCCCCGAAGCCCGCCGCGAGGATGGCAAAGACTATCAAGTGCTTGGTACGCCGCCCAGCGGCGTTCAACCGTGAGGCCATAAACGCAATCTAGGAGGCATGAAAGTAACTCATTACCAAAATACGGATATTGCTTATTTTGGCCTGATACGGTGGTGATAACTCGGGGTCAGGACTGCAGGCCCACCGCGCCCGGGCCTTTCTCCAGCAGCGTGGTGAAGGCCTGCTCGTCCAGCGTGGGCACGCCCAGCGAGTCGGCCTTGTCGAGCTTGGAACCGGCGTTCTCCCCCACCACCACGAACGAGGTCTTCTTAGAGACCGACCCGGCGACCTTGGCGCCCTGGGCCTCCAGCGCCGCGCCCGCCTCCTCCCGGGTGAACCCGGCCAGCGTCCCGGTCACCACGGCGGTCATGCCGGCCAGTGGCTTGGGGCCGGTGTCCACCACGATCTTGCGCTCCTCGGACATGGTCACCCCGGCGGCCCGCCACTTGTCGACCACCTCGCGGTGCCAGTCGACGGTGAACCACTCCTTCACCGCGATGGCGATGATGCCGCCCACCCCCTCGACCGCCGACATCTCCTCGACCGTCGCCGACTCGATAGCGTCGACCGAGGCGAAGTGGTCGGCGAGGGCACGCCCCGCCGTCGGGCCGACGTGCCGGATCGACAGCCCCACCAGAACGCTCGACAGCGGGCGCTGCCTGGCCGCGTCGAGGTTTTCCAGGAGCTTGCGGCCGTTGACGGACAGCGAACCGTTCTTGTTGGTGAAAAACGGGCAAGTCAACAGCTTTTCCTCGGTCAGGGTGAAGATGTCGCCCTCGTCGTGGACGATGCCGCAGTCGATGAGCGCCTGGGCCGACTTGTATCCGAGCACCTCGATGTCGAAGACCGTGCGCCGGGCCAGGTAGAAGATGCGCTCCAGCAGCTGCGCCGGGCAGCTGCGCGAGTTGGGGCAGCGGATGTCCACATCGGACTCCTTGGCGGGAGCCAGTTTCGAGCCGCAACTGGGGCACGTGGTCGGCATCACGAACGCCCGCTCTGTGCCGTCACGCAGGTCCACGACGGGCCCGAGGATCTCAGGGATGACATCGCCCGCGCGCCGGATCACCACGGTGTCGCCGATGAGCACGCCCTTGCGGACCACTTCCTGCTGGTTGTGCAGGGTCGCGCTGGTCACCGTCACGCCGCTGATCTGGACCGGCTCGAGTTGAGCGAACGGGGTGACCCGGCCGGTGCGGCCGACGTTGACGTGGATGTCGAGCAGTTTGGTGTTGGCCTCCTCGGGCGGGTACTTATACGCCATCGCCCAGCGCGGCGCCCGGCTCGTGGTGCCCAGCCGCTGCTGCGTCGCCACCGAGTCGACCTTGATCACCACGCCGTCGATGTCGTGCTCGAGGTCGTGGCGATGCTCGTGGTAATAGGCGATGTACTCCTTTACCTGCTCCAGCGTGTCGAACACCTTCCACCGCTCGCTGGTCGGCAGCCCCCACTGCTTGAGCTGCTCGTAGGCGTCGGACTGGGACGCGGGCTGGAAGCCGGTGCGGGCGCCCATGCCATGCACGATCAGGCGCAGCGGGCGGTTGGCCGTGATCGCGGGGTCTTTTTGCCGCAGGGAGCCCGAGGCGGCGTTGCGCGGGTTGGCGAAGGGCCGGTCGCCCGCCGCCACCAACTGGGCATTGAGGTCGGCGAACCCCTCGGTGGGAAAGAAGATCTCGCCGCGCACCTCGACCAGGTCGGGTAGGTTGGTGCCGTGGAGCTTGTGCGGGATGCGCTTAATGCCCCGCACGTTGGACGTCACGTCCTCGCCCGTGCGGCCGTCGCCGCGCGTGGCCGCCCGGGTCAGCCGCCCCTTCTCATAGGTCAGGTTGATCGCCAGCCCGTCGATCTTGAGCTCACACAGATAACGCACCGTCCCACCGGCGTCGCGCTCCACCCGGCGCGTCCAATTCGCCAGCTCCTCGTCGTTGAAGACGTTGTCGAGGCTGAGCATCCGCTCCGCGTGGGTGGACGGGGGGAAGCCCGTCCACACGCCCTGGCCCACCCGCTGAGTCGGCGAATCCTGGGTCACCAACTCGGGATGGTCGGCCTCGATCCGCTCCAGCTCGTGCATGAGCGCGTCATATTGGGCGTCCGAGAGGGTCGGCGCATCCTCGATGTAGTAGCGGTGCTGCGCCTCCTCGATCTGGGCGACAAGCTCGGCGTAGCGCTCACGGGTGCTGTCGGTGCTGTCGATGCTCACGAGTGAACAGTAACCACTACCCCTGACGTTTTGCGCCCTAGAACCCCTAGTGCTCCATCAGCCGGGTGGCCGCCTCGCGGCACGCTTTCAGCGCGGCCGCCGCCCGCTCGGGCGAGTATCCGGCCAGGCCGCAGGCCGGGGTGACCACCACCCGCGACGGCAGCATCTCGGCCGGGAAGCTCAGATCGGCCCAGAGGCTCCGCAACCGCCCGGCGATGTCGCGGCCCGAAACCCCGGCGGACACCCCGGCGAACAGAGCGGTGCCACCGTCGATCACGGTGCCGAGCGTGTCTAGCGGCGCGAGGGAGATGTCCAGCGCGACCCCGGCCGCGCCCGCCTCCACGAACAGACCGACGGGTGCATCGCTTGCGCAGCAATGAATTACCACGGGGGTACCCACTCCGTCCACAATGGACGACAAGTGCGACCTCACGACCGCCCCGTCCACCGCACGATACGTGTGCAGGCCGCTCTCGGTCGGCACCCGTCCCGCGAGCACCGCCGGCACCGAGGGCTCGTCGACCTGCAGCACGACCTGGGCGCCCGGCACGCGGCGGCGCACCTCGTCGACGTGTGCCATCAAGCCTTCGGTCAAGGACTGGCTCAGCTCGCGTACAAAACCATGGTCTTTCAAAAGGCCCAGCCCCACGGAGAGCGTCCACGGCCCCGCCGCCTGGATTTTGAGCTGCCCCGCGAAGCCGTCCCCGGCCTCGGTCAGCGCGTCGAGGTCGCGCTGGAGCAGGTCGCGGCCGCGCCGCAGATCCGCCCCGCCCCGGCGGGCCACCTGCCAGCGGCCGGCATAGAGCTCGACCGGCAGGTCGACCAGCAGCGCCGCCGTCCGCCCGATCATCTCGGCACCCGGCCCGCGCGCCGGAAGCTCTGGCAGATAAGGAAAATCGGGCAGCTCGCCGAAACTGAACGCGACCGCCTCGCGGATGTCGGTGCCCGGCACCGACCCGATCCCGGTCGCCGCCCCCACCGGAAGTTCGAGCTTCATCTCGCCGAGACTATCGTCGCGCTGCCGAGGACCAGATCGCTCTGGTAAACCACGACCGCCTGGCCCGCCGCGATCCCGCGCTCGGGCTGTCGCAAGTGGACACTCATGTGATCACCCTCGAGGGAGACCACCGCCGGGATGGGCCGGCCGTGCGCGCGCACCTGCACCTCGCACTCGATCGGCCCGTCCGGCCTCGGCCCGCCGGTCCACACGGTCCGCTCACCCTCCACAGTGGACACCTCCAGTGCCTCGGCCGACCCCACCGTCACCGTGTTGTTCACCGGCGTGATCGACAGGACGTAACGCGGGCGCCCATCCGGCGCCGGGCGCGTCAGGGCCAAACCCTTGCGCTGCCCCACGGTGAAACCGTAGGCCCCGTCGTGCTTGCCCAGCACCTCGCCCGTGCCGGCGTCGACGATGTCGCCCGGCGCCTGGCCCAGCCGCTCGCGCAGGAACTTCTGCGTGTCGCCGTCGGCGATGAAGCAGATGTCGTGCGAGTCGGGCTTGTCGGCCACGCCCAGACCCCGTTGCGCCGCCTCGGCCCGCACCTGCTCCTTGGTGATGTCACCGAGCGGGAACATCGATCGGTCAAGCTGCTCGCGGGTCAGCACCGCCAGCACATAGGACTGGTCCTTGGCCGCGTCGACGCTCCGGCGCAGCAGCCCCCGGTCGAGGCGCGCGTGGTGCCCGGTCACCACGGCGTCAAACCCCAGCGCCAGCGCCCGGTCCAGCACCGCCGAAAACTTGATCTTCTCGTTGCAGCGCAGGCACGGGTTAGGCGTGCGACCCTGCCGGTATTCATCCACGAAGTTCTCGATGACATCCTCGTGGAACCGCTCGGCCATGTCCCAGACATAGAACGGGATCCCGAGCACGTCGGCGGCGCGGCGCGCGTCACGCGAATCCTCGATGGTGCAGCAGCCGCGGGCGCCGGTGCGGTGGCTGGCCGGATTGCGCGCCAGGGCCAGGTGCACGCCGGTGACGTCGAACCCGGCGTCGACCGCCCTCGCGGCGGCGACGGCCGAATCGACCCCACCCGACATCGCTGCTAAAACACGCACCGCTCGATTCTACCGGGTCTCCCCCGCGTAGATCTTGGAGGATTATGGTCGCTATAACCGCCATAATCCTCCAAGATCTACGAAGTCACCGGGTGATGCCGGCCCGCCTGGCGCGCTCGACCGCCCCGGGAAGCGCCGCGACCAGCGCATCGATATCATCCGCCGTCGATGTGTGCCCCAGCGTGAAGCGCAGCGACGACCGCGCGGTCACCGGATCGGCGCCCATCGCCAGCAATACATGCGACGGCTGGGCCACGCCGGCGTTGCAGGCCGAGCCGGTCGACACCGAAATCTGTTGCGCGTCAAGGAGAAGCAGCAGGGCGTCGCCCTCGCAACCGGGGAAGCTGAAGTGGGCGTGGCTGGCCAGCCGCTCGACCGGATCACCGTTGAGGACGGCGTCCGGGATCACCTCGCTCACCCGCTTGATCAGCTCGTCGCGCAGGTGGGTGAGGCGGGCCAGCTCGTGCTGCTGCTGGCGCACCACGTGCTCGACCGCCACGGCGAAGGCCACGATGCCCGGCACGTCGAGTGTGCCGGAGCGCACATCCCGCTCCTGCCCGCCGCCGTGTAGCAGCGGCGTGCACGGCACGTCCCGCCCGAGCAGCAGGGCGCCCACCCCTTGCGGGCCACCGATCTTGTGCCCGGTGATGGTCATCGCCGAGACCCCGCTGGCGGCGAAGTTGACCGGAACGTGGCCGACTGCTTGCACCGCATCGGTATGCACCGGCACCTCACCGGCGGCCGCCACGATCTGGCTCATCGGCTGCAGCGTGCCCACCTCGTTGTTGGCCCACATCACGGTGATCAGGGCGGTGTCCGGCGGCGCCTCGAATGCGAGCACCCGCCCGGTCTCGTCGACCGGAAGCCAGGTGACCTCGGCGCCCTCGTGATCGGCCAGCCATTGAACTGCGTCCATCACCGCGTGGTGCTCGACCGCGCCGGCCAGCACCCGCTTGAACCCCTGCTGCCGCCGGGCCCAGTAGATGCCTTTGATGCCAAGGTTGTCGCTCTCGGTCCCCCCGCCCGTGAAGATCACCTCGGAGGGGCGGGCGCCGAGCGCGGCGGCGATGCGCTCCCGGGACTCCTCGACCCGTTTGCGCGCACAACGGCCCGGGCCGTGCAACGACGAGGCGTTGCCGACCTCCCGGGCCGTTTGCACATATGCGTCTAGCGCTTCAGCGAGTATGGGCGTGGTCGCCGCGTGATCAAGGTAAACCATCTCGACGCCAAGCCTAATACTCACTACTTGCGTTTGCGGATCTCCTCAGCGGCCTGCGGCATCACCTGGTTCAGGTCGCCCACCACACCGAAGTCGGCCAGCTCGAAGATGGGCGCCTCGGGGTCCTTGTTGACCGCGACGATCGTCTTCGACGTCTGCATGCCCGCCCGGTGCTGGATCGCGCCCGAGATTCCCACGGCGATGTACAGCTGCGGCGAGACCGTCTTACCGGTCTGGCCCACCTGGAAGGCGTGCGGGTAGAACCCGGAGTCGGTGGCCGCGCGCGAGGCGCCCACCGCGCCCCCGAGCAGGTCCGCCAGCTCCTCCACCAGCTTGAAGTTCTCCGCCGAGCCGAGACCACGACCGCCGGAAACCACCACCGAGGCCTCGGTCAGCTCGGGCCGCGCGCCCTTCGCCTCGGCCACGCGCTCGACCACCTCGGCCAGCTTGTCGGCGTCGGTCAGCTCGTACGCCACCGGCGTCACCGCCGCGGCCGCCGCCTGAGGGGAAGGCGTCATCGAGTTGGGGCGCACCGTCACGATCGGGATGCCGCCCTTGACCGCCGACTTGACGATCGTCGATCCCGCGAACACCACCTGGGTCGTGGTCCCGTCGGCCTCCAGCGCCGAGACATCGGTCAGCACACCGTTGTCGAGCTTGACCGCCAGGCGGCCGGCGATCTCCTTGCCCTCCTGGGTCGAGCCCAGCAGCACCGCGGCCGGCTGCACGTCCTTGACGAGCTGCGCCAGCGCTCCGGCCTTGGGCGCCACCAGGTACCCGTTGATCTCCCCGCCGACCTGGTAGACCTTCTCCGCGCCGTACTCGCCGAGCTTCGCAATGTCCACGTCACCGAAGACCACCGCGCTGGGCGAGCCCAGCGCGCGGGCCATCGTCAGCATCTCGAACGTGACCTTCTTGACGCCCTCACCAGACGCTTCGACCACTACCAATACTTCAGCCATCTCAGCCCTCACACAAACTTCTCGGTGGCCAGGAACTCGACGAGCTTCGTGCCGCCGTCGCCCTCGTCAGCGACCTTGACACCGGCGCTGCGCGGCGGCCGCTTGGAGTGCGACACCACCGAGGTCAGCGCGCCCGCCCAGCCCACCTGCTCGGGCGAGATCCCGAGGTCGGCCAGGGACAGCGTCTCGACCGGCTTCTTCTTCGCCGCCATGATGCCCTTGAACGACGGGTACCGCGGCTCGTTGATGGTGTCCCACACGCTCACGATCGCCGGGGTCGCGGCGGTCACGACCTCGTACCCCTCCTCGGTCTGGCGCTCGACTGTGAGCCGGGCGCCGTCGACGGTCAGCTTGCGAGCGCCCGTGAGCGCGGCCATGCCCAGCCGCTCGGCGAGCATGTGCGGCATCACCTGTCCCCGGGCGTCCGTGGACTCGGAGCCGCAGAGGACGAGATCCGGCTGCAGCCGCTTCAGCGCCTCGGCCAGGACTTTGCTGGTACCCATCGCGTCCGTCCCGGCCAATGCGGGGTCAAGGACGTGGACCGCGCCGTCGGGCCCCATGGACAGCGCCTTGCGGATGGACTCGCTCGCCCGCTCGGGTCCCATGGTGAGCACGGTGACTGTGCTGTCGCCGTTGGCCTCCTGCAGCCGCAGGGCCTCCTCTATGGCGTACTCGTCCATCTCGTTGATGACGTTGTTGGCCGACGCACGCTCAACCGTGTTGTCGCCGGTCAGGGTGCGCTCGGCCCCTGAGTCCGGGACTTGTTTGACAAGTACGACGATCTTCATCCGCGCTCCTGTGAATTGGTATGTGTCGCGCACCGCACACTAGTCTCGCCCGATATTACCCGTGAGTAAGATAGCCAAGGAATCCTGCTCATCGTGACAGATCTCACCTCCCATCATCGATCAAGCAGTCTTACCCACGAACGAGCATTACCCACGCCCGGCACATTGACCGCCATACTGGCACCATGCTGCGCAATTGGCGTAATTGGTTTGATCCACAAGAGATCCGCGAATCCGGGACGGCGCCCGACTACCGCTTCTCCCTCGCCAACGAGCGCACCTTCCTCGCGTGGATCCGCACCGGCCTCGCTCTGATCGCCGGCGGCCTGGCCATCGCCCAGTTCCTCTCCCCGCTGTCGAGCCGCTTCCTCACCCAGGCGATGGCGATCGTGCCGATCGCCTTCGGCGGTTTCTGCGCGCTGCGCGCGGTCGACCGCTGGATCCGCTGCGAGATCGCGATGCGCCACAACCGGCCGCTGCCCGCCTCCCGCTTCCCCGCGTTGCTGGCGCTCGTGGTCACGGTCAGCGCCATCCTCGCCCTCATCTACGTGATAGCCGATGCCGCAACAAAATGATCCTAGCGGCGCACCCGAGCGCACCCGCCTTTCCTGGCGGCGCACGTCCCTGACCGCCACCATCTCGGCGATCCTGTTGCTGCGCTTGGCTTTGCAGCACCACCACCGGGCCGTGGCGATCACCGTGTCGGCGCTGGCCGCCCTGGCGTGGGTCACCCTGCTAGTGCTAATCCAGAAACGGGTCCGTACCCTGCCCGCCACGCTCACCACCGCGGCGCCCCTGGTGCTCACCACGTTGGGGTGCCTATGCCTGGGAGTCCTCGGGGTCGTGCTGATCGCGGTGTAGGCCTACGCTCTTACGCCATGGGACGCCTGCTTCCGATCCTCTTCTTCGTCGACGTGGCCCTGGTCGTGATCGCCCTGATCAGCTGCCTGTCCGCCGAGGACAGTGACATCCGGGCGCTGCCGCGCTACGCCTGGGTGCTGATCATCCTGCTGTTCCCGCCGGTCGGGCCGATCGCCTGGTTCGTGGCGGGCAAGGAGCGCTATTCGCAGCCGCGGCAACAGCATTGGGCTCCCGGCCGGGGATTCCCGGAGAGCGAGCGCCCGGAGATGACGCGGGGCCGCCCGGTCGCGCCCGACGACAACCCCGACTTCCTGCGCGGGATCGCGGTGGGCAACGCCCAGCGGGATGCCGCGGCACAGGAGAAGGAGCGCGAGAAGCTGCGCAAGTGGGAGGAGGATCTGCGCCGCCGCGAGGATGAGTTACGGAAGCGAGACAATACAGATAGTCAATGACGCTTTCTGAAACGCGAAACTTCTTCTAAGCTCCGCGTCCATGAGGAGAATCACCCGCCGCCTTGGCGTGCTGGCCATACTGGCCTTCGCCCTGCTCAGCCCGGCCGCCTTCGGATCGGCCGCGGCGCAGGCGCACGAGGAGCGCCAGACCACCGAGCCGTTGCGCAACGGCAGCGTCCCGGCCTACCGCTCGTCGGGGCCGACCATCCTGGTGTGCAAGAGCGATCGGGCCGACTTCGACCGGCGCGTCGCCGGCTTCCCCACGGCACTCAAGGAGGAGAACCTCCGGCTGTGGGATCAGTGCCAGGCCGGTGGGTTCCGCCATGTGCAGGCCGCCGTCGACGCGGCGAAGCTGCCCGGTACCAACATAAAGATTCTCCCCGGGCTCTACCAGGAGGAGCCCTCCCTCGCCCCGCCCAGCGCCGCGTGCCAGAACACCTGGGACAGCGCGCCCAAGGGCAAGGTCTACGCCGAGTTCCCGATTCTGGAGTGGGACGCGCAGCTCGCCTGTCCCAACCTCACCAACCTCGTTGCGGTACTAGGGAAAAGAAATCTGCAAATCGAGGGGACGGGCGCCTCGCCCGAGGACGTCATCCTCGACGCGCAATACAAGAAGCTCAACACAATCCGGGCCGACAACGCCGACGGGATCTACTTCAGGAACTTCGTCGCCCAGCGCAGCGAGTTCAACGCCTTCTACATAATCGAAACCGATGGATTCACGGTCGACCGCACCATCGGCCGGTGGAACGACGAGTACGGCTTCCTCACCTTCGCCGTCGACCACGGTCTTTACACCGACTGTGAGGGATACGGCAACGGCGACAGCGCTTTCTACCCGGGCGCGGCGGCAAATATAAACAAAGATAAAGGCCATGCTGTACCTCGCTACGCCGTCGAGATCAGGCGGTGCAAAGGGCACCACAACACGCTGGGGTACTCGGGCACGGCGGGCGACTCGGTGTGGGTGCACGACAGCGAGTTCACCGACAACACCACCGGCATCGCCACGGACAGCGCCTTCCCCAACCACCCGGGCATGCCGCAGAACCACTCCAAGTTCGAGCACAACATCATCGCCAATAACAACACCGACTACTACAAGCACATCGTCGACGGCACCTGCGAGAAGCCGTTCGCCGAAAGGGGTTACGAGCAGGGTGTGGTGTGCCCGGCGGTAGGCCTGCCGGTCGGCGGCGGGGTGATCAACCCCGGCGGCAACTACAACATCTGGCGCGAGAACTGGATTTACGGCAACAAGTACTCCGGCTTCGTCACCAGCTACGTGCCCGCGTTCGTACGCAACGACATGGGGTGGGGCAAGCAGTTCGACACCTCGCACCACAACCGGTACCTCGACAATCACATGGGCATTGACAAGCAGGGCAAGACCGTCCCCAATGGACTGAACTTCTGGTGGGACGGGCAGGGTACCGGCAACTGCTGGACCGCCATGGCGGACACCAACATCCGGACCGTGCCGGGCTGCGGCTCCGACGACCTGCCCGCGATCGGGACGCACCGCTACTTCGGTGAGCCCGCGGCCACACTCAAGATGCTCGAGTGCGCCGCCTACAGCCGGGGCGACCAGTTCATCCCGGGCGCCTGCGACTGGTACGGCCAGTATGCGGCGACCGGCCTCGCGCGGGTCGAGGTGCGCAACGCCACCGCCGGTGCGGCGGTGCTCCTGATCGCCGCGCTCCTGCTCTACTTCCGCCGCTTGCGGGCCAGCCGCGCCGCGCTCATCGGCCTGCTCGTCACGGCCGCCGGGCTGGGCATCGGCATCCTCGGCACGATCCAGATGGGCAGCATCTGGCACCCGGTCGGGCTCCTGCTGTACGGCCTGGGCTTTGTCGTCATTGGACACTCGCTGCGCACGACCGGCGCTCGCAAGCTCGGCGTGGCCACGTACGTCGTGGCGCTGTTCGCCCTCCTCGGCGCGATCGACCACGGCCTGCTCATGCTGCCCTACGTCCCGGTGGCCCCGTCGCTGCCGCGCCTGCTCGTCGAGATCGTCTGGGTGCCCTGGGCGGTCGGCGCCGTACTGGTCGGCCGGCGCCCCACGGCCGGTGCCGCCAGTGCGAAAGCACCGGAGGTGGCGACGGTTTGATCCAGCATTTTCTGGGATAACGTTGCCTCCCAAGGACTTGAGACCGCATTTTCGGGGAAAATGCTGGATCGAACGCCGCCGGGATTGCGCGTTTGGATTGATATGTCACGATGGGGTCTTCACACGTCTGCGGAGGCCCCTCTTGGATCGAAGCGATCTGATCAATGATGCGGAACGCCGGCTGTGGGACGCGTTTTCCCGGGGCGAGGCGGTCAACCTCGGCCCCGAGGGCGACCCCGCCGGGCCGGGCTTCAACCCTGACGACTGGCCGGGCGAGCGGGCGGTGCGGGGCGAGGTCATCGCCGGCCTGATGCTCGGGGTCCGCCCGGCCGAGCCCGGCTACACCGCCAAGCTGATCCTCGAGGGCGCCAGGATCACCGGGCGTCTCGACCTGAGTGGCGCGCCCATCGCCCACGAGCTGCTGATCCGCCGCTGCTGGTTCGACCGGCGGGTGGACCTTACCGACAGCGTGACGCGCAGCGTGGAGCTCTACTCCTGCCGCGTTCCGGGCATCGACGCACGTGGATGGCAGGCGCAGGGCCAGGTCTCGTTCCGCCGCAGCCGGATCGAGTGCGTCGAAGAAGGCGGGGGGCGCCCCGCAGGCCCGCCCCCGGTCTGCGTGGACCTGCTCGGCGCGCGCCTGACCGGCGAGGTGAGCTTCCGCGCCGCCACGCTGTCCCACCCCGACGGGATCGCCCTGATGGCCGACAGCGCCGTCATCGACGGCAGCATATACCTCGACCACGGTTTCGAGGCCTACGGCAAGATACGCCTGGCGGGCGCCCGGATCGGCGGCATCCTCTGCTTCGACCGGGCGAAGCTGACCAACACCCGCGGCGACGCCATGTCGCTCGACAACGCCCGCGTGGGCCAGAACTGCTTCTGCCGCGACGGTTTCACCGCCACCGGCCAGATCCGCATGCTCGGCGCGTTTGTCGAGGGCCAGCTGTCGTTCAACAACGCGGTCCTTTCCAACCCGGGCGACAACGTGCTGTTCGCCGACAACCTGACGGTCACGCAGAGCATGTTCCTGCAGGGCGCCAAGTGCGACGGGCTCCTGCGCATGCGCGGCGCCCACATCCACGGCCAGATGAACCTCGACAACGCCAAAATCAGCAACCCCGACGGGATGGCGATCTCCGCCGAGCACCTCATCGTCGGCCGGGACATGTTCTGCCGCTGGGATTTCGAGGCGCAGGGGCAGATCCAGATGCGCGACGCCCGCGTCGGCGGCCAGCTCTCCTTCACCCAGGGGCGCCTGGCCCGGCCGGGCGGGAAGGCCGCCGTCCTCACCAGCCTCCAGGCCAAGGAGTTGTACCTCGACTGCGAGATCGATGGGACGGTCGACCTCGAGCAGGCCCGCATCGGGCTGCTGCACATCCCCAGGCTGGAGCGGCAGCCGCCGATGCGGTTGAGCGGCCTGACCTACACCGACCTCGACCCCGACCCGGATCCGGCGGTGAGCCGGCGCGTGGCGTGGCTACACCGCGACCCCAACGGCTTCCACCCCCAGCCCTACGAGCAGCTGGCGAGCTACTACCGGCTCATCGGCCACGACCGGGAGGCGCGCCTGGTGCTGCTGGCCAAGCGGCGCAGCCGCCGCGCCCTGGTGCCCTGGCCGCTGCGGATGCCCGGCTGGCTCCTTGACGGGCTCGCGGGGTACGGGTACGTGCCCCTGCGAGCGTTCTGCTTGCTGCTGTTCGCGGTCACCGTCGGGACCCTGGCCTTTCTCAACCTGCCCAACCTGCCCAGCCCCACGAGCAGCAACCTCGTCAACGCGCTGCTGTTCGCGCTCGACACGATCGTGCCCGCGTCGCCGCTCGGGCTGCGCACCGCGGTCCAGCTGAGCGGCGCTTCCTTCGCGGTGGCCATAACGCTGCAGATCCTGGGTTACGCCCTGGTGCTCGCGGTCGTGCCGGCGCTGAGCCGCGCGCTCAGCCGCTCTGACAAGTAGCGATTCTGACTAGTAGCCACTCTGGCAAGTGAATGCCAGTTTATCGACAGATTGCGACCCATCTCTTGCCCTAAGCGTCTCTAGCTTAGGGGCCTGCACGGGGCGGGCCCCACCACGGAGGGAGCAACCACGTGCGTTTGACGCGAATGGCAAGCGCGTTCATCACGGCAGGACTGGTCTTCTTCACCACGGCGACCCCGGCGCTTGCCGCGCCGCCGGCCAACGACACCTTCGGCAACGCGATCGCGATCACCTCGTTGCCGTTCAGCGCCTCGCTTGACACCCGCGAGGCGACTACCGACGCCATCGACGAGGAGGCCAATACCAACTGCGGCGCCCCGGCCACGGCGGCGACCGTCTGGTACACCTACACCGCGCCGGCCGACGACGCCATCCTGCTCGACATGAGCGGGACCAACTACAGCGGCGGCTTCCTGGTGGCGACCGGCGCGCCCGGCGACTTCACGCTGATCGGCTGCGGCCCCAGAGCCGTAGCGGTGCCGATCGAGGCGGGCGTCACCTACCACATCATGGTCCTCGACGACGACGACACGGCCAACGGTGGTGACCTCACCTTCACCGTCCGGCAGGCACCACCGCCGCCGGAGGTCACGCTGGCGGTCAACCCGACCGGCTCGCACGACCCGGCGACCGGCTCGGCCACCGTCTCCGGCACCCTCGCCTGCGTCGGCGAGGTGGAGTTCTCGCTGATCATCGGCGAGCTGCATCAGCGGGTCGGCCGGGGCGAGGTGGTCGGCGCCAACGCGATGGAGGTCACCTGCGACGGGGTGGCGCGGCCCTGGTCGCTCACGATCGAGCCCCAGTTCGGTACCAAGTTCGCCGGTGGCAAGGCGGCCTCGTTCACCTTCGGGGTGGCGTGCGGCCCGGTGTTCTGTCATGAGGGCTTCGTCGAGCGGACGGTTCAACTGAAGCGGAACGGGTGATAGTGCCACGCGTAAGGCACACTCTGTAAGGTGAAGATCTCGCTGCTGGGGCCGGTGGAGGTGCGCTCCGACGAGGGCACCCTCGTCGACCTCGGCGGCGCCCGCCTGCGGACGCTGCTGATCCGGCTGGCCGTCGACCCCGATCAGGTGGTTGGGCACGACGCGCTCGTCGACGCGGTCTGGGGCACGGCCGAAGGCGGTGAGCAGCCGGCCAATGCGGCCAATGCCTTGCAGCAGCTCGTCTCGCGGCTGCGCAGGGCGGGGATCCCCATCGACTCCTCGCCGAGCGGCTACGTCCTGCGGGTACCAAGGAAAGATATCGATCTTTTTAATGGCGACGCCGCCGGGCCCTGGCGTGGCCCGGCCCTGGCCGAAGCGGCCGACCAGCCGTGGGCCGTGGCGCCCATCGCACGGGCGACCGAGCAACGCCTTGCGGCACAGGAGATCTCCACAGACGACGTGTCCGAATTGGAGGCTCTGGTCGCGGCGAACCCATTGCGGGAGCGGCCCGTCGCCCAGCTGATGCACGCGCTCGCCCGGGAGGGCAGGCCGGCCGAGGCGCTGCGAGTCTTTGAGCGCCACCGCCGTCTGCTCGCCGACGAGCTGGGCGCCGATCCCTCGCGTGAGCTCACCGAGCTGAATGTGAGCCTGCTGCGCGGCGAGAGCGTGGCCCCGCTGCCGCTGGCACTGACCTCCTTCGTTGGGCGGGACCACGAGACCGGGCAGCTGCGCGGCCTGCTGACCCGCACACGGCTGGCGACGCTGACCGGGCCGGGCGGCTCGGGCAAGACCCGCCTGGCGGTGGAGACGGCGCGGCCCCTGCCCAACGTGTGGCTGGTGGAGCTGGCGCCGCATGGGGAAGCGACCGAGGTGGCGCCCGCGATCATTGCCGCGCTTGGGGTCCGGGAGCAAGCCTTGCTCAAGCAGGCGCGCGCCTCCGAGCCGGCCGAGAAGATCGTGGCGGCGCTGTCGCACCAGACCGGCCTGATCATCCTCGACAACTGCGAACACCTGATCGCGGCGGCGGCCGGGATGGCGCAACATATCCTGAGCACCTGCCCGGGAATCAGGATCCTGGCGACCAGCCGCGAGCCGCTGGGCATCGGCGGCGAGTCCATCTATCCGGTGGAACCGTTGCCGCTGGAACATTCCCTGCGGCTGCTGCACGAGCGGGCCGCCGCCTCGGCGCCGCTGGTGCCGATCAATCCCGATGCGGCGCAACGGTTGTGCGCGGCGCTCGACGGCATGCCGCTTGCCATCGAGCTGGCGGCGGCGCGGCTGCGCTCGATGCCACTGGAGCAGCTGGTGTCGCGATTGGACGAACGCTTCCGCCTGCTGACCGGCGGGGACAGGACGGCGTTACCGCGCCACCAGACGCTGCGCGCGGTGGTCGACTGGAGCTGGGAGCTGTGTACACCGGCCGAACGCGAGGTGTGGCAACGCTTCTCGGCCTTCCACGGCGGCGCCTCGATCGAGGCCGTCGAGGCGGTCTGCGGGGAGTTCGAGCACTTGAGCGCGCTGGTCGACAAGTCGCTGGTGCGGGTCGAGGGCGGGCGTTACCGCATGCTCGAGACGATCCGCGAGTACGGCCTGGACCGGCTGGGCGCGGGCCGGGCGGCGATCGAACGGCAGCACGCGCTGTACTTTCTCGGTCTGGCCGAGGAGGCTGAGCCGTATCTGCGTGGGCCGCAACAGGTTTCCTACCTGAAGCGGTTGCGCGCCGACCACGACAACCTGCACGCGGCGCTGCGCCGGGCGGTCGCCTGGAGCGACGCCCCGCTGGCGCTGCGGTTCGTGGCCGCGATGGGCTGGTACTGGTGGCTGTCGGGTGCCCGGGCCGAGGGCGCGCGCCTGTCCGCCTCCGCCCTTGACCTGCCGGTTTCAGAGCGGGCCGTGGATCCCGAGAAACACGCCATGGCCTACACTCTCGCCGCGCTCAACCAGATGGACTCGCACAGTGAGTTCACCAAATCGGGCGAGTGGTTCGCGCGCGCCGCCGAGATCGCCGAGCCCATCGCCGACAAGCACCCGGTGCTGCGCCTGGTCGCCCCGATGCGGCACATCGCCCCCTGGAGCAACGAGAAGACCGAGCTGATCCTGCCGCTTTACCGGGAGCTGTTCACCGACCCCGACCCGTGGGTCGCCTCAACGGCACGAGCCTTCCACGCGCACGCGCTCATCAACCACGGCAAGGCACGCAGGCAGGCCATCAGCGATTTTCAAAATGCTTTGCGGGGGTACCGCGAAGCCGGCGACCGGTGGGGCATGTCGCTCGTGCTCGAAGCTCTGTCCACTTTGGAGGCGTCGGACGGCGACTACGCCGCGGCGGCCGCGTCCGCCCAGGAGGCGATCGACCTGCTGACCGAGATGGGCACCATCGAGGACCTGCTCCAGCTGCGGATGAGACTGGTTGCGGCACAATGGCTTCTGGGCGATGAGGCGGCATGTGTCGCCACGCTCGACGCTGCCAGGGTCGAGGCCGACCGCCTGGGCCTGCCGGTCGGGCTGGCTATGGTCACCCTCGGCTTCGCCTCGCTCGCCCGCGCCCACGGCGACCTGCCCACGGCCAAGGTCCGCTTCGCGGAGGCCGCCGCGCTCGTGGCCGAGGGCGCGGTGCCACCGCAGTTCCTGGCCATCCTCGCCGGCTGCCGCGGCCTGATCGCGGGCGAGGAGGGCGACCTGGTCGCGGCGCGCGAGTACCACACCGCGGCCCTGCGACACGCCCTCGACTCCTCGGACTTCCCGGTGGTCGGCGCGATCCTCGTCGGCTGCGCCGACCTGGCCCTGCGCGAGGGCGACGGCGAGCTGGCGGCTAAGCTGCTGGGCGCCGCCACCTCCATGAACGGCGGGGTCGACCGCTCCCTGCCTGATCGCCCCCGCATCGAGGAGAGCGTCATCAAAGCCATTGGGCCGCAACGCTTCGCCGTCGCCTATGCGATGGGCGAGTCCATGACGCTGGCCTCGGCGACCGCCCTGACCGGCCTGCCCCTCCCGGCCGCATAACGACATGCGGCCCGCGGGCCGCCCCCGCGCACCGTGCGGCCGCCCCGCGCCCCGCGCACCGTGCGGCGCCCCGCGTCCCGCGCACCGTGCGGCCGCCCCGGGCCGACATCGCACCGCATTTTCCGAGAAAACGTTGCCTCGCCGGGCCTTGAGGCCGCATTTTCCCCGAAAATGCGGGCACAATCGATCACGCGCGGGTCAGCGGATCACCGCTAGCGGCGCTTGAGGCGGGTCACGGCCAGCGGCGCGCAGACGGCCGCGACGAGCAGTCCGCCGAGCAGGCCCCACAGCGCGTGCTGGAGCACGGGACCGCCGGTGAGCAGACCGCGCAACGCGTCGCTCATGTGTGTGACCGGGTTGATTTTGACGAACGCCTGGAGCCAGCCGGGCATCGTGGAGGTCTGCACGAACGCGTTGCTCAGGAAGGTCAACGGGAAGACCACGGTGAAGCCGTACATCATCACCTTCTCCGGCTCGCCGGCGATCGCGCCGATCAACACCGCGAACCAGGAGAACAGCATGGAGAACAGCAGCATCAGGCCGAAGGCGCCCAGCACCCCCACCACACCCTGGGTGGCGCGGAATCCGATGGCGTATCCGGTCCCCATGAGCACCGCCATCGACCACGCCTGCTTGACACAGTCGGAGATGACCCGCCCGGCCAACGGGGCCCAGCGCGCGATCGGCAGGGCCTGCAACCGGTCGAAGAAACCCTTGTTCAGATCCATGC